>Ga0209942_1000943_pt1 | contig 16492 bp, 20 predicted proteins | sample SalPonR1_A_D2_MG_FD_185695 | JGI IMG/M metagenome (GOLD analysis project Ga0209942, IMG submission 185695) | Salt pond soil microbial communities from South San Francisco under conditions of wetland restoration - Salt Pond MetaG R1_A_D2_MG... ... | reverse complement strand
ACCTCACAGTTTAAAGCCAGAAGCAAAAAAATATATAAAAACTCAGGTTCCCAAAGATGCCGCTTTATACCGCGCCTTGAATCGGAACGATCCATTCCATACATCTAAAGATTGAGGTATGATTTTGTCGATATTAAATATACGAACCTTATTGCCTCTCTCTAATTTAAATCAATTATGATGAAAATACTTCTATACCTTACTGTTTTTTTATTTTCCGTCGGATTATCTGCACAATCCGTACAAATCACTCTCACCTCTAATCCTAGTTGCCAGGGTAAAGGGAGCGGCTCTATTTTGGTGGAGGCAGTGGAGGATGCATCCGTTGCTTGGGATGATGTAGTTACCATATCTTGTGAAGGGGTGGATAACGATTTTTTCTACCAAAAAGATACAGATGGCTCAACCGGGATCTTAAACTATACTATTAACAGCGTACCTCCGGGTCTATATGAAGTAGAAGTCTTTTTCAACTCTACATGTGATGGAATCGATAGTACAACAATTGGGGAAAAGAAAGCCACTATAAATTATAACTCTTCTGTTACAGGTGTTTATCAGGGGTTTCCAGATAGTGGTAAAATTATTCTTAATGATTTTCTTTATCTAGATCAGAATGGAAATATTCCTTCGCAACCTCCAACGTTCGAATGGAGACATCCGAATGGTTTTATTGTTGGGACTTCTCGAAACTTACGTATTATAAGTTATCCAGGAATGTATTGCGTCACCATAACAAGTGATTTATGTGAACCGCACACGGAATGTTTTTATGTGGGATCTTGCGATAATAATATGATCAAACCTTCTGCTTCATATGTCATTGATCCCGACTGTTATGATGGATTGTTTGACTTCACAGTCCCCCTTATTAAGCCTGCTGGCAGAGTCCCTCCTTTTAAAGTTAAGTGGGATGATGGATATATAGGTCGGTCTCGATGGAATCTTTCCCCAGGATCTTTTAGCGTTACTGTTTCTGATCAATCCGGATGCTCTTCTATTGGCAATTTTGATGTTCAATATAGTGCACCTCCAATTGATGGGCAAATCATTGCAAGTAAAGATTTCGTAAGTTGTGACAACGATGCATCTTTGATTTATGAAACCAATGTAGGTACAATATCAGACTATACCTACCTATGGAGCAATGGCTCTACAATTCACGAAATTTCAAACCTGGGAGTAGGGATATACAGCTTGCAAGTTGAAAATTCAAGTGGCTGTGTTCGAGATTTTTCCTATGGAATTCGAAATCTTGATCAAACTATATCAATAGATAAAATTGAGCATGTTTCGGATTGCCTTTCAAATGATGATGGGGCGGTTATTTTTAATAATAATACTGAGACTGATTTATACCTATATTTAATCAGAATAGACAATAGTGCTGGCTATCCTATGGGAAGTTTTTCTGGATCTCAATTTTCAGTTCAACATTTACCCTCAGGCGATTATCGGTACAACTTTTATAATTTAGACGATGAGGGGGAAAGAGGTAATTGCCTTATTAAATCTGGTATATTTGAGATTTGTTGTAGCCAATAATAATGGGGAAAATCCAGAAGCTTATCAGTGTCAGAATACTTTAGGTTTTCCTCCTGAACCAGAGACGTCGTGGAATTACATTATCACTCCAGATTTAACTGGCAATTCTGACGGTGCAATAACTTTTAATTTTGACGGATTAAATTTACCCCCAGACTTTACGGTCCACGCCGAACATCGTCCTTCAGGATCAACATATGAATCGGAAATAGGTAATTTTCAAAATTTACCTTCAGGTTGGTATGATCTTGAGTTTGATTACAATTGCACCGGAAAAACTTACTTGGAGATTTACGTTCCAGGATGCCAAGAACAAACGGAATTGTATTTAGAACGAACTTATATTCATGACCAAGGGGTGAATTGTGATCCAGAACCAGGACAATCAAGTTCGCCTTACATCAATTTTAGATTACCTAGATTTGAAAATATAGTTTACGGTATTTATCTAAACAATAGCCCAAATCCCATATATGAAGGGCAAGGAACTAATGCAACCTATTTACACAAGCTGTCTACACAAGAAATCATCAGCAATAAAGTACATATTCAAATTGTCTTTGATAATGGATGTATTCATGAATTTACAATCGATTTAGAGTTTCAAGAAGTGCGATATGAATATAGCTTCTATGATAGTCAAATAAATGCTTGTGTGTGGAACAAATTTTGCGGGGATCAACTTGTTGGGACAACGACTACTATCCCAAGAAATATGAATCGTGAAAGCTTAAGAAAGTGTAAGTACTCGTTTGATTGTATACCTCCTTCTAATAATACTGAAGATAAAGTTCGTGTGACAACAAGATGTAATAAAATCAAAACAAGTATTGCTCACTTCAGACTTTTTGCTGAAAATCATCCGAATGCAGGGGCAGCTGCAGGTGCATTGGCTCATATTGATCTTGCTGGAGCTAATTTCTGCGATGAGGTTATCTTTTGCAGTTGTACTTTAGATTTAATAGACATAGATTGGGATCGCGGAAGTTATGAAGGAACTTATGTAGATAAAGATGGCTGCACAATAGTAGTTTGCTCTGGTTGGTTGAATGATCACAAAGAATGTCCAGGTTCTATAGCCTATGTAAACCCCAATAATGGGGACTATGATATCAGTTATGAGAGGTGTCTTCAAATCGTAACCATTGATTTTAGTAACTTTTTATTTTATGAAGAAGAAGGAAATCTTGACACCTATTTTCCCGGATTATCTTCAAGTGATGTAATGTCTGCAATAAATAGCTTTAGAAGTTTAGAGTCACACTTTCAATCTTGCTCTTAGATTTAAAATCTGTATAAACAACAAAGGAGAATATTTCTTCATGGGCTCAAATCTAGCAAGCTTACAACAGTCATTTAACAATGGTTCAAATGATTGGATTAATGTTACTCATTCGGATGGGACAACTTCATTAAAGAGATATTTTAGGCAAGTATCTGGAGGAGAGGGAGAAGAAAGGAGATTTGTGTGCCCATGCGACAATTTATACCCTATACCTGAGTCTTGTAATGGTTTTCCAGCCTACCGATTCGTTGGTTTTCCTGGAGACACTTACGAGACTATATTTGGGAATGCTTTTGGACCAGGGGGCTACATGCTTTCTGCATATCGCTCTTCCTCAGATAGAAAGATAAATCTAGAAATATTGAAAATTCCTCAGACTTAGTTATTTTATATCCAAATCCTTCATCTGAGACAACCATAAATATAGTCAGTTTTAAAAATAGTTTTACTTCAATCAGGGTTTCAAGTTTACAGGGAAAAACTATCTTTGATTTAAATTTACCTACTGCAAAAGCTGTACAAAAGTTAAATGTCGACATTTCAAGTCTTCCACCAGGCACTTATTTCGTTCAATCTAAGTTAAATTCAGGGGAATTGGTCACTAATAAATTTGTTAAACTCTAAAAAAACATACCATGAAAAAATTACTTCTTCCTATTCTTACCCTGGCAGCATTTTTATTTATAGCATGTAGTGACGATACTCAAGAAATCGATCTCTATCCCAACATCCTAGAACCTGCAACGCTGGAATTTGTGGGCAGCGATGCGATTATTGTTCAAGATAGCCAATGGCAATCCTACACTTTAGATGCAAGCCAGGAACAATCGGTTCAGTCAGCTGTCGATCAAATAAAACAACAACTTGAGTCAGGTGATTATTACGAATTTTTTTGGCCTTCAATTGGTTACGAACTGCTATCCGACACAGAAGTCAGAATTTTCGAATATTTGGATTCCGTCACCATTGGACAAGACACTATCGTGGACTATATTCTAAGTGACGGATATTTTCAGGTGGAACAAGAACAAGGTATGGGTACTTATTATAACGCTTTAATTTGGGATGATAATCAATTCAAATATAAATTGGAGGCATTATTTGTTATAGAGCCCGATGGTTCAATCTATCCAGATCTGACTACTCAGAGTATCCCCGATGAAGAACCTCTTGAAACCTACGAAACCACTTCGGGCCTTTTAGGGTCAGATTTATTAATAGGATTCCCATATCAAGAGGGAGATATTTTGGTTTCAACGGTTTCTGCTGTAATCATGGAATAAGGATGTGTTTTTCGATTCGGAAGACCGGAAGGATTACTTGAACTTTTCCGGCCATAAGATGCCGAAAAACGGACGTAAAAGGCCCAAACTAAATGCCCCAAGGCCCGCACCCCCTAAAAACACGATGATTGAGCGGTAAAAGGACTCAATAGCAATCTGGGTATACGCACCCCAAACAAATACCACACCTAAATAAATAAGAGGGCGTCCCAGGGAGTGCATCCACGGCGTGTGCAAAATGCGCCGATGCGCAACAACCATAAATAATACGGCGATGATGGACTGCGAAATTAGGGTGGTATATGCCGCTCCTACCGCTTTATAGGCCGGGATCATAAATAAATTCAGTCCTATATTTAGTAGGACGCCACCGAGATAGGCTATATTCATAAAGCGCAGGCGCTCATAGGCGGTCAATAAGCTTCCCATCACATAGTCCGAAGAGCGGACAATAAACGTCAGCATGAGAATGCTCAGAATCTGACTCCAGGCCGATGTCGCTTCGGTGTACAACAAAAAGGTGATCTCATCGGCATACCAAAAACAAAGGGCACTGATGGGAATGGAAACGGCCATGAGGAAATACCACCCGGCACGAACCAAAGAAATAGGCGGCTGGGGGGAACGGCTGGCGTGAGAAAACATAGGAAGAAGTAAACCTGCGACGAGAAAACCAATGATATTGGCCGCATCTAACAATCGATATCCGGCAGCGTAGGCGCCGGACTGATAGTATCCATCCTCGAGCAGCCACTCGATCATAATCAGGTCGAGTCGAGTGAATAAGGTCATTAGGAACACAATGAGCGCAAAGGGGAGTGCCTTTCGGAAAATAACGCGCACGTTTTTGATTGAAAAGCGGCTGGATATAGCTTGCACCTTCCATCGAATCCAAAGCGAAATAATACTCACCGTAATGACCAGAGAGATGCTTTGTCCCATTGCGAAGTTGAAAATACTGATTTCAGGGGTGGCAGAACTCCAGAGCAAACTGCCGATAATGGCAATCATCAAGAGTTTATCAACGCTGGAAAACACGCTATCCGTTTTATAGTATCCCAGACCACTCACCACAGTGCGCAAATACACCAGCCAGGAATTGAGTAGAAAGTTGAAGACGAGTAGGCCGTATAAGATCGGCTCCTCGGTCAAATAGCCGGATACGAAACCGGCCAATGCGACGATAGGCAAAAATAGTAAGGTGAGTAAACCTTTGGTAGGCAGTCCCCGACCGAGTAACGATTGCACACTACCCCGTTGTCGGGAGATCCATTGCTGACTAAAATTTTGGAGACCTAGATCCGCAAAAATTTGAAACAGAAAGATGAAGTTGAAAAACACGGTAAACAGACCGTAGGACTCCGCACCCACTTCATTTTGAACGGTTCGATCAATGCCGAATAGGTAGAAGGGTTTGATCAATATATTGATCAATAGGAGAAGAATAATATTAACTCCAAAGGTTTTTACCCGCTGTTGGTCGCCATTCACAGCGCAAAGATAGAAACTCTTTATTGCGAATCTATTTGAAACTAGTCCGAATGACGGACAATCATATTAAAACTAATTGCTATATTTGTTTACAGCGAAAAGGAAAGGCTCTATATGGCAGAGACAAAAATTAAGGTCGGTTTATTTACCGGGGGCTATAGCGCCGAGCGCTCGGTAGCTTTACAATCGGCAGCCTACATCGAGCGAAACTTGAATTCCGATTGCGTGGAGGGGTACATTATTGATGTAAAAAGAGATCGCTGGTCATGCGGAAAGGACGGCTATTTTGACCTCAATCAGGGCGCTTTAGTTTGGCCCGACCGGATAGTTAAGTTAGATGCCGCTTATGTGATGATTCACGGTGCACCCGCTGAAGATGGCTTGCTTCAGGGCTATTTCGATATGATTCAGCTGCCCTATACCTGTTGTTCCGTTTTTTCCAGTGCGCTCACTTTCGATAAGCAGGCCACCAAACAGTTTCTTCAGGGGCTGGTTCCCATGGCGGCCTCGCGATGTCTGCGCGCTAATGAATCCCTAACGGCAGCAGAACAAGCCGATTTAACCTTCCCGGTATTTGTCAAACCCAATAAACAGGGCAGCTCCTTTGGAATTAGTAAAGTTAAGTCTTTGGCTGAACTTACAGCCGCTATTGAAAAGGCCAGGGCCTTTGACGACGAGGTACTAATTGAACAGTTTATTTCGGGGCGAGAATTTTCCTGTGGCATGGTCAACAGTCCCGACGGCCTTCGAGTATTGCCCTTAACTGAGATCATACCACATAACGAGTTTTTTGATTTTGCCGCGAAATACGAGAGGGAGAGTGAGGAAGTCACACCGGCAGACTTATCGCCGGAACTTACTGAAAAAGTGAAGAATTATAGCCGTAAAATTTATAACGCCCTGCAGTGTAAAGGTCTGGTGCGGGCTGATTTCATACTGCAGTCGGGCGACTTTTACTTTTTGGAATTAAATACCATTCCCGGAATGTCTGAAACAAGTATTGTACCACAGCAAGCGGAAGCAGCCGGGATTCCGCCTGCTGATATCGTATGGTGGCCCTTAGAGAACTGTTTGCTAAAAAAATAGATTGAATAACGATAGTATCAGATACAAAGGCTGTACCTACCGATTATAATCCGCACGTCTATTGTATCTCTATCCTTGCGTCACAATTAAAAAGAGTGTGCTTGAAGGGCCAGCCGATTGCTGTATCCCACACATTTGTTCACACTTGAGTTTTTCGGTTGATAGCTTAGACTCGACAATTGCTTTTTAGAAGCAGAAAGCTCTTCGAAAACTTCCATTGCCTCCGAATTGCTCAACAGCCATTCTAAAAACTGAATGGAGTCCGTTTCGTCCATTTCAGCATACAAGTAACGCAAAATATCATCAGGGGTAAAATTTGGGGTCATAAGCAGATTTTGATGTTTGTGCCCCTATAACGATAATCGAATAGGCCCTTATTGCCTGCGCTACAAACTTTGATGGATTATTTTACTCGCTTCCACTCCTGTGTGCGCCCAAAGGCAGAGAAACCCAAATAGCCCCTGACTTTCAATTTATCCTCATTTTCCAGGTATATTTTACAGCTATAGATCTTCCCCTTTACCGGGTCCATAATTTCTCCACCTGTCCATTCATCGCCGTCTTTTTCCAAATCCCACATGACCTGAAGCCCTTCGAGTGGTTTTCCTTTATAAGGTGCCGGGCATTTTTTACAGGTCGTTTGGCTTGTTTTTTTCAATACCTTTACGACCTCGCCATGTAATTTATCGTTTTCCTCATAGATCTTAATATGTGACTTAGGCTCACCCGTTTCGTCATCTATAGTTTTCCACAAACCCACGGGACTTTGTCCCCAAAGTCCAAGCGAAGAAGAGATGCCCAGATATAGGCAGCTGACCAAAAGCAATCGATATATCATAGAATTATAAGTTTTAAACTGAAAATAGGAATATAAGATATAAATTATTTCTCATAGTAGTTGGACAAACTAAAGAAATTCCCGGTAAGCTTGAGTCATGGGGACGCGTACAGAAATATGTCAATTTCGTTTATTTCACTTGTTTTGGTTATTTCGTTTAGGTATATTTGACTATCTAAAACGTAGAAACATGGAAACAATATTGAAAAAAACATCCGGAGACGATCAAAGAATCGCTCTAGGATCATTGAAAAGACTTAAAGGGGTTTCGCGTAAACTCCGGTCTATTTCATCCCCTGGTGTTAAGATTAAAATTCAAGAAACCGGAGAGTATATCACTATTCCTAAAAAAGCTCTTTCATTGCTCATGACAATCTTAGCAAATATGTCTGAGGGAAAGTCAATATCAATCATTCCGACAGACTCAGAGGTCAGCACACAACAAGCAGCAGATATGCTGAATGTATCTAGACCTCATTTGGTAAAGTTGCTGGAGAACAACACTATTCCCTTTAGGAAAGTCGGTAGTCATCGAAGAGTCTTACTAAGAGATTTAATCGCATATGAGAAAAGTCTTCAGAGAACTAGAGAAGAAAAATTGAAATTTCTTTCGGAACAAGCTCAAGATTTGAATCTTGGTTACGAATGATTTACTCGTCAAATTTCATTGCTATTCTTGATGCTTGTGTGCTTTACCCTGCACCTGTAAGAGACTTGCTACTCTCCTTAGCTGACAATGGACTCTATAAACCTAAATGGTCAAAAAGAATTCAGGATGAATGGTCTCGTAACTTACTCCTATAATCGGTCAGATTTAAATAAAGAGCAATTGCAACTGACTATTGACGCGATGAATGATGCTTTTCCTGACTCCCATGTAGAGAAGTTTGACTCCCTGATTTCAGGTATCATTTTACCCGATTTAAATGACCGTCATGTTGTTGCAGCTGCAATTAGGTCAAAGGCCCACGTAATAGTGACATATAATTTAAAAGACTTTCCTAAATCTATTGAAACCGAATACGATATTGAGATTCAGCATCCAGACGATTTCTTGTGTAATGTCTACGATTTGCATCCTGAAAGAGCGAAAAAAGCCTTTACTAAAATGGTTAGAAGATTAAAGAGCCCACCAAAATCACAATCTGAAGTTCTTGAGATACTTTCAAAATCTGATTTGAAACGAATAACAGAAAAATTAAAAGACCTGCGCTAACAAGCCCTACGGTGTATGCCCTCCGGAACACGCACCATAGCCAGAACCTTTGAGGAAAGTTAAATAAGGCAACCCTTGCTAAAGGATTGAATCTTCGAGGATTCTGAACCAAAACCCGTCTCAGGGGTGGGAACCTTCGTACCTTTACCTATGTTTTAAAATAAAGTTTGGGTGGGAGGCAGCGATTTGTCCCTTTTCAAGCTCTTAAACCTAAATCGTGTTATCAGAAGAAGACATCATAGCGGGCTGTAAAAAGAAACGGGCGGAAGCCCAGCAAGCGCTCTATGATCGATATTCCGGTAAGATGTTTGCCTTGTGCCTGCGCTATGCCAAGCATAGAGCCGAAGCAGAAGATGTTCTGCAGGAAGGCTTCATAAAGGTGTTTGATAAAATCAAGACCTTTAGAGGCGACGGCAGTTTTGAAGGCTGGATTCGACGCATTATGGTACATACAGCGATTAAGTATTATCATAAGGCGAGTCGAAAAAATGAGGCGATCGGTTGGGAAAGCCTACCCGATAGTCCGATGAAACCAGAGGTATATGGCCAATTGGATGCGGATCAAATCCTGGATATGATTCAGGACCTGCCGGAAGGATACCGATTGGTATTCAACCTGCATGCCTTGGAAGGGTACAAGCATAAAGAAATTGCAGACATGTTGGAAATTGGGGAGAGCACTTCCCGTTCTCAGCTTACAAAGGCGCGAAGCATGCTGCAAAAGATGATTGAAAAAATGTTCACAATAGTGTTATGAGTATAAATAAGTTCGATAAACATATACGCGAGAAGCTCGCGGCACACGAGGTGGCTCCCCGACCTTTAGTTTGGGAAAATATAGAAACACAGCTCGCATCCTCTGCAAAGAGTCAGTACCGGTGGTTAGCGGGATTACTTTTTGTGGTTGTAATAGCCGGAGCTACTTACTATTTCACATCCATGGGTTCTTCCACATCCCCGGAAGCATTCCCATCTTCGTCCTCATCTGACTTGCAGCAGCAGCCCAATCAGACGGCTATGATTAGCACAGGCGAGGAAAGCACTTCAGAGAATCCGCAGTCTGTGACCCAAGTCGAGCAATTGAATTCCCAATCTTCTATTGACCAGGCAACCGAATTTGCAATTGCTGAGAACACGCTATCAGATCAATCTGATAAGATGCAGAAAAGTCAAGGGGAAACATCCTTTTCAGCGGGCTTAACGAAAGCCCAGGAGGCGGCCAATTACGATAATGCTTCTGGATCGACGTATTCACCAAGGGCTGAGTCCGGACCGTCCGCACAAAACAACAGCAAAGCAACAACAGAACAGGCGGATCGCATGCTGACCGAAACAGATCAGACTGCGGCCAAACCATCATTTTCGTCATCTGAAAACCAAAGTGCGACCGTTTCCGAAATGCAGAACACTACAGCTCCCGAAAACCAGAGCGCTACCGTTTCCAATAAAGAAATAGCAGATGATGACTCGCCGCCTTTGGTTCAACGAGCATGGGAGAACAAACAACAGTTTGAAGCTGCTTCAGTATTAACTACCGACGGTAAAATGCACTCCCCAGTTCAAGCAGCAGCTTTTTTAACGCTGGAAGAACGGCAGCGCAAAGCACTAAATGAATTTGATATCTGTGATGTGCTATTTCCATCGATAGAAGACTGTCCTAAATTCGGAGATCGCCGGCGTCGATATCAAATTGACGCATATTCTCAGGTGGGAATGCTTTTTTCTCATTTGACCAATAATGATCTCGATGTAGAAGTTAATTCCTATTTGAATCAGCGGCGATCCACTGAGGTTCCCACATGGTATGTAGGCTTTGGCTTGCGTTTATCCACACAGTGGACCAACGGTATTTCACTACGCGGTGGATTACAAGTTTCTGAAAGTCAGATTCGCGTGGAATATCTTGATGAGACCCAGCGCCAGACGACCGTGAACGTATCTATCGATACACTTGTAGATCAAGACGGCAATACGACTGTAGTGTGGGATACGATTTCCATTATAGAAACCGGGGTGGAGACACGCCAGTTTCACAATACCTTTACGCAAATTGATATACCACTCACCGTAGGCTACACTTTCTTTGGTCCGCGATACGATGTGGAAGTCAATGCGGGAGTCATGTTCAATCTCCTTTTCCAGCGTTCCGGGCGCGTATTTGCGCCAGAGGATAACGCTTTTTATGAATTGGGACGTACCGGAGCTGCCCGGGGCACGCAGCCTTACCGCTCCGAGCTTGGAATTTCTCTGGTAACATCAGTAGCGCTGAATTACCGCTTAAGTCCACAATTCTCCGTTTTTGTCGAACCTCAATTGCGGTACTTTGTCGATCCCGTTTCCCCGAGTTCCTATGCTTTGCAGGAAAATTGGTTCATGGGGAGCCTCATGTTGGGTGGCCGATACGCCTTTTAGAAGAATTTTTTTTCAAAAAAAGACTCTTTTTTAAACCCTTTTTCAATCACTTCGTTAAATTTGTACAAAAAAGTATAAATAATGAGCACGACAACGACAGGAACGAAAAAAGTCATGTTATATACCGAGCAAACGCCCAATCCCGAGGCTTTAAAGTTTGTATTGAACCGCATGTTATATAAGGGAGCAGCCGACTTTAGCGACGAAGAGCTAGCGCAGGACTGGTCGCCATTAGCGGCCGCTTTGCACGAATTCCCCTACGTTCAGGGTGTATTCATTTCCAATAATTTTGTGTCCATCACTAAGGAGATGAATTATTCCTGGTCTGATATCATGCTCAAGCTCAAAGAATTCATCAAAAATTACGTCCAGGAAGGCAACCCCATCATCAAAGACGGTTTTGAAGAAGTGCGCGAACAGATCGAAGAAGAGCGCGGCCTGGGTGTTGAGTATGCCGAGGAGGATGCGGAGATTGCCAAAAAGATCATCGAATTGCTCGATCAATACGTCAAGCCCGCTGTGGAAATGGATGGTGGAAACATCGAGTTCAAGAAATTCAAAGACGGCAAAGTCACCTTAGAATTGCAAGGTGCATGTAGTGGCTGTCCATCATCAACCGTGACCCTCAAGTCAGGTATTGAGGGCATGTTGAAGCGCATGGTTCCCCAAGTCAAGGAAGTCGTCGCTCTCATGGAATAATACTATTTTGGGGGTGCCCCCAGCAAGATTTTATATAAGGGAAGGATCGTTTGTGGTTCTTCCCTTTCTTTTTCATAGTACGTTTACACCGGTGCTGGGGTCGGGCTATGCAGGGGTTCCGTCCTCGAGATCGCTTTCAGCGATTCTCGGACCCGCTAGCCGGGCTCGCGGCCCTTACTATCCCTCACCCGGGAGATTCGTTTACATACCTCATTTTCAATGCAATGTAGGGGCGGGTCTTGAGAGAATATTGTCAATTTTGTATCTTTTGGATGTGTCGAAATACAGGAATAAATATCGGACGGAATCGATTCGGGCGTCCTGGTGGGATTATACAAAACCCGGATGTTATTTTGTAACGATATGCACCTATGGTCGGAAATGGTTTTTTGGAGAGGTGCAGGATATATCGATGAAATTATCACCTACGGGGGTTTTGGCAGATAAATTTTGGTGCGAGATTTTCCGATCATTTTCCACATGTCAAATTGGGTGTCTATGTTGTCATGCCGAATCATGTGGATGGGATTCTTTTTTTGGATCCGTCCGGTTCCTCTTCTGCTGAAAACCGGGAAGAACAGACGGCAGATCAGGTAGAGACAGGGCCCTCCTACGCCCTTGGCTTCGTCAGGGTAAAACGTGCCCTGTCTCTAGATAAATCCAAAAATGAAAAATCAGGTTCTATTCCTGGTTCACAACGAATTCAAAATATTGGAAAAAACACCTTGTCATCAATTGTCGGTGCCTACAAATCGGCCGTGACCAAACACGCGAATCGAATGGGGTTGGAACATGGATGGCAACCCAAATTTTTCGATTGGATTATTCGGTCGGATCGGGAATTGCAACAGACCGCCACCTATATCGAGACCAACCCAGCCACCTGGGAGGAGGATGAATTTTATGGGGATGAATGAATAGGAGGGTTAGTGAATGAGACAGGGGGGTATATGAATGAGACAGGCGGTGTTGGTTTTTAGTTTTTGGGAATGAGACGTTGCCCCGCCGCCTTTTGGGGGATTTCGTCGCGCCTTGCCCTTCTACGCATGCAACGTCTCTGCAGCGCTTCTCAAGGTGCAACGTCTCTGCAGGCATGCGCGCTGGCCTAATCTTACCGTCTGTGGGATTTTTGGTTTTTTATTCAGTTGAAAGGTAGTATCGGATGGTCTTAACAGCGTCGGTCGAAGGAACCTGGTAGCTGGAGAGGCTTTCCAATCTCAAATTTCCAAGTGGTAGTGTCCGGCGATGTATTTTTTTGAGCAATATAGTTCTGAAATATCCTTGAAATCCACGCCTGTTATTTTCAGCTTTTTGCAAACCATAACGAGTTCCTCAGAAAAAAAAAGGCCGCCAAAAGTGCCTCGCAATCTGAAAACATGTTTATCAATTTTCTTTTCATCCAAAAACAGTTGATGGTATTTGAGTACAAAGTCATCATTAAGTCTCACCAATTGATAATACTCGGCTGCATCTTTGACTTTAAGGAGCCTGGCGATAGCGGGTTGAGGGGGTTGGATCGGGGTCGTTTCTCTATAAAATAAGGATCGGTCGAAGTCGATGTAATCATTATTGATCTCATTTAGATAAACATATAAATACTGGTGCACCTGGTCATCCTTGTGCACATCGATCGGCATTTGAACAGTATCCTCTGGAAAATAATCTTTGATGGATTCAAAGGTTGATGCCTTTAGAAACAAACTCTCCTTTGTATTAATTGTAGAGGCAGATAGAACATCAGTTAGAATTGTCTTTTTATGCTTCGGTTCAAAAGGAGGAAATATTTCCCCTCCCTTTTGTTTCTCCCACACGTTAAACTCCATTAAAGTTTTAAATTCAGCTTTGTACTCTACTTCACTTTTACTCGACATTTGTGGGTATCGACCACCAATGTTCTTCAAACTTGGTCTAAATATATAGTATTTCATAACATTATGGCAATTGTATGTCTTTAATGTGCTCAGATGAGTTTTCAATAAATATTTTCCAACTGTTTTGCTTATCTCGAATTATCTCTGCTAATTCTTCTGCTGACTTGGTTGGGTCCAGATTGTCGAGAAAATCTTCAATCGTTAGATATTCCGAACGTCTGATCTTTCAGTCTGCATTCTCCTCACATTCATTCACATCTAAGATACTGTTTTTTGTGGGGTGGGGTCTTTTTGTGGTGTTGGCGATGAGACAGGGTCGGGGAAGGAGACGTGGTTGTTGGAAGGAGACAGGGGTATTTGAATGAGACACGGCTCCTACGCCATTGGTTTCGGCAGGGTAAAACCCTCCTACGCCCTTGGCTTCGGCAGGGTAAAACCCTCCTACGCCCTTGGCTTCGTCAGGGTAAAACGTGCCCTGTCTCTAGATAAATCCAAAAATGAAAAATCAGGTTCCATTCCTGGTTCACAACGATTTCAAAATATTGGAAAAAACACCTTGTCATCAATTGTCGGTGCCTACAAATCAGCCGTGACCAAACACGCGAATCGATTGGGGTTAGAACATGCATGGCAGCCTAAATTTTACGATCGCATTATTCGGTCGGAACGAGAATTACACCGTACCGCCGCGTATATTGAGTCCAACCCAGCCAAATGGGAGGAGGATGAATTTTATAACGAGGAGGTGTAGGAATGGGCGTTTTCCCGAACCGAATAGCGGTGGCTTGATGATAATCAAAGCACTTGACCTAGGGATGAATGAGGTCTTATTCGGTACCATCTTATCACCGCTACGCGGTTCATTTTTGGTCGATTGTACACATATATGTTTTGAACCCCGGCAGGGGTTCAATTTGGGTAGCCCCGGGCGACAGCCCGGGGTAAGAATTTACGTCCTATTTAGAACCCTGAAGGGGTTCAATTTTATTTTTTATTCAACCCCTTCAGGGTTAGAATTCTTTTTGGCTCATAAACCCGAGCTTTCGCTCGGGGCTATTCATATTCAAGCCCTTCGGGCTTGTGTGGGTATTTAGGCTCTATGGAAACAGCAGTTGCAGTTGAGAAAACCAATAGAAAAACAAAACACTTTAACACCCTATTAGAAGCCTCGTAACGCTGATTTAATTATAGTATACTTCAGCGGAACATTTGTTTTAAAGAAGTTAGAATTTTATGTCTTATTATATTGTTTTATCGACAATTAATTCCAATAAATTTGCATTATCAATATAATTTATATAGATTGATGTTATTACTGATTAAATTTGAACGTTATGAACTTTCCAACTTCCCAACTTCCCAACTTCCCAACTTAGATTAAAATCATTAAAGCTCGCAACATTGGCTGTTTTCCTGTTAGGTATGTTTGCGTGTTCTGAAGATTTTAGTGAATCATTGGATCCAATAAATGAAGCCAATGAAAATCGAGAGGTCACTTTGAGGAGTTCCGTCAGCCCTTTAAGTGCTACGCCGCCAACTTTAAATAATGATGTACTGGAGTTTACAGATTCCACTCATTTTTTCACATTCTACGAAGAATTATCAAACCTTTCGGATACAGATGATTCACTTTTTGTTGAGGCAATGCTTTCATACAGCGTCACCGAGTCAGATACGTTTGAGAATGTTTTTTACAAGCTGCTTTACGATGAGTTCTCAGATCCAAACAATCGATACCAACCCTTTTTGTCGAATACTGTATTGGCAGCGATAGTCAATGAGCACTTTGAATTTGTTGTAGGTAATGCCATGTACACTGTAGTCAATAATGAGAGAATTTTAATGTCTGACCCCAATGATGCCACATCGAAAACTGCTTTAAGAGCTTTGACAAAAGGTGACGAGATAAGTGTGAGTCAGATACCATCCAATACCTATTGGGTAGATATTGCTGATAGAGGTGCTTTTGGAGAGGATATCGCCAACTGGTGCGGATGCGCAATAAACATTCGAGTTAAGGATTGTGATAATGTTGAGGTATGGGGAAACTGCAAAGGTTTCTGGGGGTTTAATGATGGCTCAGGAACTGTAAGTATTTGTAATACGCCTGATCCAAATTATCCATCGTTTCGCGGGGATTGGGGGCCAGCAAGCATTTGGTGCGATGACTATAATGTAGATGGTAATTTTTCTTTTACAGTTCCATTTCAAGGATCAGGTATTCGGTATATTCATGCTCGATCAATTTCAGATTGCATTACAAATGATGTTGAAATAGTCACATTAGAGTATGAAGATGGCGTTACAACCGCTTGTGATTATGGTTTTAGAAGTACGCCTTACCATTGGAGAGATAATTCAGGTCAAGGAATGAGCTTTAGAGTTTTCAATTACAAGGATTATACTGGCCATTACGAAAAAGCAGAATGCTACCCAAAACATTGGTCGAGTGGCCCAACTACCTGGAAACAACATAAAGCTTTCTTGGAAGTTAAAATTGATGCCGAAAGGGGCGATTTTGAGTGTTCTGGAAGCAATAATTATTCAGAGGAAAAAACTAAAAGAAAATACTCAAATTATCTAAGTGCTAAAGTGGACCCTTTTCCACCCTCATATGGATGGGGAGGCGCTGCACATTGCGATAATACGCCTGTTTTAGGTTCTTTCAAAAAGAAGAAAAGTGGTATCACTGTAGAGTGGAACAATGAAACATTAGACTTTCAATGCTGCGATTAAATCAATAAGTATGAATATTCAAAAGAATAA
>Ga0209942_1000939_pt1 | contig 16540 bp, 11 predicted proteins | sample SalPonR1_A_D2_MG_FD_185695 | JGI IMG/M metagenome (GOLD analysis project Ga0209942, IMG submission 185695) | Salt pond soil microbial communities from South San Francisco under conditions of wetland restoration - Salt Pond MetaG R1_A_D2_MG... ... | reverse complement strand
GCTCAATAAAAAAAGCAATGAAGGCACCGGGCTTGTGGGTACACTGTTTATGGGATCTACAATAAGTGCTGTATCATTTTCATGTACGGCTCCGTTTGTAGGAGCAATTTTAGCGGCAACAACAGGGGGTGAATGGTTTTACCCAATTGTGGGTATGCTGGCATTTTCAACCGCATTTGCAAGTCCATTTGTACTGTTCGCCATGTTTCCGGGGTATCTTGAGTCTTTACCAAAAAGCGGTTCATGGATGAATGTTGTGAAGGTAGTGCTTGGGTTTATTATTCTGGCTGCATCTGTTAAGTTTTTCGCAAATGCAGACATTGTATGGGGATGGGATATTATTACCAGGCCGCTTGGAATTGCGTTTTGGATTTCACTTTTTCTTTTGGCAGGATTTTATTTGATTGGCTTATACGGCATGCACGGTGATGATAAGCCTAACTCAATAACAACCGGCAGGTTATTAACAGCTATTCCATTTATTCTTTTTAGTTTTTATCTGATACCAGGTTTACTGGGTGCATCACTCGGTATATGGGATGCATGGCTGCCTGCAAAAAAAGCTAATGATGTAAGTGTTGTAAACTCCATAGGAATATCCGGTGGCCAGAGCACAGATACGTCGGAGTGGCTGCAGGATTTTGAAGAAGCAAAACAGCTTGCAATCGAAAACGATGTACCATTGTTTGTTGATTTCACTGGTTATACATGCACCAATTGCAGGGCTATGGAAAGTACTGTTTTTCCTGAGCAGAATATCGTCGAGAGGTTTAACCAGATGCAAAAAGTTAAGCTTTATACTGATGGTGGAGCTGATGCTGATGATAACCAGACGCGACAATTCAACCTGACGGGCACATTAGCTCTGCCAACGTATGTAATCATGGATCCCGAATCAGAACAGATTCTCGATCAGTTAATAGGTTATACAAGGGCAGAAAACTTTCAGCAATTCCTGGATAACGGTATTTCAAGATATCGTTCAAAAAAATGATAAAATTTTTCAGTGGGGATGTATTTTCAACTTTTAATAAAAAAGTTCATAATTAGAAGTATTAATATTGCAAATAAGCTTCGCTCTTAAGATATTCCACACTTCATGCATTAAACCAAAACCTAACGCTCTATGACTATAACTTTGAACAAACTTATAATATTTACCCTATTGCTTTCTCTTGGTATCCTTTTCAGTTCGTGTAAAACATCTGAAGAGATTGTAGAACCTGAACCAGAGCCCGAGCAGGTGGAAGAAGAGGTTGAGGAGGAAGTTTTTGAAGAACCAGAGCCCGAGCCCGAAGAAGCAGATTATGTAGAAGAATTAAGCACAATTAATTTTGGATTCGATCGTGATAATATCAATGATCAGGCAGCACGTATGCTTGCTCAAAATGTAGAGCTTCTCAGAGAAAATTCTGATACGCGTGTCCGTGTTGACGCTTATACCGATCATGTTGGTGGAGATCAATACAACCTTAGGCTTAGCCTGAGAAGGGCAGCTTCCGTAGTTGATTTTTATCGGCAAAATGGTATTGCCGAATCGAGAATTGAATCACGGGGCCTGGGTAAAGCACCCATTCCATGCTCAGAAGCTGAAATGGACAGAGACACACCCGGTTGTGAAAAAAACAGACGGGCAGAATCACACCCAATAAATCCCTAGAACTTTAAAAACGCACTCAATTTCTGAGTGCGTTTTTTTTTGATAAGGGTCTGTGAATGACTGTAGCATAAATATTTAAGTTTTTTAAATCATTAAATGCATCTAAGTTCACCGTTTATTACTTTTAATCTATACCATTGTGTAGAATAGTTCTTTTTAGTGAATACACAGCTGAAAGAATCCAGAAACTGGAGCTTTTGGCACACAAATATTTTTAATTGAAATAACAAGCTTCAAAATGTAGATCACAATAAATTTAAAATCAGATTCTGATTTTGACTTTATGTATCAAAAGATCTATAATTTTGTTCAATCTAAGCTCATAACCAAAACATAACGAGGAGTAACCGTATGACTTCATCTTTAGCTCTCTTTTTCCTTCAAGCTGGGGCTGATGCTGGCTTTTTTAACGTATTAGTAGAAAAATTTAACGAAGGTGGTGAATTTATGTGGCCTGTATTGGTTGCATTGGTCCTGGGCCTTGCAATCTTTCTTGAAAGAATCATCACTCTGAACCTGGCAGACATCAATACAAGAAAATTCGTACTTGAAGTACAGCAAGCTCTACAAGAGGGCGGTATTCCTGCAGCCCAAGAGCTTTGTGCCAAAACGAGAGGTCCTGTTGCTTCTGTTTTTCAGGCAGGCTTAATGCGTGCTGACGAAGGCATTGATGCTGCGGAGAAAGCGATTACAACGTACGGATCTATCGAGATGAGTTTCCTTGAAAGGGGTCTCGTCTGGTTGTCTCTGTTTATTGCAATTGCCCCACTACTCGGATTCCTTGGAACTGTAGTTGGTATGATTGAGGCATTCGATGCTATTGAAGCTGCTGCTGATATTTCACCCAGCCTTGTTGCTCGTGGTATTAAGATTGCACTTCTGACGACTGCAGGCGGACTACTTTCAGGTATCATTCTTCAAATCGGTTACAACTACTGTGTATCGAAAATTGACAGATTGATTTCCGATATGGAAGAAAGTTCAATCACACTTATCGACTCTATTGTACTGCTTAAAGAAGGAAAAGAGATCGTATCTGAAGATTCTTCTGACTCAGCCGAATAATTCAATAGCAATCATTAAACCTTAAACGGAGTTTACAAATGGTAGATAGTATTGCAATTGGAATTGTTTTAGGACTGATCGTAATTGGAGTGGTTGGAATTTTAGTGTCCGGCACACGCAATATTTTAAATGGAAAATCGGAATTTAAACGAGTGGCGGTAATGCTCGTTCCGGTGGCCATTTTTGGAGTTTCTTACGCAATGTTAGGAACAATAGATCAGGCTGGTGTTGCAACAATGTCGCTGATGGTAGTCATCATGTTGATTGCAATTGTTGTTACAGGTACACGAGGAACTTTTAAAATTTAAAACCAATCCATCATGCTAAATAAGAAACGTGGAAGAGAAAGTGCGGAAATTGATGGCTCATCTTTGGCTGATATTGCGTTCTTGCTTCTTATTTTCTTTCTGGTTGTGACAACGATTGATGTTGACACAGGTATTGGATTGGTTTTACCTCCAATACCTGACGACATTGAACCACCACCGGTTAGAGAAAGAAACTTAATGAACATCCTTGTTAATGCTCAGGGTATGGTTCTTATAAACGAACAACCTGCTGCTGTTGCTTCAGTTAGGGAAAGGGTAAAGGAATTCATTGATAATAATGGAGCCGACCCCAACTTATCTGAATCACCCAATGACGCGATCGTTTCCATCAAAACTGACAGACGTACACCGTATAATGTTTATATTGATATGCTTGACGAAGTGATGGGAGCTTATGCTGAATTGCGACATGCAGCTTCAATGGACAGATTTGGTGTTCCCTACTCATCGCTGGAAGATAATTCAGTTGAACAGGATGAGATTCAGGAAATGTATCCTAAGAAAATTTCAATCGCAGAACCTGACGAGGGATAACCATTATGTCAAAATTTAAAAAGAAACAAGCTAATACATCACAAAGTGTTCCAACATCAGCAATGCCTGATGTTGTGTTTATGCTTTTGATCTTTTTCATGGTTACTACTGTTTTGCGTGAAGTTGAGCTTCAGGTTCAAATAAGCTACGCTGATGCAGAGAATATTGAAAAAATTGAGCAAAAACGCCTTGTGAGCTATATCTATATTGGCCCTGAAAGATTGGGAGGCAATAGAGTTGGTGAGACCAAAGTTCAGATAGACGATGCTTTGGTTGAAGATGTGAATGCGATCAGAAATATCATGTATGATAAACTCATGGAGCAGCCACGGCTTATTGTCTCACTTAGGGTGGATGAGGATTCCGAATTTGGAATTATTACAGACGTGCAGCAGGAATTACGTCATGCAGGCACATTACGTATAAACTACTCCACCAGAAGAGAAATATAGAATCTGGATATATTATTCTTAACGATTTGAGGCATTTGTTCATCTCTTGAGCAAATGCCTTTTTTATTTTTACATCCAAACTATTTATTCATGGATAAAAACGATTTTCAGCCAATAAGTGAAATTGGCTTTCCAAAGCTCATTGAGAAATTTGAGAAGTATAAAGGTGCAGAAATCTCAAATGTAATAAAGGGAATTGGAGACGATTCAGCTGTTTTCAAAACAGATGAAGATAAGCTAAATCTTCTTTCGTCTGAGATATTCCTGGAAGGGGTCCACTTTGATTTAACATACCACCCTTTTAAGCATCTGGGTTATAAGGTTGTTACTTCCGCAGTAAGTGATATTTATGCAATGAATGGAATTCCTTCCCAATTGTTAGTGGATGTTGCATTGCCTAATGCGTATTCAGTACAAATGGTTGAACAATTTTATGAGGGTTTGGAAGCAGCATGCAAGGATTATGGTATACAGCTTACAGGTGGTGATACTACAGCTTCTCATCAGCTTTTGGCAATAGCTGTTACATCATTTGGAACTGTTGAAAAAGATAAAATATCTTACAGATCCGGTGCAGAGAACAGTGACGCTGTTTGTGTCTCCGGTGATCTGGGAGCAGCATTGGCAGGATTGAGGATTTTAATGAGAGAAAAGAAAGAATGGAAAGAGAAGGGAGAAGATTCTTTTCAGCCGGATCTTGGAAAGTATGAATACGTAGTTAGTAAGCAGCTTGTACCGGCCGCGCGCAAAGATATTATAGAATTGTTTTACGAAAATAACATAAAGCCATCATCAATGATTGATGTTACGCAAGGGTTGATATCTGATATCCGGTCGATAGCATCATCCTCAGGATTGGGTGTACAGCTTCACTCTCCGGCTGTGCCCATCATGCTTGATACCAGAAACGTAGCTGATGAAATGGCAGAAGACGTAGACAAATATGCATTTTATGGTGGTGAAGACTTTGAACTGCTTTTCACATTGAATGAAAATGAGGTTAACACCTTCAGTAAGGTATGTGATGATTTTACAGTTATTGGGAAGATGACTAATGAATTTGATCAAATAAAAATTAATACGGGAGAGAACAAAACGATTGAAATTGATGTTTAAAATCGCATAAATCATCAACCCTGTCGTTTAACAATCCGTATAGAGTATATAATTATCATATGAAAGCCTTATATTAAAGGCTATTTTGTTATTTAAAGAGTAAAGATGTCAAATACACCATTTTCAAAGAAAAAAGACTCCGATAAAACGAAAGGGAAAGATTCTAAAAATAAGAACACCCCTAAGTTTCCTATCTGGATATACGTTGTTCTTTTTATGCTATTAATCGGCTTTAATCTCTATTTTGTGCCGGGAGAAAGCTCAGAAAGAATTAAATACAGTGAATTTCTAGAGTATGTAGAGCAAGGATACGTATCAGAGGTTACCATTACCAATAGGGTAGAGGTAACAGGAGAGTATTCAGAAAAAGCATATGAAGAAGGAATCGTTGAGCGGCCCCAGACTACCGAAGATCGTTGGGGAATGGCGCAAGATAATACCGGAAGATTTTCAACAACGATGCTTGAAGGAGATGAAATCCGTTCAATATTCGATGAAAATGAAGTTGTTTACGATGTTCGGATTGAAGAGGACTGGTTTAGTGGAGTGCTCATTTGGCTTATACCCATTGCTCTCATAATCATTTTCTGGATTTTTATATTCAGAAAAATGAACCCCGGCCAGCAGGTCCTGAATATTGGAAAAAACAAAGCGTCACTTTACGATAAACAGACCGAAAGTAAAGTCTCCTTCAAAGATGTAGCCGGCCTTCAGGAGGCCAAAGCAGAAGTTGAAGAGGTGGTAGAGTTTTTAAGTAATCCGCAAAAATTCACCAGGCTGGGTGGTAATCTTCCAAAAGGAGTACTTTTAGTTGGCCCTCCCGGAACAGGGAAAACCCTTCTGGCCAAAGCAACTGCAGGCGAAGCAGACGTTCCTTTTTTCTCACTGAGTGGATCTGATTTTGTTGAGATGTTTGTTGGTGTTGGGGCAGCGAGAGTTCGGGATCTTTTCAAACAGGCAAAAGAAAAAGCACCCTGTATCGTATTCATTGATGAGATTGACTCCATTGGAAGAACGAGAGGCCGGGGAATGGCAATGAGTTCTAATGATGAGAGAGAAAACACGTTAAACCAGCTTCTTAGCGAAATGGATGGTTTTAACTCCGATAAGGGCGTAATCATTATGGCAGCAACGAACCGTCCCGATATTTTAGACTCGGCACTCCTGCGTCCAGGCCGGTTCGACAGACAGATTATGATCGATAAACCCGATCTGAAAGGACGAATGCAGGTTCTTGAAGTACATTCCAAAAAACTCGAGCTTTCTGAAAATATTGATTTGAAAGTGCTTGCATCTCAAACACCCGGCTTTGCAGGGGCAGAGTTGGCAAATTTATGCAACGAAGCTGCCCTTTTTGCGGCACGCCGTGATAAAGATAAAGTTGAGATGGAAGATTTTCAGGATGCAATTGAACGAGTGGTTGCGGGGCTGGAGAAGAAAAATAAATTGATTAGCCCGAATGAAAGAAAGATTGTTGCCTATCATGAATCGGGACACGCGATTGTTGGCTGGATGCTGGAATATACAGATCCTGTTCTTAAGGTTAGCATTGTACCCAGGGGATTTGCTGCCCTTGGTTATACACTTCAAACACCGCTTGAAGATCGGTTTTTGATGACGGCCGAAGAACTGGATGACAAAATATGTGCTCTGCTTGGTGGCAGGGTGGCTGAAGAGATTGTGTTTGGTAAAATATCAACCGGAGCTCAAAACGATCTGGAACGTATCACCAATATGGCTTTCGCCATGGTTGCAGAATATGGGATGAGCGAAGAGCTTGGATATCTCTCTCTTAAGGATTCCAGCAGCCCGGAGAACAGTTATGGCTTCAATAAGAAATATTCAGAGCATACCGCTCAGCAGATTGATCAGGCCGTTCGTAACATCATACAAAAGAATTACCAGCGCACATTAGATCTTCTTGAAGAGCATCGTGATAAGCTTGAGGAAATGGCTAAGGCACTTCTTGATAAAGAGGTTCTGAACCATCACGATTTAAGAGATATGCTTGGAGACCGGCCAAGTGGGAACTATCCGGAAGGAATTTTCGATGGGCCTAATTTGAAGAAAAAAGAGGTGAATGCAAATGGCAGTCCTCTCTTGGAGGCAGAAGAGCAAGAGTCAAATGACACTCAGGATGAACCATCAGAGAATCAAGAAATAAAAGACTCAAAAGATATCCCTCAAGATACTGATGCTGAAGAAAGTAAGAAGAAATAATAGCTTACTTTCTTTCATAATATCGTTCTGATTCACTTCTTATTAATTTGGTAACATTGATTTAATCTGTGTGTAACATTGTGATAGTAGTTTTTGGATGTTCTTTAAATCCATAAACAACTATCACACACATGAATTTTAAATCAATACTTAAAACTACTCTTTCTCTGCTGCTGTTGGGGTCTTTATTCATTTCCTGCGATAATGACGATTCCACATCTTCTACACCAACAGCTCCAAGCGTATCGGCTCCATCCTCACAAAATGGTTTAGTGGGTGTATCTGTCGATCTTACATTTAATATTACTGCTTCCGGTGGTTTTGCCTCGGCTACCGCAACCGCTGAAAATGGTTCAGCAAGTATATTATCTCAGCCCTCGACCGGCGCCACAAGTGGAAGTGTAGTTGTTAACTATACACCAAATGATATTGGTGCAGGCTCTGTAACCGTTATGGTTAACGACGCAGACGGACTCAGTGATGATGCCACGGCTGTTGTAACAGTTACTGCAGAAGAAACCACCATTCGTGTAGTTGATAACATCACAAGTGACACAACCTGGGAATCGGGTAAGGTATATATCTTAGGCGGCAGAATAACAGTTGAAGCAGGAGCTACTCTTACTATTGAAGGGGGGACAATCGTGAAAGGTGAAGCTGGAACGCAACAGAACGCAACAGCTCTTTTAGTTGCAAGAGACGGAACCTTAAATGCCAACGGTACAGCCGATGCTCCCATTATCTTTACATCTTTTGCCGATGAAATTACACCCGAACAGGTGGCATCAGGCGACTTTACAAGCCCAAATCTTGATCCAAATATAAGCGGGCTATGGGGGGGAGTTATTGTTCTTGGAAATGCCCCAATATCAGCCTCAAATGAAGGTGGTGATATAAATGAAGTCCAAATTGAAGGAATACCAACCTCTGATTCGAATGGCCTTTATGGTGGTAATGATCCAAATGACAGCTCAGGATCAATTACGTATATCTCTATTCGCCACGGTGGGTCTAACATCGGGGAAGGAAATGAAATTAACGGTCTTACGCTGGGCGGTGTAGGAGATGGAACCGTTATTGAAAACATAGAAATTGTTGCAAACCAGGATGATGGGGTAGAATGGTTCGGTGGCACGGTAAATGTATCCAACGTACTTGTTTGGAACTCTGGTGACGATGCCATTGATACGGACCAGGCATGGTCGGGAACAGTAGATAATATGTTGATTGTTAGCCCGGGCGACTCTCCTTATGAATTAGATGGCCCTGAAGGTTCATTTACCAGCACAGGACATACAATCACCAACGCTACGGTGTTTGTGAGCGGTAATGGCGCCGAAGAGATGATTGATGTGGACGACAATTCGGATCTGTTTATGAGTAATATTCTTCTCTTCGGGCTCGAAGAAGGTAATATAATCTCATCAGATTATCCTGAGTTTGCAGCCAATGAAAATGGCTATTCAATTACCAGCATTGAAGTTGTGCTGCCGGAAGGATCGGCAGTAGCTGATTTCTTCCCCGAAGGCCTTATTCCTGAAGTGACGGCTATAGGCAGCGTTGGTGAAGCAACTGTTGGTGCAGATGTCAGCGTATTTGGATGGACCTGGGCCCGACAATCAGATGCACTTGATGGTCTTGGCATCTAAAAATCTAATTCCAAAAGCTTGTCTTCGGAAAATCGAAGGCAAGCTTTTCTTTATTAACATCAATCTTTCCTAACAAGCCGTTTATTTATAAATAGAGAAAAAATGAAAACGTTATTTAATTTTACACTGGTACTCATTCTGGCACTAATGATGCCTTTCACTGTTTTTGCTGAAAATGGAGCAAGGAATAGTTATGAAGAAGAACAGGGATTAATTCGGGGAACCATTTTAGACGCAGAGAATGGAGAGCCCATTTTTGGAGTCACCGTATTTGTACAGCGTACAGGCAGCGGTGTAAGTACCGATTTTGATGGCAAATTTGATATAGAACTACCCGCTGGGATGTATGATTTACGTATTACCTATGTTTCTTACAGAACAGTTAATATTGAAGATGTTGAAGTCGAAGCTGGTGAAGTAACTGTTTTAGGAAGTATCATGCTGGAAAAATCCATAGAGGAGATGGATGAAGTGGTTGTAACAGCCGGTGCAATCAATTCATCGGAAATTGCCATGATGTCCATGAAAAAAAGAGCAGCCAACCTGATGGATGGTGTCTCTGCCCAACAGTTCGACAGAATTGGCGATTCTGATGCTGCCGATGCTCTTAAAAGAGTAACAGGAGTTTCAATAGAGGGTGGGAAGTATGTTTTCGTCCGGGGCCTTGGTGATCGCTATACAAAAACAATGCTGAACTCCGTTGATATTCCAAGTCTTGATCCTACTAAAAACAGCCTTCAGATTGACATTTTTCCTACAAACCTGATTGACAATATGATTATTACCAAAAGCGCTGTGGCTGATATGCCTGCAGATTTTACAGGTGGTATTGTTGATATAGAAACAAAAGACTTCCCAGAAGAGCCAATTTTTGACCTGTCGGCAAGCGTTGGCTATAATCCAGATATGCACTTCAGCAGTAAGTTTCTTACCTATGATGGCAGCAATACAGACTTTCTCGGATTTGATAGCGGTAAGAGAAGTCTGCCTACAGGAGCTGAGAGCGACAGGATTCCCACTCCCATCAGTGGCGACTCTCCAGACCAGGTGAACAACTTTTTACGAGGTTTTGATTCTACATTAGGTCCACGCACAACCACAAATCCAATGGATTACAGCCTTGGTTTAACGCTGGGCAATCAGTACAGGGTGGCATCTGATAAACGACTTGGATACATTTTATCAGCCACATATAAAAATTCTTACACACATTATAATGATTATCAATTTGGTGAGTATCAAACACAGCCGGATCCCACTGCTTTTGACCTTATATATGCTACCCGCCAGAATGGTACTGTATCAGATCGGAACGTTCTTGCGGGGGGACTGGCTGGTGTGGCCTATAAAACAACTCGTTCACGGTTTAAGCTTACCGGTATGCATCTCCAAAATGGAGAAACCAGTGCAACAAACTTTTTTATAGATAATAGTGAAAATGCTCCTGGACAGTCTGGGTACACGGCCGATTCCTATAACCTTGTTTATGGTGAAAGAAGTGTAACAAATTTCCTTCTCAGAGGGACCCATTTCTTTAGCCAATCGCAATGGGAGATAGACTGGAGAGTATCTCCAACATTTTCCAAAATGGTGGATCCTGATATCAGGAAAACAGCTTATACGCTTTCAGTATCGGGGCAGGCGCCACGGTTTGTAGCCGGAGCGGGAGGGAACCCCAGCAGAATCTGGCGTAATATGGATGAGGTAAACTATGCCGGTCGCCTTGACCTTACAAAGGGCTACCAAATATTTGATAATCCATCTACTTTAAAATTTGGAGGCAGCTATGTATACAAGGAGAGGGATTATGAGATCCTTACGTTTGATATGCAGAATTTTGGCAGCTGGCCAGAGTTTACAGGTGATCCCTCAGAAGTGCTGACAGAAGAGAATATTTACCCTAATGGGACTATCTATTATCAGTCAGGAAATCCGGACCCAAATCCAAATAAGTATAACTCTACGGTTGATAATTTATCGGCATATGTATCCAATGAATTTTACCCCGTAACGGATTTAAAAGTATACCTGGGTCTGAGGGCAGAAAATTATGTGCAAAGACATACCGGCCGCGACGCACTGTTTGCACAGGGTGATGTTAGCGGGAATAATCTTGATAATGAAAAAGTTCTGGATGCGCTGGACTTCTTTCCGTCAGCTAACCTGACCTATAATGTTTCAGACAATCAAAACATAAGGTTGTCGTATTCAAGAACCATTGCCCGACCTTCGTTCAGAGAGCTTTCTTTTGCTCAAATTCTTGATCCGGTATCCGATCGTATATTCAACGGTGGCCTGTTTGCAATAGGTGAGTGGGATGGAAATCTAACAGAAACCCGAATCAATAATATTGATTTTCGATGGGAGCGTTTTTCGACACAGGGGCAATTGCTTTCGGTGAGTCTCTTCTACAAGTCTTTTGATGACCCGATAGAGCTGGTACGGATACAGGCACAGGCAACATCCAGTGAGTTTCAGCCGCGAAATGTAGGTAATGGTGACGTTTTTGGAGCAGAATTAGAGTTCCGAAAAGCCCTTGGTTTTATTAGCTCATCGCTGAAGAATTTTAGCTTCAATGGGAATCTTACAGTGGTTGAATCTCAGATTGATATGACTGAGCAGGAATTTTTGGCGCGAAAAAGCCGCGAAAAAGAGGGTGAAACAATTGATGACACCCGTCAAATGGCCGGGCAGGCACCTTTCCTCATCAATGCAGGTCTTCAATATGATAACCCCGCACTCGGGCTCGATGCCGGGTTTTTCTATAATCTAAAAGGAGAAACACTCACAGTGGTTGGCGGCGGTCTTTTTCCTGATGTATATACCAGTCCCTTTAATAACCTGAGATTCAATTTAAATAAAACTCTTGGGGATGAAAGTCAGACATCTTTAAGCCTGAGTGTATCGAATATTTTGAACGATCGACAGGAAGAACTTTACCAGGGCTTCAGAGCGGAAGACCAGGTTTTTAGTTCATTCACTCCCGGACGTGCCGTGAGCCTCGGTATTAAATATTCCTTTTGAAAATGATAACTGATTAATCGTGATGTATGAATCATTGATGAAATAAAAACACGGATTCGGTTGGATTAAATAACATAGGCTGCAGCCCGATTTTGGGTTGCAGCTTTTTTTATGCACTTTTCATCTTCTCTGATAAAAAAGGAACCGTAATACGATTTTGTATGTTTGAAGATAACTTAACATAACGAGGATAATTTTGACGTACGTAACACGAAAATCACACTTCAACGCATCACACAGGCTCCATAACCCGGAAAAGTCGGATGAATGGAACATGAAAACATTTGGCAAGTGCAACAATCCAAACTGGCACGGCCATAACTATGTTATTGAAGTTACCGTAGTTGGTGAACCCGATCCGGAAACCGGCTATGTTATTGATCTGGGTAAATTGAAGAAAATCATCAAAGAAAAAATATTGGATCCCTGTGATCACAAAAATCTGAACCTTGAAGTACCGTTTCTGAAGGGAAAGATACCCACATCAGAAAATTTGGTGAGAGCTTTTTTCTACGAGTTGGAAGAAGATGTGAATCAGGCTGCGTCCAACACATCCCGGCTCTATTCAGTGAAGCTTTTCGAGACTGAACGAAACATAGCCGAATATTGTCCTACTCGTGCATCTTAAAGAATTTTATTTTCAAGCAGATATGATTTCAACAAATTTAAAGCGTTTTTACGATCCAACATTTACTGTTACAAAAGAGTACAAAAATAGCCTTCCAGACCTCCAGAACGGTCCTGCATCTTTAATTGAGGGGGCTAATGTACCCATTCAGCAGGTAGGCATTTCCCGGTTTAAACTACCCTTAAAATATCCAACACCTGATGGTGATCTAATTACACTGGAAACCCACATCGATGGGTATGTGGGGCTGGATGCGGGCAAGAAGGGGATTAACATGAGCCGCATCATGCGAACGTTCTATGAGTTCAAAGATGATGTGTTTCATCCTGATAAACTTGAAGAGATACTTTTGGCATACAAAGAGGACCTTGAAAGCCAGACTGCTTTTTTGAAGCTGTCTTTTAGCTATCCCATGGAGCAGGAGAGTTTACGATCAGGCATGGTTGGATACCAATATTATAACGTTGCTTTTGAGGGTAAAGTAGATGAGTATGATCAATTTACTTCTTTTGTGCATCTCGATTTTGAATATAGCAGTGCATGTCCATGCTCTTACGAACTGGCAGAGCATGCTCGTGAAACGCGGGATGTGGCAGCTATACCGCATAGCCAGCGAAGTGTAGCCAACATCACTGTACAGCTCAATTCTGAAATGTTTGTGGACGACCTTGTCTTTGCAGGCAGAGAAGCTTTGAAAACAGAAACACAAGTTTTGGTAAAGAGGGAAGATGAACAGGCGTTTGCCGAGTTAAACGGAGCTTACCAAAAATTTGTGGAAGATGCCGCCCGATTGCTCTACGATGAGCTGAATAAAGATGAACGCATCAGAGATTTTGTGGTTCGATGCGCTCATTTGGAAAGCCTGCACAGCCACGATGCTGTAAGCAGAATTTGTAAAGGTTTGCCTAATGGTTTAAGATAGTTTTTCTGAAATAACATTTAAGTAGAAAAGGCTTTTGTTGCGTTTAAAACAGAAGCCTTTTTTTAATTATTTATACAGTGATAAACTATCCCAAGGCGTCCTGAACGAGTTTCGATTGTTCGGCTTCATGCACTTTTTTCTGTCCTGCTGCTGGAGAAGCAGAGGCTTGTCTGCCGGCATAGGAAAGCTTCTGTCCATCCTGAAGAAGCTCTTGGAACCGCGGCATTACGTAACTCCACGCTCCCATATTCTTTGGCTCTTCCTGACACCATACAATCTCTTTCACATGGCTATATTCCTCGAGAAATTGCCTGATGTCTTTATCAGGAAATGGATAGAGCATTTCGAGTCTGGTGATTGCCACGTTGTTTTTTTCTTTTTCTTCACGCTCTTTCAGCAAATCGTAGTACACTTTACCAGAGCATATCACAATTCTGTCTATATTTGAAGACTCTTCAACGTCCGAATCACTCATAAATGGATGAAAAGCTCCATTAGCCAAACTTTCAACGCTACAAACTGCTTTTGGATGTCGAAGCAGGCTTTTTGGCGACATAATAATGAGAGGCTTTTTACCTTCCTGCAGAGTCTGTTTTCTCAAAATATGGAAGTATTGTGTAGGAGTAGTAAGGTTTGCAACCTGAATATTATCTTCAGCACACAACTGCAGAAAGCGCTCCAGCCTGGCCGATGAATGCTCAGGCCCCTGACCTTCATATCCATGCGGTAGTGTCATAACAATGGCAGACTTCTGTCGCCACTTTGCTTCCGAGGCCGAAATGAACTGGTCGATAATAATTTGAGCCCCATTCACAAAATCTCCAAACTGAGCTTCCCAAATTACAAGGGCATCAAGTTTGGCAGCGGAATAGCCAAATTCGAAGCCCAGGGCCGCAAATTCACTAAGGTGACTGTTGTACGGAAAAAATCTCGCCTGGTCATCACTTAAATTATTTAATGGAATAAATCGCTGGCTTGTATCTGTTCCATGAAGAACGGCGTGGCGGTGAGAAAATGTACCTCTTTCTGCATCCTGTCCTGTTAGTCGTACCGTTGTTCCGTTTTTCAAAAGTGAGCCGAATGCCAGTGCTTCGGCAAAGCCCCAGTCTATTTTAGCTTCGTTTTTCTCAGCGGCCTCGGCGCGCTTTGCAAGCTGGCGCAGAAGTTTAGGGTTGGCATCAAACGTTTTTGGGACGGTATTCAGTTTTACAGCAATATCCGTAAGCTCTTCAATCGGATAGCCCGTATCAGGAAATTCCGCCCGGTCACTTTGGGATTCCTCAGTGCGGTCGAGCATATTATCGGTGACTTCGAGAGCCGGAGAGCTTTTGGCATCTTCGAATGCTTTCTGGAGGAGCTCATCAAACTCGTCGAAAAGAGCCTGTGTCTCTTCCTCGGTAAACTCACCTTTGCGAAGCAGTTCCTTTACATACAATTCCCGAACAGATTGGTGATTATCAATCTCCTTATAGAGCCCAGGCTGCGTAAATGCCGGTTCATCGCCTTCATTATGCCCGTGCTTTCTGTAGCAGATCAGATCGATGATAACGTCCTTGCCAAACTTTTGGCGATAGTCCAGCGCAAGGTTCATTGCGTGCACCGCGGCTTCCGGATCATCACCATTTACATGAAAGATGGGAGCCAGAATCATTTTTGCAAGATCGGATGCATACTCTGTTGAGCGGGCATCTTTCGGAAGGGTTGTGAATCCGATCTGATTATTAATTATTACGTGAATTGAGCCGCCTGTTTCGTAACCGCGCAGCTGCGACATATTCAGTGTTTCGGCGACGACTCCCTGGCCTGCAAAAGCAGCATCGCCGTGCATAAGTATCGGTACAATTTTTTTAGTGGAATTCTCCCCATTATAATGGTCCTGACTGGCCCTCGCTGCACCCTCCACAACCGGATTCACAGCTTCCAGGTGGCTGGGGTTAGGCATTAGCTCCATCTCAATGGATTTGCCGTCTTTCGTTTCGTAAACACCTTTTGAACCGAGGTGATATTTTACATCACCTGACCCCTGAATAGTGCCCGGGTCGATATTTCCTTCAAAATCGGCAAACACTTTTTGATAGGGCTTATTCATGATGTTTACAAGAATATTGAGTCGCCCTCGGTGAGCCATTCCCAAAAAGAATTTTTCAACATCTCCTTTTGATGCGCGCTCAATTAAGAAATGCATCATAGGGATAACGGTTTCGGCGCCTTCAAGCGAAAATCGCTTATGGCCAATGTACTTTTTGTGCAGAAACTGTTCAAAAGCCATTGCCTGGTTCAGTTTGTGCAGGATATCTTTTCGGTCTTCCTTTGTGAGTTCGGGTGTATTTGTGGTAGATTCCATCGTTTCCCGAAGCCACTTTCGCTCTTTGAGATCAAGAAGATGCATATAATCTGCGCCAATAGTTCCGCAGTACGTGTTTCTCAGGAGCTGAATGATGTCGCGCAGTTTTGCAATTTTTTTGCCGCCGAGTCCGTCACAGAAAAATTCGCGATCAAGATCCCATAATGTGAGGCCATAGTATTCGAGATCGAGTTCTGGACTCTGTCCCGGTTCCGTACCCAGTGGATCGAGTTTTGCAATAACGTGCCCCCGCATTCGATACATATTGATAAGCCTCCAGACGGCAATGGCACGGCGATCCTGCTCAAGGGAATTGGCCCGCCCGCTAAGCTGACCTTCATATTTGTCTTCTCCATATGGAAATGGCTGATACGGAATCTCAAGATCGGTAAAAATGTCCTCATAAAAAGTCTCTTCACCATTTAACAGCGAATGCACTTTTTGCAAAAACATCCCCGATTCGGCTCCCTGAATAATCCGGTGGTCGTAAGTGCACGTCACTGTCATTACCTTGCTGACTCCCAGCTGGTTCAGCACATCCTGCGCCATAGATTGAAATTCAGCGGGGTAATTGATAGAACCCGTTGCAATAATGGC
>Ga0209942_1000937_pt1 | contig 16546 bp, 16 predicted proteins | sample SalPonR1_A_D2_MG_FD_185695 | JGI IMG/M metagenome (GOLD analysis project Ga0209942, IMG submission 185695) | Salt pond soil microbial communities from South San Francisco under conditions of wetland restoration - Salt Pond MetaG R1_A_D2_MG... ... | reverse complement strand
TGACTTAATCAAATCTCGCATAGTGATCTCCCCTTTACCCTCTGTATTGCCTTCTCTTGTTTCTAGTTTTACCAAGTTTTCAATGGTCACCAACTGTAACTCAGCTGAATCTTCAATGGTTATTACTCGTTCTTTTTTTGGTATAAAGTTTGATAAAGCATTTAAGAAAGACGTTTTTCCTGAACTGGTACCACCACTTATAAAAATATTAAACTTGCTTTCAACTAATTTTCTTAAAATTTCGGCTGTTTCTCTGTTTAAAGATTTATACTCAATTAATTTTTCCATAGTCATGGCTTTCTTTGGAAACTTTCGAATAGTCATTGTTGGCCCTTTCAAGGCAATCGGTGGTAAGAGAATACTTACCCGTGAACCATCTTCTAATCGGGCATCAACCATAGGCTTTGATTCATTCACCCGTCGATTGACCTTTGATACAATCATCTGTATTAAATCTCTAAGACTTTCCGCGGATTCAAACTGAAAATCTATTTTACTGATCTGTCCATTTTTCTCAACAAAAATCTCTTTTTCTGAGTTAATCATTATTTCAGTAATGGCATCATCATCAATTAAAGGCTGTAAAGGACCTAAGCCATTAATTGAATTATAAATTGTTTCCACTAACTGACTTTTTTTCTTAATTGATAGATAACCAATGGTCTCTTCTTCTTCAACACATAATAAAATATACTCCCTGATCTCGTCATTTTTAAGGGTTTGGTTGCCATTGATACAATAATCAGTTGTTTTCTCTACAATTTTTTTGATTAAGTCATAATTAGTAACCTTCATAGGACCCACCCTTCCTTTTTTCAAAGGCAGTTTCTAAAACACATTTGAACTGACTAGAAATTTTATATGAAATATCTGAATCTTCTTTTATAATTAAATCCTCACTATAAGGAATACACTTTTCTTCTAAGCCAAAAGGATTTTTATCCCCTTGATTCATTAAGTTCATATCCCGGATTTGATTCACTAAAAGAACAGCATTTTTTTCATGAAAGAGATTTTTGGCATCATATTTTATTAAATCATTTTTTAAATGGGTTAATTTATAGAAATCAGATTGTCGGCCTTGACTAACCAATACAAAATGATTCATATGCTTCATTAATGCAATATTTTTTTGACTTAAAAGTGATGGAAAATCAATAATTACTCGATCATAGTCTAATTCATTTTTAATCAACTTAAAAAAGCCTACCAAATGTTCCTCTGTTATATCTTCATAATCAATGACACTGTCAAAAGAGGAAATATATGCTAAGCCTTTGTAGCTTTTAATATTCGTTTTTAATTTTTCTATCAATAAATTTGGTTCTGAAAGGTAATAGTAAAAGTATTTTGATAAGCTATTATTTGCATCCTTTTCTAAAATTAATTCTAAACCAGAATTAATATCCAAAGAAATGAATAAAGCCGAAAACTTCTTCTGCGATAATAGGATACTTGAAATTAAGGATAAATTTGAAACCCCAACACCACCGATGGGAGAGTAAAATCCTATACTTAAAAATGATTGTAAATTTTCTGTTAAAGGGGTATATTGATCAATTACTTTTAACTTTTCTTGTATTTTATGTAAAATGTTTTTTCCTGAACTATATTTATGTATTCCATTCCCTCTGGGATTAGAAGTTAAAACCAAAGGTTCTACTGAAAAAGAACTCGGTATCTGATGCTTTAAATCTTCATCAACTATTATAAGGGTGTTTTCATCTTGTTTCATAAGATCTAATTGCATTTTAATAACCTTTAGATCACTATAAGCCTTTACTATGTATTGATGGGGAAGATACTTAACTAAATAGTTAAGCAAAGGATTTAAATACTCTGTGTCAACATCAATTATGATTATTTTTATGGATCCCAATGCATCACCTACTTAATATTTTTACGACATTTTTTATATTTTATAATAAAAAAGAAGCCTTTGCACGTCTTATTTGAAAATAAGTTACAAAAACTTCACAATTAACTTTATTTATTAAATTCAATTATTATCTCTACTATGGCGTCATGATTTGTCCCTGAGCCTTGGCATAAAAATGGACTGCCACCACCATTGCCTTCAAGTCTATCAATGAAATCACTAAAGGATTCTTTTAAATCATAATCCAATGCTTTATTCTTACCAAGCACTAGATGGACTTGGTTGCCTTCGAGTCCAACAAGACAAACACGGGTATTTTCCTTTTCAATAATATTATTGGCTATATATCTTAATTCTTTAATGCCATAATCTTCTAACTTCTGAGTAATAACATGCACCCCATCAACTATTTCATAATCCTTCGCAATAGCCTGAGTTTTCATATCTAGAATTTCAGTTTTTAATGCATTCATTTCTTTTTTTGTCTCAATAACTTCAGTATTAAGGGCTTCTACTCGATCTTTAATATCACTAGTCTTAATTGTTAACAAATGACTTATATCATTAATCATTTGATTTTTCCACTGATAATCTTTTAATGCCCAACGACCACAGACAAACTCTACTCGTATGCCTTCATTGTTATTATTACTCTTTTTTATTTTAATGATGCCTACTTCACTTGTGGTTTTTAAATGGGTCCCACCACATGGTGAAAAATCAAAATCCTTTATTCGAATGACTCGAATATCCTCTGAAACTGTTGGCTCCTTTCTAAGTGGCATTTCTTTTAATTCTTCTTTCGTTGGCGAAAGAATCTCAACAGGTCTACTTTCATAAACAATCTGATTACTAAAGTCTTCAACTAAATCTAACGCTTCTTGACTTAGTTTTTTATCTAAATCAATTGTGACATAATCATCACCAATATGAAAACCAATCGTATTAGCCTCATATTTTATTTCAAAGGCTCTTGATAAAATATGTTGCCCTAGATGTTGTTGCATGAAATCTAAACGTCTTTCCCAATCAATTTTACAAGAGACTTCTTCTAATTTTACAGGTGCTTCAAGTAAATGCACAATTTCATCCTTATAATAATAAACATCCTTTACTGCTATGTCATCTATTAAACCTAAATCTGATGGTTGCCCGCCACCTTCAGGATAAAAGTATGTCCTATCTAAAACGACGCCGTAACCATCCTTTAACTTTGTACAGGATTGAACCCTTGCAACAAACTCTTTTTTATAACTATCTTCTAAAAATTTTTTGACTGTCATATAACCTCCATTATTTTTATAAAATCATATCAAATAAATATGTTAAAGGAAAAAATCCTTTTACTTGATTCACAAGTGGTAAATTTCCTTTAAACAAATCTGAACTCATTAAAACAGAGAATAAGATATAGCCTTGACTGATTAATAAATACTTTCCTTTATTATTTAGTATATAAACGAAAATCAAAGTCACTAAGTAATTGATGACAATAAAACTAGCATAGGCCAAAACATTAATTATTAAATTAAAATCTTTAAAGATTCCTAAACCTATGAGTACTAGGCCACTCGTCACCAAAGTAATTATTAAATAGATTAGTAATATCATCCCTTTATTCCCTAGATACATAACCTCTGAAATACCAGAAACTTTTAATCGATTAACAATATTCATTTCTCTTTCTTTTAAAACTTCTTTACCATAACTCATGGTCACTAGCATCATAAAAACAGAAATAATAGAAGCAAATATTTTTTCTTCTTGTCCAGATGATTGTTGAGAAAGGTCTAAGCTCTCTATCTCTAATGAGATAATCTCATTATTCTCAAGATTTTCTGTATACGCTTTTTCATAGGCCTTAAGGCTATAAGTTCCATGGGACTTTTCTTCTATTAAGTTATATAAATCATAATAAGCCCATTCTTTTAACACTTTCAAGCTAATAAAATCATTCAACCAAGCTGTCATTTGCATTGTAGACTCTTTTGAGTACCCTAGGACATCTTTATACTCTCCAGACTTTAGTGTCCCTTCAAATCCATCTTTAATAGTATATAAAATATGATAATCTCCGCTTTTTAATTTTCTTTGACCAATTTCTTTTGAAGTTTCTAAAGTTAAATCGATTTCATTTTGACGCCTTAAAAGATCAATGAATGCTATTGATGCTTCACTTTGATCTAAATCTATGAGGCCAACTCTATAAATATCTTGGTCACTACTAGTAGAATATATATAGGTTAACCCAACACTTAGAAGTACAACGGATATAAAAACTAAAAGATTTTTTTTACCAATTACTTTGCTTTTCAACTGAATAAAAAAATAATTAATCATAAGGAATCGCCTCCTTTTTATACAAGAAAGCAATTGGTAGTATTAAAACTAGAAAAGCAATTAAATTCCTTAAATCTAAGGAGCGTTTTATAAACGCTTTTAAGATCACATGTAAAAAATTATACTCCGTTATGCCATTAAGGATTGGTAGTCCTTCCAAAGGCATGGCAAAACCACTAAGAAATCCTAAGCTTGAAAAGAGCAATAAAAATACAATATCTCTAGTAATATCGTTTTTGACTAATATATATATTATAATGACTATTATTTGTATTGGGATCACCCCTAATATGTAAACTGGAATAAACTTTACCATATTTAAAAAAGTTAACTCATTTAACAAAAGTAAATAACCTGCTTTTAAGGGTACAATTAATAACGCAACATAAAATATACTGATGATGGCTTTCGTTAAGTAGATTGATTTTATTGAGTAGCCCGTATTGAGAAGTCTTGAAATCATCTTATTCTTTAGATCTTCTTCAAGTTTATTATGATAGACAATAGATGCTAAGATCATTAGAACAATTAATAAAACGTGGTAATAGTAATCAATAGCTGTTAGGCCTAGAAATTTATTATAAACATCTTCTTCAACAAAAACCCTAGAGCGAAAGATAAAAGCTTCTACATATTTCCTTGACAAACGATTCAGTTCATCTATTCTTTCTTCGTAAGGTGTACCATTTTCACGTAGTAACTCATAATAAATCATGGCACTGTTTTGACTACTGTTAAGCATCTCTACCATGTTTTCAATATAATTTGATAAAAAAACCACACGAATATCTTCGCGAGAACTAACGGTTAATGATATTTTTGCTGAACCACCGGATTCTAAGGCTTGAAATGTATTTTCTTCTACATGTATCAAAGCAAGAATATCTTCGCTTTTTAATAATTCTTTGCCTTCATCCATTGTCGTTTCCCTAAAGGTAATAATATCACTCAACTCATCATTTCTAATACTACCTAATAACATATTTATTTCCATTGCAGAGTCTTCAACAACTAAACCAATACTTGTATCAAGCTTAAGTTTTTCATTGGTCACTAGATAAATAATCCCATTGATTAACAATATAAATAATCCTAATAATAAAAGCATATTTAATAGTTGCTTATAGTTTCTTTTAAGTTCTACTTTTAACAATTCTTTATAAGATGTCATCATTGTACTCACCAAAATATACATTTTTCCCTTGGTCTAGCTTCAAGAGTTGATCACAGGTCTTTCTTAAAAAGTCAATGTTATGAGAAGCGATTAAAATTATTTTTCCAGCTTCAGAAAGTTCTTTAATGAGTGTAACAATTTGCTCTCTAATAGAATATTCAATTCCTACAATTGGTTCATCCATATAGATGAATTGAGGATTTCTAATTAACTCAACACCTATGTTGACACGACGTTTGGTGCCCCCAGACAGTTTAGATACTTTAGTATTCAATACTTCATCTAAACCTAAAGCTTTAATTGTCTGTTTAAATAATTCATTGTTCAAATGATCTAATTTCCCAAAAATTCGAAAATTATCTAATACACTTAATTCACTAAAAAGTGCTATCTCTTGAGGAATATAACCGATGACTAAAGGCTTTTTATCTACTTTATAGTTAATTGCTCCAGATAATTCTTTTTTATTCGTTGCTAACAAAGTAATTAATGTGGTTTTACCTGAACCATTTGGCCCAATAATTCCTAAAACATTTCCTGGATTGAGTTTAAAAGAAAGATCTTCTAAAACCATTTTATTTTTATAGGCATAAGATAAATTTTTAACTTGCAACATAAATGTACCTCCTTAAGTATTACATATGTTAATCATACCAAATAATTTATCTGAATACCACAAAAAAAAGAAGCCTATCCCTTAAGGATAGACTTCCTATGAATAATTATAATTATGTTTTTGTTACAGTTGTTTCTTAAGAAGTTCGCTTCCCTTTTTAATTGCTTCCTTGTTCATAGGCATATATTTTGCTTTGCCTTCACCAAAGACTTTAATTAAAGAATCTAAAACCGTCTCTGTTTCAACGGGTTCAGCTAATGCAAGATATGCACCAAGCATAACCATGTTTGCTACCTTTGCATCACCTAGTTCAATGGCTACATCATTACAAGGAATATAGTAAGCATTAACATCTTCTCTTTGTACTTTTCTTTCAATTAATGAGCTATTCACTAAGATGTTGCCACCTTTTTCAGTATTTTTTTCAAATTTCACTAATGAAGGTAAGTTCATTGCAATAACTGTTGTTGCATCATTTGTAATAATCGGTGAACCAATCATTTGATCAGAAACCATAACGTTACAGTTAGCTGTTCCTCCACGCATCTCTGGTCCATAAGAAGGTAACCATGACACTTGTTTCCCTTCGATCATTCCAGCATAAGTCAAAATTTGACCCATTTTCATTACACCTTGTCCACCAAAACCAGCACAAATTATTTTTTCATCAACCATACTATTTTGCCTCCTCAGGTGTTCTTAAATTGCCTAAAGGATAATATTCTAACATATTATCTTGTAACCATTTAATTGAATCCACAGGTGTTAAGCCCCAGTTTGTAGGACAAGTCGATAATATCTCTACAATACCAAAACCTTCACCACTTAATTGTAATTCAAAAGCTTTCTTAATTGCTTTTTTAGTTTTTCTAATATTTGCTGGGGTGTCGACAGATACTCTTTCAACAAATTTAGCCCCATCAATTGTGGCAAGCATTTCAGAAACTCTTAAAGGCATACCTGAATGTTCAACTGTTCTACCATAAGGTGAAGTTGTTGTCTTTTGTCCAATTAATGTTGTTGGTGCCATTTGTCCACCAGTCATACCGTAAATTGCGTTGTTAACAAAAATTGTTGTGATCTTTTCACCTCTATGTGCCGCATGAATAATCTCAGCTGTACCAATTGAAGCCAAGTCACCGTCACCTTGATATGTCCATGTTACTAAATCTGGATTCACACGTTTAATACCCGTGGCAACAGCTGGTGCACGGCCATGAGATGCTTGCTGCATATCACAATTAAAGTAGTCATATGATAAAGCAGAACAACCTACTGGTACTACACCTACGGAGCGATCTAATACATCTAATTCAACTAAAACTTCTGCAACTAATTTATGAATTGTACCATGGGTACAACCTGGACAGAAGTGCATTTCTACATCTGTTAAACCCTTTGATTTCTTATATACAGTAGTCATTACTTCGCACCTCCAATCATTTCCTTAACTTTAGCAATAATATCCTTTGGATCTGGAATCATTCCACCACTTCTACCATGGAAACCAATTGGTAAACGGCCATTATTTGCTATTTTTACGTCTTCTATCATTTGGCCTTGAGACATTTCTACAACTAAAATACCCTTTGCACTTTCTGGAATCTCTTCAAAAGATTTTTCAGGGAAAGGCCAAATAGTTATCGGACGAATGAGCCCAACTTCAATGCCTTCTTCTTTTAAAGCCATAATAGCATTTTTACAAATTCTAGAAGTCGTACCATAAGCAGTAATAACAATTTCTGGGTTCTCCATATTGAAAACTTCTACTCTTGTTTCATTTGCTTTCATTGCATCATATTTTGTTATTGCTTCTAAGTTATGATCTTCTAAATCTTGGGCATCTAAGAATAATGAGTTAATAATGTTTGGTTCTCTTTCACCTTTTGTACCATCAGTAATCCAGTCTTTTACTGGTAATTCTCTTGGTTCAGGTTTGTTAAATTCAATTGGTTCCATCATTTGACCAATCATACCATCGCCAATAACCATTACTGGATTTCTATAATAATCAGCAATATCAAATGCTTCCATCATAATATCAACCATTTCTTGTAAATTAGCTGGCGCAAATACCGGCATACTGTAATCACCATTACCGCCACCTTTTACAGATTGGAAATAATCAGATTGTGCTGGTTGTATACCACCTAATCCAGGGCCACCTCTAACAATATTAACTATTACACATGGTAAATTTGCACCGGCGATATAAGTAATACCTTCTTGTTTTAAAGCAATACCAGGTGATGAAGAAGATGTCATGACACGGCCACCGGCACCTGCTGCACCATAGACCATATTGATTGCTGCCACTTCACTTTCCGCTTGAACAAATACACCGTCTCTTTTAGGTAATTCTCTTGACATGTATTCTGGTAATTCATTTTGTGGTGTAATTGGATAACCAAAGAAATACTTACAACCGCCTCTAATCGCTGCTTCTGCAATTGCTTCGTTACCCTTCATTAAAACTTTAGCCATAATTCCCTAACCTCCTTATTTATATTCTTTCAACTGATATAACACTATCAGGACAAGTAATTGCACAGTTACCGCAAGCGATACATTTATCCATTTCCTTAACTGTTGCTGGATGAAAACCATTCTTATTAATCATTGAATCGTCCATTGTAATAATATCTACTGGACATGCTAACACGCATAGTTCACAACCCTTACAGATATCTACATTGAACGTAACATTACCCTTCGCCATTTGAAAACCTCCTTTTAATCATTCGTCTTATTTTCAAATACTTCATTTATAAATAAAAGTACAAAACTACATCCAATCTTCACGCATATATAGATGTATCGGAAAAACTTCACCATTAAAGGTTTCATTTTCTAACGCCCCAACAATACCTTCTAACGCGCATACATACTTAATTGGAATGTCTAATTGCTTTGATACTTCTTCAACTATTTCTTGACCATACATAATATCTTCTACATTTGTTTCCCGTAGTAAGTGAGTATTGTTTATTAAACCTGTTACTTTAGCATTTGTTACCCCTTCAATACTCTTAATGTGTTTAATAGCCCCTTCAACTGTTGATGTTTCTTGTCTATAACGATTGATGACAGCAAACATATCGTAGTTTCCCTTTGTTAAATAGGCTTTATATCTCGCCATTGGGCGGGCACCTGCTGCATCTCCCCCAACATCAATGATCCCATTCAATCCATCGGTTTGAAATATCTTCAAAACACCAGCAGAAACCATTGGTATATCAGCATTATCGTATTTATTGCCTCGAGCAGAGCTAATCACATCAATGCCTTTTTTTTCCAAGGTTTTTGACTTCTGTCTAGACCTAAAGTATGGATTAACAATGTCTAAATCTGCAAGTGCAATAGGCTCTTCAGTCATATCCGATAATTTCATGGCATAATTCATTGCAAACTCTGTCTTGCCACTACCATAATGACCAATAATAATTCTTATTCTATTGTCATTTAACATAAATGCACTCCTTAATAGATTTTTGCTTCTTCTTCTCCATTGAGTACTCTTAGTCCGCCGCCTACTAAAGCACCTAACTCATCTTCACCAGGATAAACAAGCACTTTACTGATGAATTCAATACTTTCTTGAATCCATTTTACGAACATTTCACCATAAGCTAAACCACCTGTTAATATGATGGCATCTACATCTCCTTTTAATACAGCAGCGCAGGCACCAACTTCTTTAGCAATTTGATAAGCCATGGCTTTAAAAATCAATTCAGCATTTTTATCCCCATTTTCAATCATTTCTACAACATCACGGCCATCGTTTGTATTTAAATAGGCAACTAAACCGCCTTTACCTTTTACTTTCTTTTTCATTTCAGCTAATGTATATTTTCCTGAAAAACAAAGTTTCGCGAAATCTCCAATAGGTAAGCCACCTGTTCTTTCTGGTGAGAATGGGCCATCACCATCAAGGGCATTGTTCACATCGACAACTTTTCCCTTTCGATGGGCACCAACAGAAACACCGCCACCCATATGGACAACAATTAAATTAGACGCATCATAGTCTTTTCCCAATTCACTTGCGCCACGTCTTGCCACTGCTTTTTGATTAAGTGCATGAAAAATACTCTTACGTTTAAGTTCTGGCATACCAGATAACCGGGCAACTTCTTGCATTTCATCTACTACCACTGGATCAACAATAAAAGCCGGTATATTTAATTGATCAGCTATCTCTTTAGCTAAGATACCACCTAAGTTTGATGCATGTTCGCCTAGAACACCAACTTTTAAATCTTCAACCATTTTATCTGTTACTCGGTATGTGCCACCTTCAATGGGCTTTAACAAGCCACCTCGGCCCACAATCGCGTCTAATTTCGTTAGATTGATCCCTTTTTCATTTAATACATCTAATATTACTTGTTTTCTAAAATCATACTGATCATATATCTTCTCAAAAGTATGAATTTTCTCTGCAGAATGTCTTAAGGTCTCTTCAAAGACTTCTTTTTCGTTATCAAAAATCGCAATTTTTGTTGAAGTCGACCCTGGATTAATTGCTAAAATTCTTTTACTTTCCATTGATTTCTCTCCTTTACTTTTTTGCAGCCATTAATGTACCTAATGCAATAGAGTTTAATTTTGCTTCTTCAGAATCTGCTCTAGAAGTTAAGATAATTGGCGCCGCTGCTCCAACAATAATACCTGCAGATTTTGCATCACATAAAAAGTTTAACGCTTTGTAAAGTACATTCCCAGCCTCGATATCTGGACATAACAGTACATCTGAATCACCAGCTGCTGGATGTTCGATGCCTTTAATCTTTGCCGCTTCTTTACTAACAGCATTATCAAGTGCAAAGGGGCCGCCAACAATACAACCATTTAATGTACCTTCTTCGTTCATTTTTACCAGTTCACCGGCTTCTACGGTACAAGGCATTTTGGGATTTACTTTTTCTTTTGCACAAATGATACCAACTTTTGGTTCATCAATATCAACAGCTCTTACCACTTCTAATGAATTTTCTATGATTTGTTTCTTCTGATCTAAATTTGGTGCAATATTCATTGCAGCATCTGTTACAAATAATAATTTATGATAAGCTTTCACATCAAATACCGCTACGTGACTCAAAACATTTCCTGTTCTTAAACCATATTCTTTATTAAGTACCGCTTTTAGAATTTTTGATGTATCAATTAGACCCTTCATCACCATATCTGCATGACCACTTGAAACAAGTTTCACTGATTTTTCAGCTGCTAGTGCCATTGTCTTTATATCGTGGATTTCTAAATCAGATATATCAAAATTGATACTATCTGTAATCGCTTTTATTTTTTCTAAATTACCTACTAAAATAGGTTCTACAATTCTCTTTTCATAAGCATATTTAAGGGCTTTTAAGATTTCTTCATCTTCTGCACAAGCAACGGCTACCTTTTTGGGTCCTCTGTCAACTGCTACTTTTAATAATTCATCAAAATTGCTAATCAATTACTTCACCTCATTTTCATATATTTTTACAACTTCAGGGCCTTCTAAAACTCGTAGGGCGCCTTCATTTAATGCAATCATTTCATCTTCACCTGGTTTTACAATAACTTCTGCAATAAAACCAATATATTCTTTTATATAATCTGTTACATAATCAGAATAAGCAACGCCGCCAGTTAAAACGATGGCATCTATTTTACCCTTTAGAACTGTTGCCATCTTACCAATTTCTTTGGCAATTTGATAACTCATAGCATCTAAGGCTAATTTTGCCTCTTGATCACCATTTTTAATCATTTCTAATACTTCTCTTACATCATTGGTTCCTGTGTAGGCTACTAAGCCAGATTTCCCGCGCAATTTAGGTTTGAGTGTTTTCATCGTATAGTCACCTGAGTAACACATACGCATAATATCGCCAACAGGTAATCCACCACCACGTTCTGGTGAAAAAGGTCCCATTTCATTAGCATTATTGGCATCTATCATTCTTCCTTTTTTTAATGGTACAACTGAAATACCGCCACCTAAATGTGCAATGACCATATTGAGAGCATCCACTGTTGTTTCTTTTTCATCAGCTACTCGATGGGCAATGGCCTTGATATTTAATGCATGAAGCAATGATTTTCTCTTAATATCAGGCATACCAGATATTCTTGCAACGTCTTCAAACTCATCAACTGCTACTGGGTCAACAATGAAAGATGGTATGTCCACTTGGTCACCGATAGCTTTTGCTAATAGTCCACCTAAGTTTGAAGCATGCTTTCCTTGAATTCCAATTTTCAAATCTCTAACCATTTCATCTGTTACTTCATAGGTGCCACTTGGCATAGGCTTTAATAAGCCGCCTCTACCGACAACAGCTTTAAAATCTTTTAAAGTGTAACCTTCATCCTTTAACCAATTAAGAATAATCTCTTTTCTATAATCGTATTGGTCAGTTATTTCTTCAAAATTATCTAAATCTTCTGTTGAATGGCTTAAATCATTTTGTAAAACGTTTTCCTCCCCTTTAAATATGGCAACTTTTGTTGAAGTTGACCCAGGGTTAATCGTTAAAATATATTCCATTACTATCATACACCTCCATAGTTCTCATACTTATCTATATAATGTGCAAGTCCTGTGCCAATTAAAGGTAAAAACACAAGCCTATTAAATAGCCATCGGTTGCATTGCCTTTTCTCAGCTGCAAAATTATTCATGAAAAAAATTGCAGCCATTGTTGAAAACTGCAATTTTTTTCATGTTTTAATATTATATTTTTTTATCTTATAATACAGACTTCTTTCTGAGATACCAAGAATTTTAGCTGTTTCACTTCTATTTTGATCCTTAGATTTTAATAATCTCTCAATATACTTTTTTTCAAAACTCGCTGTTGCTTCTTTTAAACTTTCAAAGCTTTCATTTGAAACTTCTTTTTTCTCAGTTTTTTTGGATACTTTCCTATTACTGATCAGTCCTAATACAGGTAAATGTCTAAATTGAATAACTTCATCTTGAAAATCCATATTTATAATTGTCCGTCCAATAAAATTTTCCAGCTCTCGAATATTTCCTGGCCACTCATAGGACTTTATTTCTTCTATGGCTTCCCCAGTAATTGACTGAATATTTCTGCCATATTCTTGATTAAACTTAATAATAAAATGATGGACTAATAAGTCAACATCATCTAAATGTTCGCGCAAAGGTATAATATTAATGGGTACAACATTGAGTCGATAGTAAAGATCTCTTCTAAAGGTACCATCCTTTACTTCCTGTTCTAAGTTTTTATTGGTTGCTGAAATAATTCTTACATCGACTTCAATAGATTTACTACCACCAACACGAACAATCTCTCGTTCTTGAAGCACCCGGAGTAATTTTACTTGGGTGCTCTTTTTAATCTCACCAATTTCGTCTAGAAATATTGTGCCCCCATCAGCTTTTTCGAATAAGCCAACTCTTCCTTTTTTACTTGCCCCAGTAAAAGCGCCAGGTTCATAGCCAAATAACTCACTTTCTAATAAATTTTCATTAAGTGCAGCACAATTTACCCGTACAAATTGAGCATTTTTTCTTTTAGATTTATTATGAATGGCATGGGCGAAAAGTTCCTTTCCAACACCACTTTCACCTCTTAATATAATGGTCGCTGGTGTGTTAGCCGTAGCTTTTGCTTTCTTAATAATTTTTTTAAAAGTAGGATTCTCTCCAATTATATCGTCAAAAGAGTACTTCGCTTCTAAATTGCGAATAATGCTTTTGGCTTGGTTTAATTCATTACTTAATCGATTAATCTCTGTTAAATCATGAATCACAGCAACACTACCTTTTAACTCACCATTAACAATTATCGGTGCTGCTTCCACAATAACTTCTTTTTTCTTAGGACCTACTTTTAATCGAACGCCTGAAACAGATTCTTTTGATTTTAATACTTTAAGATGAACACTCTCTCCAGACGCCAAATCCTTCGTACAATAAGAACCAATGACATCTTCTTGAGTATAGCCAGTTAATCGTGTGTATGCTGGATTAATCATCATACCATAGCCGTCAGCATCAACTACAGAAATCGCATCTTGTGTTGATTCAATAATAGCTTTAAGGGTATTTTTTATTTCTTTCAAATTAGTAATTTTTTCAACTAAGCTTTTCACTTCACTAATACTTCTAAAAACAGCGATGGCTCCAATGATTTGGCCTTGATCATTATAAACAGGTTTTCGATTAGTTATAATCTCAGTATCTAAAAGAGATTGTATTTGATTTAATTCTGCTTCACCACTTTTTAAAACCAAAGGCAATCGAGTCGTTAATATTACCTTACTGACTGATTTTCCAATAGCATCTTTCGCACTAATTTGTGTTAGCTTTTCAGCTGCTCGATTAAATATTGTAATAATCTCTTTTTCATTTATTGCAATGACTGCATCATGAGTAGAATCTAAGAAAAGTTCAATTTCCTTTTTCATACTAATTCCCTTCTGATTCTAAGTTCGTATCCGTATTCTTTTCTTCCAATAAAATTCTAATTGTTTCTTGAGATAATTCATAGTCGTAACTTTTATTGTTAAACCTAGCAAATATTTTCCCTTGGTTTTCTCCTAACTGAAAATCAGATCCGTCAATGAGTAATACAATATCATCTGCTGCTAGTGAATCTATTGCAGATTCTGGCTCAGTTATACTTAAAGTCACTTCTGAATTTTCATCAACTATTTGAGCAGTATAATTCTCATTCCCAATATTAATAATTGTTATATTATCAACATTATAAGTATACTCTTTTGTAATAATCGGTTCGACTTCACCAAAAATACTAACAGATGGTGAACCATCAACCACAGAAACACCTATTGGAAGTATTAGTTCTCTTTCAAAATTAAAAACCCCTAAGTCGTCTCTAATTTCAAAAGGCTCTAATGCTAGCTCATCTACTTGATCAACTAACGTCTCTTCCCCTTGAATCTTTAATCTTTTAGGTGTATAATCATAGGATTTAATATGATAATCATTAGATGTCTGATCATCAAATTCTACAATAATAGTGACTTCCTTTTCTTTTACGATGGTAATATTTAGACCAACATACTTTTGATCCAATGTTACACCTTGTACAATCTCACCTTCAGTATTTACAGGTGCAATAGTAATATCTTCTGAGACGCTATTCTTTAACCCTCCAATATTATATGTTGCTTCTAATGCCACAACTGAGTTAACTTTACTGGCGGCGCCACTAACATAAGCTTCTTTAAAAGCCAATTGACTAGATTCCAGTGTATAGTTTTCTGGCAATGCTCCTCCATAAGAAAGTTCTATCGGTTTCAATCTTTCAATATAATTTTCAAATTCTATTTTAATTTCTTCTAATGACTGGTTAATAATCTTAACATCGTTATTGTTTGAATTTATATTAATTGGTATCGTATTAATACCACTTTTATAACCCATTAAATCAGCAGTTAAAGATAGGTCGCTTGAATTAAATTGCAAAACTTCATCTCTTCTACCTTCAACGGTTACATCTACAAAAAAATCTTTATTATTCTTAATCACTAGTTCATTCTCTTCTACTGTTGAAACATTCAATAAGTCAACTTTAATATTTCCAAAGGTTCTCGTAATTACTGGATTGACTTGGTCCATAACATAAATCCAAAAAACCAAGGCAAATATGATAGAAAAAACCTTTAGGCTTGTATTATGAAAAACTTTTTCTTTAAGAAAATCAGTCATTCTTTACACCTAACTTCCAATTAAACCAAAAACTTGATTTCTTTTTATCTTTAACTTTAAATGAATCGAAAAATATATTCATTAATTTTTTCTCGTCTACATATCTTATCAATTGACCATCACTCACAACTGAAATGCTTCCTGTCTCTTCACTTACAATTACTACTAAAGCATCTGACACTTCAGATAAACCGATCCCTGCACGATGTCTCGTGCCTAATTCTTGGCTCACATCCGTATTAGTCGATAGAGGTAAGTAGGTGTTTGCAGCAACAATTCTATTATCAGATATAATTGTTGCACCATCATGTAATGGTGTTTTATCATAAAAAATACTAATTAATAATTCTGAACTAATTTCAGCATCAAGTTTGATTCCTGTTTCTATATAGTCACCTAATCCTGTTTCTTTTTCTAAAACAATTAAAGCACCAATGCTTTTTTTAGATAAAAAAGTGACTGTTTCTAAAATTTCATTGAAAACATTCTGCATTTCTCTTTTCTCATTTGCAATATAATCTTTTTGCAAAAATTTGTTACGCCCAATATACTCCAATGCCCGTCTAAGTTCTGGTTGAAATACAATTAGTAAGGCAATAAATCCTAACTTTAAAGTGTTATCTAAAATAAAATATACAGCATAAAGCTTAGCTATATCTGATAACTTGGATACAACTAAGATGATTAGTAAACCTTTTATTAACTGCTCTGCACGTGTTCCTTTAATTAATAACAATAGTTTATAAAAAACAAAAGAAACAATCATTATATCGACTATATCTAAAATTCTTACACTTGAAAATAAATCTAATACCGTTTGCATATATG
>Ga0209942_1000927_pt1 | contig 16660 bp, 16 predicted proteins | sample SalPonR1_A_D2_MG_FD_185695 | JGI IMG/M metagenome (GOLD analysis project Ga0209942, IMG submission 185695) | Salt pond soil microbial communities from South San Francisco under conditions of wetland restoration - Salt Pond MetaG R1_A_D2_MG... ... | reverse complement strand
GGTTAAGGAATTTTCTAAACCAAACTTATACGTCTCAAATAAATAAAGCCAAATTCAATTTTCACCTACAACGGAAGTAAAAAATAAAAGTTAGAGCCTTTACCCTGCTCACTTTCTACAAATATTTTACCGCCATGTTCAGTAATAATTTTTTTAGTGATTACAAGGCCAAGACCTGTACTTTTCTCTCCGGCTGTAGATTTCACAGCTGTTGTTTGAAACGGATTAAATATTTTTGAAATATCTTCTTCAGAGATTCCCTGTCCCTGATCAATAATTTCGGTTTTAAAGAAACCTCCACTTACACTCAACCGTAACATAACATTCGTTCCGGCTTCTGAGTATTTAATTGAATTGCTTAACAAATTATTCAGAACCTGTTCAATTTTCTGCACATCTATTCTTGCGATAAAATCATTGGTTTTCTGCTGAAACGAAATGGTTATATCTTTTTGCCTGGCAACAACCTCATTCTGTTCTATAATTGATTTTAGTATAGTTTAATTGTACTTTTCCCGACTCTATTTTGGAAATATCTAACAGATCATTTAAAAAATTCAAAGAGAAATTGCTTGAATTAATAATTACCGACAGAAATTTATTCATATCATCGGCTGAAATTTTATTAACCCGCTGGGATAACAATTGAGCAAAGCCTAAAATGTTACCCATCGGGTTGCGTAAGTCGTGTGCTGCTATACCCAATATCCTGTTTTTTTCTTCATTTAAAAGACTTAACTTTTTATTCATTTCGGCGAGTTGATTTTTCTCTTTTATCAACTGTCGCTGGAGGTTGTTTACTTCCCTGTTAAGCTCAATCATGGTATTATTAAGCTTTTTGCGCTCTTCAATTTCTACTTCTCCTATAATCAGTAATTCATCATTTTTTTTATAAACCATCGATTTAATGGACTGGTTTTCAGCTATACTGCCAATAGTTAAAAAACCATCAAAAACAATATGCTTATCATCCTTTTTTGCTGCTACTAATTTCTAAAACGTAGGATTTAATAAAATTTCTTTTTCATCGCCTACAATTAACTGCTGAAATGCACAATTTGAATAAATCAACTTTCCTTCAAAATTATAAACGGCAATACAGAGTGTTTTACTTTTCTCTATAAAAGGTTTAATCTCTAATTTCCAACGATCTAAAATGGCAGGACTATTTTTTTGTTCTTCCATAGGTTAGTGCATCGATTTCCCGGATTCTAAATCTTCAGTCGATAATTTTACAAAAACAGGAATATTAACCTGCATCCATTCATAAAAAGGAAGAATTTCCTTAAAAGTTTGTTCACTCAATTTCTTTTTTAAAATATCTATCCAACTATTTAGCTGTGCAGCCCAATAGTTAGAATGAAACTTCCGGCTGCTATATGCCCGGAAAACCCATAATACAGTATCTGTTAAAACTTCGGGATCAAAATTTTTGAATAACGAAGCCATAAAGCGAGCATGGTTAGCATGGTTATCTTTCATCATATCCAAATTATTTCCACCCACTAAGTCATTAATATCCGGACTGCTCAACATTTTATCATTCATTAAGCTAACCAGTTTTTCCTGCATCCTTTGGTACTCATTGTATCCTCTTTCTGATACAGGATTTAAATATTTTGCTGTTTTAATTAAATAAAATCGATCCATAGGCTAACTTATTTTTTTAATAAATAATTCTGTTTCATCCAGGTTCTTAAAATATTTAATCGAAGGAAATTCCTGAATAAGCGCTAAACCTCCATGCCGAAATGCCTGACCGCCTACTATTATTGGTGTATTTGGGAAAGTATCGGTTATTCTGATAATCATTTTTCCCAGAACAGGCAAATGAAAATAAATACTTAACGAGAGAGCAAAAATATTAGGTTCTATGGTTTTAGCAAATTTTATTAACTCCTCAACGGGTACATTAGCCCCAGGAAATGGGTGTCCCAGCCATTCATTTCAAAAATATCTGCTACCATTTTAATGCCTACCTGGTGATATTCATTTTCTACACAGGCAACAATGGCCGTTTTGCCCACCCTGTTTTCAGAGACTATTTTTTCGAACAGACTGTTTAAAATCGATTCGGTAATGGCTGTAGCTATGTGCTCTGAGACTACCGAAATTTTATTATGCTCCCATAGTATTCCTACCCGATACAATGTTTCTTTAATATATTGTTCGTATAATTCTTTTACCGTAATATCATTTTGCAAATACTGCTCAACCATTTGATAACTTTTCCTGCGATCACCATTGAGTAAAGCAAGCAAAAAATCTTTGTCTTTAAAGTCATTTATTAGTTCACAATTTCCCATAGCGGTAGATTTATAAAGGATAAGTGGAAATCCTAAGACAATATTAATAATACGGCAAATAAATCATAAAATTTTAAATCTCTCTGTTAGATCTATTCCTCTGATATCTCTAAAAAAAAAGTGCGGTATGCCAAAAAAAATTTTGATTTGGATACCATCCCCACATATTTTGCATGATCAATAATCGGCAGGTTCCATGCATCCGTATCTTCAAATTTTTCTATCACTTCTTTCATTGAATCTTTGGTTGAAATATAAGCCGGTGGTAAAATCATTAAATTACTAACTGGAGTATCATGCATCTCACGATCGAACATAATTTCACGAATATTATCCATTAAAATTAATCCATTTAAGATACCCTCTTCATCCACTACAGTAAAAATATTCCTATTCGATTGCGAAACAACTTTCACCAAATCGTTCAATGTATCATCCACATTAATGGTTTTGAAATCATTTTCAATGACTGATTTTAATTTCATAAATATGAGCACTGCTTTATCTTTATGATGCGTGATTAAATCGCCCGATTTAGCTAGCTGAATGGTGAAAATGGAATTAGACTCAAAAATTTTTACGAGAACAAATGATATCGTAGATGTTAGCATCAATGGTACAATCAACTCATAACCTTTAGTGGTTTCAGCAATCAAAAAAATAGCTGTAAGCGGAGCATGCAAAACACCCCTTAAAACACCCGACATTCCTACCAGCGCAAAATTACTTTTGGAAATGTTTAATCCAAACACATTTAAAGTATGAGCAAATAATATTTCGGTGATAGCGCCGGTAAATAATGAAGGTGCAATAATTCCTCCTATCCCCTCAGCTAATTATTGTAATAGATATAGCAAAAACCCTTAACAATAATAAAAAAAGAAAAATATATATAAAAAAACCACAACGAGTTTTCCAGATGCAAACGAAGATTCGTTCCCATGATCGATTCATAATTTTGAACAAAAATTGCTTTAATAATCTGATACCCTTCGCCATAAAGCGGTGGAAACAAGTATAGTAAAACGCCCAGGATTAAACCACCGACAAACAATTTCTGCAAATCGGGTATTTTAGCTGCTATTTTATCAACTTTAAAAAACACATTGGTGAAATAAACCGAAGCCAAACCGGATAAAATACCTAGAATAATATAAAACCCAGTATGGTTTCCATGATAAGGATCTTTTAAAACAAACTCAAATAAAATTTCGTCTTTAAAAAACACATTGGTTATAATTGCTCCGCTAACCGAAGAAATCAATAATGGAATTAATGAAAACCGGGTTAGATCGATTAAAAGTACTTCGATAGCGAAAACAATAGCTGCTATGGGTGTATAAAAAATCGCTGAAATAGCACCTGAAGCTCTACAAGCCAAAAACAATGTAACCTCTTTATAACTTAACTTTAACCATCTCCCGGTATTCGAACCAATGGCTGAACCTGAAGAAATAATGGGTGACTCTAGCCCTATAGAACCTCCAAAACCAGCGGTTAATATTCCACCGATAATAAATGAAAATATTTTATGAGCTTTCACCAGACTGTTGCGTTTCGATATAGCATATACTATTGAAGCTATATTATGCTTTATCTTATCACGTAAAATATAACGGGTAAAAATAAAGGTTAATGCAATTCCAATTACAAGGTAAATAAAAACTAACAAGTTAAATTCATCAAAGCTTTTGTTTTCAAGCAGTTTCTCATGCAGAGAGAACACTGTGGTTTTTTTTATGAGAGCGCAGCCAAATCCCCACCTAAACCAACTAAAGCACTAAGTAGTAAAAAATAAGTTCCCTGATTTATATGCTGTTTGAGCCAAAAAAGAAACCTAAGTAAGAGCGACTGCTTTTTTCCCATAAAAAAAATTTAAAAATTACCCATCATTATTAAAAATATGAAATTTTTTTCAGGAAATAAATAGCAGCATTTTTTGGTTAATATTCAGAAACCTGAAAGAGTAGATCGCGATAGGTATTAAAAATTTTGGATTTGGATACAAATCCAACATACTTCCCGTCTTTCATTACAGGAAGGTTCCAAGCCCCACTGGTATTAAATCTTTTCATTACCACTTCCATATTATCGGTAACATCCACAATTTCGGGTGGAGAAATCATCACATCCGAAACTAAAGTATCATCATAGTGTTCTCTTTCAAACATAATTTGGCGAATATTATCGAGTAATACAATCCCCACCAACTCTTGTTTTTCGTTTAATACCGGAAAAATATTTCGTTTAGATTGCGAAACTGCATTTACCAGCTCACCTAACGAGTGATCAACATTTACCGTAACAAAATCTTTCTCTATAACACTATCCAGTTTCATTAAAGTTAAAACCACCTCATCTTTATGATGAGTCAGTAATTCGCCACGTTCGGCAAGCCGTTGTGTGTACATGGAATGTTTTGTGAATGACAAAATGGTAATATAAGCAATGGTAGCAGTAATCATCAGAGGAATAAACAAGCTGTATCCTCCAGTAATTTCGGCAATAAGAAAAATAGCTGTAAGCGGTGCATGCATCACACCAGCCATAAGACCGGCCATTCCAACCAGAGCAAAGTTTCCCAAAGGCAATTCAATAAAATTAAATGAATTGATTAATTTCGACAGCCAATAACCGGTTACTCCACCCACAAAAAGGGTTGGTCCAAAAATACCTCCTATACCGCCACTTCCATTTGTTATCGCCATGGCAATAACTTTTAATAATAAAAGCAAGGCAAAATAAATTAACAAAAGCCATTCATTGCTTAAAAAGAAAGAAAAAATACGATCTTTAGGCATTCCATCAATAGAGCCATTTAGTAATGTTTGCAAGGTTGATGTACCTTCTCCATATAACGAAGGAAACAAAAATATCAAAACAGCAAGCGTAATTCCTCCGATTATAATCCTATAGGTATTTGATTTGAATTTATGCCAGTAAGATTCAACAAGCATGGATGATTTTTTAAAGTAGAAAGATACTAATCCGCATAATAATCCTAACAGAATATAAAATGGGATATTATTTAACGCAAATGGCTGCGTATTAAGTACCGTTAAAACTACTCCTTTTCCCATTAATAAATAGGCTACTGTTGCTCCGGTAACCGATGAGATTAATAAAGGAACAATAGAACTTAATGTTAAGTCGAGCATCAATACTTCGATAGCAAAAACCAAACCTGCTATGGGAGCCTTAAAAATTCCTGCGATAGCTCCGGCAGTGCCACAAGCAAGTAATAGAGCAACCGATTTGAAATTTAACCGGAAATAATGGGCAAGATTGGAGCCAATGGACGCACCGGTTAATACCACAGGAGCCTCAGCTCCTACTGAACCACCAAATCCGATAGTAAGTGTACTGGCAACAATCGACGAGTAGTTATTATGTGATTTTATCCGCCCGTTATTTTTTGAAAGGGCATATAAAATTTTTGAAACGCCATGACTGATATCATTTTTAACAAAATATTTTATATACAAAACCGTTAAGGTAATCCCTACCAGTGGCAAAAAAAGATATAAAAAATTAAACCCGCTATGAAAAAACCGTGTAGATAAAAATTGATGGGTATAATGAACGGTTGATTTTAACAATACCGCTGCTAAACCGCTTAACATACCAATAATAAAACTAAGGATTAAAACCAGTTTATGCTCACTGACATGTTTATTCCGCCAGATTAAAATACGTCTTGAAAATCGTTGTCCTGTTTTAAAACTAAATAACACGGTTTATTTGATTAATTAAAGTTGGTGCAAAATTAATCAATTGTTCCAATCTAAATATTTAAAATTAAATAATTTTAATCTTCTGAAAATTTACTCAATAAATCACGATAGGCAGAAAAGACATTTGCGCGGCTTACAAAGCCCACATATTTGCCATCTTTAATTACAGGTAAATTATAATGATTGGTGGTTTGGAATTTACGGGCAACATCTTCCATCGATTCCTCAGGCGATACAGTTGGTGTAGGCATAAACATTAATTCTTTTACATACACCTCATCGTATAACTCCCGGTTAAACATAATTTCTCTGATATCATTGATAAAAACAATACCCTGCAATTTATTATCTTCGTCAACAACCGGAACAATATTACGTTTCGATTTAGCAATTACTTTGACCAAATCACCTAATGTTGCTTCTTCGTTAATGGTTAAAAAATCTTTTTCAATTAATTGGGTTACTTTAAGCAATGAAAGCACAACCTTATCCTTATCATGAGTAAATAGTTCGCCTCTTCGGGCTAATTGATAAGTATAAACCGAATATTTTTCAAAAATACGCGTTGTAGCAAAAGATATACTTGCAGCAATCATTAAGGGTAAAAAAAGCTCGTACCCACCGGTGGTTTCAGCAATGAGGAATATCGCTGTTAGTGGTGCATGTAAAACGCCAGCAATTAATCCTGCCATGCCAATTAAGGCAAAATTACTAAATGGTAACTCTCTAATTCCAAAATAATTAATAACCTTAGCAAACATAAGTCCCGTATTGGCTCCAATAAATAGTGTAGGTGCAAAAATACCTCCTACGCCTCCTGCTCCAAAAGTTACTGAAGTGGCAATAGCTTTCAAAAAAATTACCAATAGAAAAAAGATAAATATAAATAACATATTATCTTTTAAATCATAAAATATACTATTGTTAAATAAATGACTGTTATCACCATGCAAACAACCATTTATTGCCTCATAACCTTCACCGTAGAGTGAAGGGAAAAGAAAAATAATTAACCCTAACACTATTGCTCCGATTCCCCATTTATAGAAGCTGTTGCTCAAATGATCAAATCGACTTTGAATAAACATATATATCCGGGTAAAATAAACAGAAACCAATCCTGCTAATACTCCCAGTAAGATATAATACAATAAATTATCAATCGTAAACTTTTGAACTACGGTAATAGGATACAAAACATCCATTCCTAAAAATAAATATGATGTAATGGCAGCAGAAACAGAAGCAAAAAGCAGAGGTAATAATGAAGATAACGTTAAATCAAGCATCAGAACCTCAAGCACAAAAACAATAGCAGTAATGGGTGCTTTAAAAATGGCCGACATAGAGGCGGCACTGGCACAAGCAAGTAACAATAAAATTTGCCGGTAATTTAGCCTAAAAAAACGCCCTATATTTGAACCCCAGGCTGCCCCGGTAGCTACGGTTGGCCCCTCTAATCCTACCGAACCCCCAAATCCTACCGTAACAGCACTTGTTATAATGGAAGAAAACATATTATGTGGCCTAATTTTACCGTTATCTTTTGAAATGGCATAAAGCGTAGTAGGAATACCATGACCTACTTTTCGTTTTAAAATGTAACGCGTAAATAAAATAACCAAAAAAATACCTACAGCAGGATAAATAAAATAAAAATAATTTTGGTATTGAATAACAAAACTTCTGGTAAGAAGGCCTTGTATAAAGCGTACCGAATTTTTAATAATTACCGCTGCAAAACCAGCAACGATACCAACAAAAATACTCAGGAAAATCATAAACTTCCTGTCATCAATTCTCTTAGCTCTCCAAATTAAAAACCGTCTAATAAAAGATGATTGTAAAGCCATTTTAGTATTTTAGTCCATTAATTCTTCTATTTTTTTTATAAAGATAAAGGTGTAAAAAAAACGATTTTTTTTCAATATCCCTTTAAAAAAACCAACTTTATTCAAAGCATCTTAATAAATACGTGTTAATTTTCTAAATTTGCAATTCTTAAAAAGATATCATATGATAACATTTGAAAAATTCACCCTTGAAAATAGACTGAAAATTATTGTTCATCAGGATACATCCACTCCAATAGTTGCTTTTAATCTTTTGTACAATGTGGGTTCGCGTGATGAGATGCCAAACAAAACGGGTTTTGCTCACTTGTTTGAGCATTTAATGTTCGAAGGAAGTAAAAATATACCCTCTTTTGATACTGCATTGCAAATGGCCGGTGGTGAAAATAACGCATTTACCAATAATGATATCACCAATTATTATATAACCCTCCCAAAAGAAAATATCGAAACTGCATTCTGGCTGGAATCAGACCGTATGTTTAGCCTTGACTTTTCGGAGAAAAAATTAAGTATACAAAAAAAGATAGTGATTGAAGAGTATAACCAGCGTTATTTAAACCAACCTTACGGTGATGCTTCTTTATTGTTAAAGCCTTTGGCTTATAAGGTTCATCCTTACCAATGGCCTACTATTGGAAAAGATATTTCGCATATTAAAAACGCTACGTTACAAGATGTCAAAGATTTTTTTCTACATCACTACGCGCCTAATAATGCTATCCTTTCTATTGCCGGAAATGTAACCACCGATGAAATAAAATCGCTGGCTAAAAAGTGGTTTGGTCCTATTGAAAAGCGTGAAATTTTTAAACCCAAAATACAGAAAGAACCTCAACAAAAAGAACCACGTTTTATGCAGGTCGAGCGAGATGTTCCTTTCGATGCTATTTATAAGGCATATCATATGAGCGCAAAAAATCATCCTGATTATTATGTTGCCGATTTAATTTCGGATATTCTTTCCAATGGAAAATCAGCAAGGTTATATCAAAAACTGGTAAAAGATAAACAGCTTTTTAGCGATATCAACGCTTATATCACAGGCGATATGGATGAAGGTCTTTTTATGGTTGCCGGAAAACTGATGAAAGGCATTAGCATGGATGAAGGCGAACAAGCTATTGAACATGAACTGAACAAGTTAAAAAACAGTATTGTCGATGATGCTGAAATTGAAAAAGTAAAAAATAAGTATGAATCTGTTTTTCAGTTTGCCCATATCAGCGCACTCAATAAAGCTATGGATTTAGCCTACCAGGAACTTTTAGGCGATGCGGAAAAAATCAACCATGATGTTAAAAAATTCAGAGCCGTTACCAAACAAGATATTCAAAGGGTAGCAACAAACATTTTTCATCCAAACAATTCATCTACATTACATTACTTATCTAAAGGAAATTCATAAAGCCATGATATTAAACCGTAAAATTCAGCCTGCTTATCAAGATATTAAAAAAATTAATATTATCAATCCAACAAAAATTAAGTTGGAAAACAATGTTGTTGCACATTTTATTGATGCCGGAACGCAGGAAATAGTAAAAATCGACATTATATTCGAAGCAGGCAGCTGGCTCCAGCCAAAACCGCCCATTGCAAGTGCTACCAACGAAATGTTAATGGAAGGAACTTCAAACTTTTCCTCGCAACAAATAGCCGAAAAGTTAGATTATTATGGTGCTTTTATACAGCCTCAGCCTACCAAAGATTTTGCCAGTCTGTCGCTTTTTACGCTAAAAAAATATTTACCCGAAACAATTAAAATACTTGAGGATATTATTAAGAGTCCATCATTTCCGCAACACGAGCTAACTAATTATGTAAATAAGAAGAAACAACAGTTCATCATCGAAATGGAAAAAGTTTCCACTATAGCCCGACGGGCTTTTAATGAGCAACTTTTTGGAACAAATCATCCCTACGGAAAAAATGTACAACTTGAAGATTATGATTCACTAACCCGGGAAGCATTGTTCGATTTTCATAAAAAACATTACATCCCTCAGAATGCAAAAATAATTGTTACCGGGAAAATAGATGATTCTGTTGTTCAAATGATTGATCAACATTTTGGGAACAAAAACTGGGAAACAAATCAGGAAATAAAAAATTCACAAAACAATTCACCACATCCATTGATCAAAGAAAAAATCATTCAGAAAAAAAATGCCAAACAATCAGCTGTTCGAATAGGGATAAGAATGCCCACCCAACCCCATCCGGATTTTATAAAATTAACTATTTTAAACACTATCCTTGGCGGTTATTTTGGTTCGCGTTTAATGAAAAATATCCGGGAGGAGAAAGGATATACCTATGGAATCGGCTCGGCATTAATTTCCTTACAAAATGCAGGATTACTAATTATTGTATCTGAAGTAGGTGCAAATTATGCCAAAGAAACCCTGGCTGAAATATTTAAAGAAATAAACCGTTTAAAAGAGGAAAAAATAAGTAATGAAGAGTTAATCCTGGTAAAAAATTATATGATGGGAGATTTTTTACGTTCGTTCGATGGCCCTTTTGCACTATCAGAAAGTTACCGATCGATCATTGATTTCGATCTCACACCCGGTTATTTTAACCGGGCTATTGAGGCAATTAAAACCATAACCCCGGAAGAAATTTTGCAACTGACTAACCAATATTTAGTGGAAGAAAATTTTGTAACAACCATTGCCGGGAAATATGAATAAATATGTTTAAATTTCGTTAAAAAATAGTGAATTATCTGAAACACATATTATTTGTTTTATTAATTACCGCCATTGCGGTATCGGCTGCCCGTGCCCAAAACGCTCCAATCATAAAAAATGTTTCGGTGATCAATGAACAGGGACATGTAAGGTTAAGTTGGGAATATGATGGAACTGAAAATCTATTAATTAAAAGAGATATTACAGGATTTTCAAACGATATAACCACAAGCCCTATCGACACTATTACTAACCCTTTGACAACTTCATATATAGACAGTTTTGCACAAGCACACTTAAAACCAAGAGCTTATATAATTTTTGTTGATCGTTCAAGCCCTCAAATAGGAACAAAAATCGTTTCAACATATCATTTAACGCAGGAATATGATTCATGTGCTAATGAAATTCATCTTTTTTGGAAAGAATTTGAAAATAACGATTCTCCAGCATCTGAATGGACTCCCACAAAATTTACTATATATGTAAATGAAGAAGGCAGTTTAAATGAATTTACAGCCGAAGCCTCAGAAAATTCTTTTACGGTTGAAGATATCAAAGGAAACACAAATTATACTTTCAAAATCGGCGTAGAATGGGAAGAAACCGATTCCACAGGATTTTCGAACCCGGTGAGTAAATTTACAAAAATGGCTCAAAACCCGGATTATATAGATGCTATTTATGCAACCGTTGAAGGAGAGAATACTCATTTAAAATTCGAAATAGCACCCAACTCAAAATTATCAACTTACAAACTATTGTATTCAACTTCACCTACAGGCAGTTACGACACATTAAAAACCATAAATACAACCGATTTTGAGGTTATAACAACCCATGAAAATTCAAATCCAGACTCGAAAAGAACCTATTACAAACTGGTTGCCATTAATAATTGTGGCAACATTTCCACTCAGTCAGATATTATAAATAATATTCTGCTTACGGCAGAAAATGAGGAGAATACCAATTCGTTAAGCTGGAATTATTTTAAAGAATACAATTTACCAGATGCTAATTATGAACTGTATAGATCAAAAGATAATTCGGGGCCACAGCTTATAAGAAGCTTTTCAAATCATAATTTTTTTGATGATGAGATTACTACAGTCGGCCAGGATATTGAAACCGGGCTTTATTGCTATTTTATTCAAGCCACTGAAATGGGTTCAACAGAATATAGCCAATCCAACACTGTTTGTATTTATATTGAGCCGGATATTTTTGTTCCCGAGGCAATAACTCCAAATGGAGATGGCAACAATGATGAACTAAAAATACAACCCGATTTATCGTTATTCCCTGGCGATTATCAATTAACCATTTATAATCGTTGGTCAAATGTAATTTTTCAAACCAAAAACCCAGGTAAAAACTGGAATGGAACAGATACAAATGGAAAAGCAGTACCTACCGGAGCCTATATTTACTATCTAAAAATTAAATTGCCCGATAATCAAATTATTGAAAAAAGAGGGAACATAACCGTTTTCTATCCGTAATAATTAATATACAACCAATTCAATTCCACGATTTTTTCTTTAAATTTGTAGTTTAAAATTTTAGGTGAATGAAATGACAGAAGAAAATTCTCCTTTACATACGCATATGATTGATGAGGATTCTTATGCCGAATCGCTCTATAACGACCTTATTGCAAGTTGTTCAAAGCATGTAAAGGTTAATGATATAGAGTTGATACGGAAAGCTTTTGATTTAGCCAAAGAATCGCATAAAGGAGTTAAACGCAAATCGGGAGAACCATATATAGTACATCCATTGGCTGTAGCCAAAATAGTAACCTCTGAAATTGGTTTGGGTGCCATATCCATTGCTTGTGCCTTGCTTCACGATGTTGTTGAAGACACAGATTATACCCTCGAAGATATACAGCATTTATTTGGCGACAAAATTGCTTCTATCATTGACGGGTTAACAAAAATTGCCGGGGTTTTTGATAATCGCTCATCATTACAAGCCGAAAATTTCCGAAAGATGCTGTTAACCATGTCGGATGATGTGAGAGTAATTCTCATAAAACTAGCCGACAGGTTACACAATATGCGAACGCTTGATTCCATGCCTCCTAATAAGCAACTTAAAATTGCCGGCGAAACCGTTTATCTTTATGCTCCACTTGCACACAGGCTTGGACTCTATGCTATAAAAACCGAGCTCGAAGATTTAAGCTTAAAATACAGACACCCAAAAGTTTTCTCCGAAATTATTTCTAAATTAAAAGACAATGAAAAGAAACGCCAGCAGGAAATTAACCGGTTTGCGTTACCTATTATTGAAAAACTGGAAAAACATAATATCGAATTTAATATCAGCGGAAGGCCTAAATCTATTTTTTCCATTTGGAATAAGATGCAATCGAAAAATATTCCCTTTGAAGAAGTATATGATTTAATGGCTATACGAATTGTTTTTAAATCTCTGAATCGGGAAACAGAAAAAGCACAATGCTGGCAAATTTATTCATTAATAACCGACATCTATACACCCAAACCCGATCGAATACGTGATTGGATAAGCTCGCCCAAAACTAATGGTTACGAAGCATTGCATATAACGATAATGGGGCCCGGTGGAAAATGGATTGAAGTACAAATTCGCTCAGAAAGAATGGACGAAATTGCCGAGCGCGGATTTGCTGCCCATTGGAAATACAAAGGTAAAAACACTGGCGAAAGTGAGTTAGATAAATGGATTAAACGGATACGCGAAATGCTCGAAAATCCTAAATCTGATGCTCTTGAATTTATTGATGAATTTAAAATGAACCTGTTTGCATCGGAAATTATGGTTTTTACGCCAAAAGGCGACCTGGTTACTTTACCAAAATATTCTACAGCGCTCGATTTTGCTTACGAAATTCACACCGAAATTGGGAATAAAGCCATTGGAGCAAAAATTAATCACAAACTGGTACCGCTAAATTATATTCTATCCAGCGGTGATCAGGTAGAAATAATCACTTCAAATAAACAACGGATACAAAAAGAATGGCTGTCGCATGTAAAAACAGCCAAAGCTAAATCGAGTATTACCAACAGCCTAAAAGCTGAAACAAAAAACCGGATCGATATTGGGAAAAAAATTCTTGAATCAAAATTAAAAGAACTTAATATACATCCCAGTTCAAGGGTGTTTAGAAAAATTTTACCTGAATATAAAGTAAAAAATAAAGATGAGCTATATAGTAAGATTGGCAGTGGTATTCTTAAATTGGAAGATCTAAAAAAAATACTAAAAAAGAATACTAAAAATAAATTTGTGCGATATTGGGGGCTGCAAATTGCTAAAACTACGTCATCATCAAAAAAATCAACATCGACAGCTACGGCTCCTAAACAAAATAAAAAGTTTAATTATAAAGATCCGGTTGTTATACGTGACGATACAGATTTAGAAGAAAATAAATATAAAATAGCAAAATGTTGTAACCCCATTCCTGGAGATGATGTAATTGGCTATAAAAATCCAAAAGAAGATTATATTATTATTCACAAAGCAAAATGTCCCAATGCAATTAAGTTAATGTCAAGCCAGGGAAATTATATTGTGAAGGTAAAATGGACTTCGCAGAAATATTTATCATCACTGGCCAAACTAACCATTAATGGAATTGACCGCATAGGAATTGCTTCAGATATCACAACCGTTATTTCCGAAGAATTAGATGTAAATATCCGTAAATTTTTAATCGAAACACACGACGGGATTTTCGAAGGCGATATAGAACTGTATGTACATAGTGTTAAAGATTTGAATAACTTAATTATGAATATTAGCAAAATCAAGGGAGTTGAATCGGTTAAACGAAAAGAAGAAATTCAAAGCTAATTTTTCTTTAAATTAATTCTAAATAACAAAAAAAAATTATACTTTTAACATTCATTATTTAAATGATTGTTTATGATCTGTACAGATACTAAAGAAACCGTTAAAAAAATTTTTACGGAATTTTTAGAAAACAAAGGCCATAGAAAAACCCCCGAGCGATTTGCCATCTTGGATGAAATATATTCGCGAGATAATCATTTCGATATTGAATCACTATATATATCGATGAAAAATAAAAATTACAGGGTAAGCCGAGCCACATTGTATAATACAATTGAATTACTTTTAGAAAGTAATCTGGTCATTAAACATCAATTTGGCAAAAATATTGCTCAATTTGAAAAATCTCATAATTGTAAACAACATGATCATTTAATTTGCCAAAAATGTGGAAGAGTTTTTGAATTTTGTGATCCCAGAATTCAGGATATTCAAAAAACTGCTGAAAAAGTAGCTGATTTTCAAGTTACTTATCATTCCTTATATTTCTATGGCATTTGCAAAGATTGTAGAGAAAAAGATAAGGAGTAAACTTTATTCATAAAAAAAACAAAACTTGTTCAAATCTCCATGCTTTCGTTGGAGATTTTATTATTTTTAATACCTACATTTGTATTGATAAAATGATTTGCAAAATTTAATATTTACTGAATGAAATTAGATGTTTTATTAGGCCTACAATGGGGCGACGAAGGAAAAGGGAAAATTGTTGATGTATTAGCACCAAACTATAATGTAATAGCACGTTTTCAAGGTGGCCCTAATGCCGGTCATTCTTTAGAATTTAATCAAATTAAGCATGTTTTACACACAATCCCCTCAGGTATATTTAACCCAAATACAATAAATATTATTGGCAACGGTGTAGTTATCGACCCTGTAATTTTTAAGGAAGAAATTAATGAGTTAAAAAAACTTAACATAGATATTCAAAAAAATCTTTTTATTTCTAAAAGAGCTCATCTTATTTTACCCTCACACAGAATTTTAGATGCAGCATCGGAAGCTTCCAAAGGAAAAACAAAAATCGGATCAACCCTTAAAGGTATTGGCCCTACTTATATGGATAAAACCGGACGAAATGGATTACGTATTGGAGATATAATCAATCCTGGATTTAATGATAAATATGAGTTTCTGAAAAATAAACACCGCGAAATTTTAAAACAATACGATTTTGAGTACAACCTTACAGCGTACGAAGAAAAATGGCTGCAGGGAATTGAATTAATAAAACAATTTAAGCTGATTGAAAGTGAACATTTAATTAATCAATATTTACAGGAAGATAAAACCATTTTAGCTGAAGGAGCTCAAGGAACTTTATTGGATATCGATTTTGGTTCCTACCCTTTTGTTACTTCCTCGAATACTATTTGTGCCGGCGCATGTACCGGACTTGGTGTGGCTCCGAATAAGATAGGCAATGTGATTGGGATTTTTAAAGCATACTGTACCAGAGTAGGCAGTGGCCCATTCCCTACCGAATTGGAAAATACAGATGGTGAAAAACTAAGAAAGCAGGGTCATGAATTTGGAGCAACTACAGGCCGGCCCAGAAGATGCGGATGGCTCGATTTGCCTGCACTAAAATATGCTATAATGCTCAATGGAGTTACCGAACTGGTAGTTACCAAAGCTGATGTCCTCTCGGGATTTGAGACCATTAAAGTTTGTACTCATTATATATTAAATAATAAGACCGTTGATTTCTTACCTTACGAAGTTAATGAACCATTGCAACCTGTTTATAAAGAATTTAAAGGATGGAAAGAGGACATTACCAAGATAAAATCATTTACTGACTTACCCGAAACCTTTAAATCCTACTTGCAATTTATCGAAGATGAAATAAAAGTACCCATAAAAATTATTTCTGTAGGCCCTAACCGAAATGAAACGATACAAAAATAAAAGGAATGTTTTTAATGCATCCCTTTCTCCTGAAATTGTTTCATATATTGCTTATCGGTGCCCATGATATGTTTTAGCAAAGCAAAAAATAAAAAAAGCTGCCTTTACAGACAGCTTTTTGTTATATAAAATACAAACGTATCTTTTAGTTATTTTCACCATTTGGCGCTTCGGCATCTGAAGGTAATTCTAATCCATAACCTTGTTTTACATCGGCTTTTTTAAGCATAAAGGCAAGGAATAATGCAACAACACCTAATCCAACCAACATTAAAATAGAAATGGTATAGTTAAAAGGAGGA
>Ga0209942_1000924_pt1 | contig 16697 bp, 14 predicted proteins | sample SalPonR1_A_D2_MG_FD_185695 | JGI IMG/M metagenome (GOLD analysis project Ga0209942, IMG submission 185695) | Salt pond soil microbial communities from South San Francisco under conditions of wetland restoration - Salt Pond MetaG R1_A_D2_MG... ... | reverse complement strand
CACCACGTCCCGGTCCACGTAGCTGGTCTCGTACTTCGCCATGCCGACTTTCATGCGGGAATGGATCAGGGCGCGGAAGGTCTGCGACAGGACCACCGGCAGGCCGCCCTCCACCAGTGAATCGTGACGCTTGTCGTCGCCGGGCGGCGCCTGGCTGGCGTCGTAGGGCACGATGGGATTGACGCAGAACAACAGGTCGACCCCTTCGTCCAGCGCGGAAGAGGCATGCAGCGTCCGCTTCAGGCCGCCGTCCACGAAAAAACGGTCGCCGATCTGCACGGGGGGATAGAGCCCCGGAAGGGCCGTGCTCGCCTGCACCGCCTTGGAGATCGGCACGTCGTCGTGGCCGGGGGAACCGAAGCGGACGGCCTCGCCGGTGTCTAGGTCCACGCCCACGATCAGCAGCTTGTGGGCCAGCGCGCGGAAATCATTGGTCATGCCGCGGTTGCTGAACAGGTCCGCGAGGAAGCGCTCGATCGGCGTATTGTCGAACACCGACGTGGGGATCGCCTTGGACAGTCCGCTGAGTGATTCCAGCAGCCCCTGCTTGAGCGGATTGCGCGCGAAGCCCAGCGCGCCCTCGAGCAGCAGCCCCGGGACGAGCGCCGCCCGCCGCAGGTACTCGGGAAAATTCGGTTGCAGGAACAGCGCCGGATCGAAGCGCTGTGGCCGGCCGCGACGGCTGACCAGCAGGCGGCCCATTTCCTCCACGGAAATCCCGTTGGCCAGGGTAGAGGCGACCAGCGAGCCGGCCGACACGCCCACGTAAACGTCCACGTCGGCGAAATCCAGCCCGTCGACCGCCTCGTTCAGCGCCAGCAGCGCGCCGATCTCGTAGATGCCGCCCATCGGTCCGCCGCCCGCCAGGGCCAGCCCGATGCGCGGGCCGCCGGCTTTCTCGCCCAGGTGGGTGTCCTGCGTCTGGAGCATCGGCTCAGCTTCCCGTCTTGTTGCCCGCCCGTGTCGTGCGCGCGCGGGGCTTGCGGGCGGAAGCCTTGACGCCGGCCGCGGCGCCGCCGCGGGCGGCCGCCTTGCTGCGGCGCGCGGGCTTCGCCGGCCCGGATCCCGGCGCCGTGTTTTCCGCGACCCGCCGCTCCAGGGCGACGACGGCCTTCTGCAGCGACTCGACCCGGCTGTTCAGCTCGTGCACGTCGCGCGCCGTCGGGATCTGCAAGGCATTCAGCGCGCGCGCCACGCGGTGGACAAAAGCCGATTCCAGGCGGTCCCAGGCCTCGGTCGCGCTGCTGCGCGCCTCGTAGACCCGGCTTTTCGCCTCCCGGTCGAGCCGCCCGCTGATACCCAGCAGGCCTCCCACCAGCCGGCCGCTCTCCGAGCCGGCCCGCACATAGGCGCCCCGACCCAGGTGCCAGACCTGGTTCGCCGACTTGGCGAAACGCTTCACCAGCTGGTTTTCCGCGGGCTGCCGTCCGTTGTTTCTTGACATGTTCCTGCCTCAAACAATCGTTTGAACCCTTGAGCATACCATCGCCGGCGTCGCTGTCACAGCCGCACAATACGCTGCGGCCGGGCGGGTCCAACGCGAGCAAAATCATCGGCCTGCATCTACAATGCCGGCCATGGGCGGTAGCGGAAACAAGGAGTCGGGCGCACGGCGACTGGCCGAGCAACTCGAGCGCAGCCGGTTGGCGCGACTCCGCCAGTACGATGAGCAGGGCCTCCGTCCCGAGTGCCGTATCCTCGCGGCGTGGCAGGCGAAGAGGCTGCGCCACACTTACCGCGATCTGCTTGAGATCTCGCGCTACCGCAAGGCCGTCGAATTCTTCCTGACGGACCTGTACGGCGACAAGGACTTCTCGGCGCGCGACGAGGGCGTGGAGCGCGTCTATCCCCTGATGTCCCGCGTCATGCCCGGTCCCGCGCTGAATACCATCAGCATCGGCATCGAGCTGCACGCGATCAGCCAGGAGCTCGACCTGGACATGGTGGCCATGCTGTGGGGCGAGATGGATGTCGACGACAAGCTGGACGCCGAGCTCTACGCGGAAGCTTATCGCCGTTGCGGGGACATCGACGCCCGCCGGCGCCAGATCAGCATCGTGCGCGAGGTCGGCGAATCGCTGGACAGCGTGGTCTTCAAGCCTTTCATCTACAACGCGGTGAAGATGGCGCGCGGCCCCGCCAGGATGGCCGGGCTGATGGAACTGCACGATTTCATCGGGCGCGGTTTCGTGGCCTTCCGGGCGATGAAGGGCTCCGACGAGTTCATCGACACCATCGTGTCGCGGGAGACCGCGATCATGGAGTCGATCCTCGCGAAGGAACCCGTGGAGGCCTGGGCGCCGCCGGACTGAACGGAAGCCTCGCTAGCGGTGGAAGGCCGGGCTCAGCTCCACTACCGCCTCGATCATCGCGCCGGCATGCTCGGGCTTCACCTCCGGGTGAATCCCGTGTCCCAGGTTGAAGACGTGCCCCGGCCCCTGACCGAAACTCTCCAGCACCTGGCGGACTTCCTCGCGAATGACCTCGGGGGAGGCGTACAGCACCGCCGGGTCGAGGTTGCCCTGCAGGGCCACGCGATCGCCGACCTTGGCGCGCGCCTCCGACATGTCCGTGGTCCAGTCCACGCCCAGCCCGTCGCAGCCGGTATCGGCCATCGCCTCCAGCCAGGGCCCGCCGCCCTTGGTGAACAGCACCACCGGCACCTTGCGGCCCTCGGCTTCGCGGGTCACGCTGTCCACGATGCGCTGCATGTAGGACAGCGAGAAGCTGCGGTAGGTCTTTGGCGTGAGAATGCTGCCCCAGGTGTCGAACACCATCACCGCCTGTGCGCCGGCCGCGACCTGCGCATTCAGGTAATCGATGGTGGTGCGCGTGATTTTTTCCAGCAGCGCGTGCAGCAGGTCGGGCTTGTCGTAGAGCATGCCTTTGATGTGGCTGAAATTCTTGCTGGTGCCGCCCTCCACCATGTAGGTCGCCACGGTCCAGGGGCTGCCCGAGAAGCCGATCAGCGGCACGCGCCCGTCCAGCTCGCGCCGGATCACGCGCACGGCGTCCATGACGTAGCGCAACTCGCTTTCCATGTCGGGCGTCGCCAACGCCGCCAGGTCGGCCTCGCTGCGCACGGTGCGCTCGAAGCGCGGACCCTCGCCGGTCTCGAAATGAAGCCCCATCCCCATCGCGTCCGGCACCGTGAGGATGTCGGAGAACAGGATCGCGGCATCCAGCGGATAGCGTTCCAGCGGCTGCAGCGTCACCTCGCAGGCCAGCTCGGGCGCCTGGCACAGCTGCACGAAGCTGCCGGCCTGGGCGCGCGTGGCGCGGTATTCGGGCAGGTAGCGCCCCGCCTGGCGCATCATCCACACCGGTGTGCGGTCCACCGGCTGGCGCGCCAGCGCCCGCAGGAAACGATCGTTCTTCAGTTCCACAGTCATGCGTTTACCGCCTTTGCAATACTGGCCTGGATGTCCTCGGCCGCCGCCCGCGGGTCAGCGGCGTCGCGGATCGGCCGACCCACCACGATGTAGTCCGCGCCCAGCGCGAACGCCTTGTCTACACTCACCACCCGCTTCTGGTCGTCGGCCGGGCGGTTCTCCACCGGACGGATGCCGGGCGTCACCACCAGCAGGCGCGGCCCGAGCTGATCGCGCAGCCGCGCGGCCTCGAGTCCGGATGACACGACCCCGTCGCAGCCCGCCTCCAGCGCGCGGCGGGCGCGCGACAGCACCAGCTCGGGCACATCGCAGCTGAAGCCCATGTCGTCCAGGTCGCCGCGATCCAGGCTGGTCAGCGCGGTCACGGCCAGCACCTTGACGTCGCGCTTCGCTGCGGCCGCGGCTTCCATGATGCCCTGGTTGCCGTGCACGGTGCAGAAGGTCACGCCGCGGTCGTTCAGCCGCGCCACCGCGCGTCCCACGGTCGCGGGCACGTCGAAAAACTTGAGGTCGACGAAGATTTTCTTGCCGCGGCCGGCCAGCCAGTCGAGCAGTTCGAAATAGCCGCCCGCCATCAGCAGCTCCAGGCCGAGCTTGTAGAACTTCACGGCGTCGCCGAGCTGCTCGACCAGCACGCGGGCGCGGTCGGCGTCCGGCACGTCCAGCGCGAAGATCAGGCGCTCGTCCGCCGGGATGTTTTTGCTTGTCATGAATGCGTCCGGCCGTTGATGAAGCACGCGATTCTAGCACTCCGACGGCCCGCGCCCGAGTCAGTGAAGCCCGCAGGCGCGAGGGCGGAGGTCCGGGGGAGGCCAGGCGGAGGCCCGGCGGGAAAGCTCAGGTATGGGCGCGCGGATCGAACAGGCGGCCGTGCTCGACGATGGCGAAGCGATCGGTCATGCCGGCAATGTAATCGGCGACCGCGCGCGCCCGGCCGGCCATGCCCTGCGCCGCTTCCTTGCGCGAGGCCTCGGCGGCGTGGTCCTGCGGCAACAGCCGCGGCTCCTCCATGAAAGCCTGGAACAGCTGCGTCACCGTGCGCCCCGCCTTGGTGGTCATGCGGATCACCCGGTTGTGCCGATAAAGCCGCTCGCGCAGGAAGCGCTTCAGCGCGAGGTGGGCCTCCGCGACCTGCGGGGTGAAGCGGATCAGCGGCTCACCCGCGTGGCGCACCGCCTCCGCGGACGCAGGGCGAGCCGCCTCCAGCGATGCACGCGAGGCCGACACCAGGTCTTCCACGACGCGGCCGATCATGCGCCTCACGATTTCGTGCACCAGCCGCCGGCCCCCGAGCTCAGGCCAGAGGCGGCGCACCTCGTCGTGCTGCTCGCGGAACAGCTGGGCGTCGCGCAGCTCCTCGATCTCGAGCAGCCCGGCCCGCAAGCCGTCGTCCACATCGTGGTTGTTGTAGGCGATCTCGTCGGCAAAATTCGCCAGCTGGGCCTCCAGCCCCGGCTGCAGTCCCTCAAGGAAGCGCTGGCCCAGCTCGCCCAGCCGGCGCGCATTGCGCGCGGAACAGTGCTTGAGGATGCCTTCGCGGGTCTCGAACATGAGGTTGAGGCCCGCGAACTCCGCGTACTTCTCCTCCAGTTCGTCCACCACCCGCAATGACTGCAGGTTGTGCTCGAAACCGCCGTAGTCGGCCATGCAGCGGTTCAGCGCGTCCTGTCCGGCATGGCCGAAGGGGGTATGTCCCAGGTCGTGCGCCAGGCAGACTGCCTCGGTGAGATAAGTGTTCAGGCCGAGCGCCCCGGCGACCGTGCGCGCGATCTGCGCCACTTCCAGCGAATGCGTGAGGCGGGTACGGTACAGGTCGCCCTCGTGGTTGACGAAGACCTGGGTCTTGTAGACCAGCCGGCGGAAGGCGGTGCAGTGGATGATGCGGTCGCGGTCGCGGTGGTACTCGCCGCGGTAGCGGGGCGCCGGCTCCGGGAGGCGCCGGCCGCGCGAGTCGGTCTCGCGGACGGCCCACGGCGCCAGCGTTTCGCTCACGGACCATCCGCCAGCGCCAGCACCGCGTCCAGGTCGGCGTCCGGAACGTCCGCGCGGACCCGGCTGCGGCCCAGGCCCTCGGGCAGGACGAGGCGCAGTTGCCCGCTGGAAATCTTCTTGTCCATGCTCATCATCGAGCGCAGGCGCGCGCCGCCGATGGGCGGAGGGCGCGTGGGCAGCCCGGCCGCCTCCAGCAAAGCCTCGACGCGCCCCACCAGCTCGCGGTCCACCATGCCCAGGCGGGCCGCCAGCTCGGTGGCCATGAACAGCCCCGCCGCGACGGCCTCGCCGTGCAACCAGGACCCGTAGGAAATGCCCGCCTCGATAGCGTGGCCGAAGCTGTGCCCCAGGTTAAGCAGCGCGCGGCGGCCCGTTTCGCGCTCGTCCTCGGCCACCACGGCGGCCTTGAGGGCGCAGCACCAGTAGATCACGCGCTCCAGGGCTTCCGGCTCGCGGTCCAGCACGGCGTCCATGTTGGACTCGAGCCATTCGAACAGGCCGGCATCCAGGCCGAGGCCGTACTTGATGATCTCGCCGAGCCCGGCGCAATACTCCTTGCGGCCGAGTGTCGACAAGGTGGCGATGTCGGCGATCACGGCATTCGGCTGGTGGAAGGCGCCGACGAGGTTCTTGCCGGCGGGGATGTTCACCGCCGTCTTGCCGCCCACTGCCGCGTCCACCTGCGAAAGCAGGGTGGTCGGGACCTGTATGAAACCGACACCCCGCTGCCAGCAGGCGGCCGCGAAGCCGGCCAGGTCGCCGATCACGCCGCCGCCCAGCGCCAGCACCGTGACGTCGCGGTTGAAATGATTTTCCGCAAGCACGTCGAAAACCGTGGTCAGCGTCTCGAGGCTTTTCTGGTCTTCGCCGCTGGGCAAGACGTGCAAGGCGACTTCGTAGTCCGACAGCGCGGCGCGCAACGGCTTGAGCCAAAGCTGCGCGACCACCTCGTCCGTGACCACCAGCACCTGGCGGCCGTCGATGTAAGGCGCGAGTATCTCGGCGCGGCCCACCAGTCCGCGCCCGATCAGCACCGGGTAGGACCTGGCTTCAAGTGGCACGTTCAGCGCATGCATCTCTAGTCTCAGTTATCCCCGTTTGACTCGACCAGGCGGCGGCTGATCTCCTGGGCGACCTCGCGCACCTTGCGGCCGTCGGTGTGCACGACCAGGTCCGCCACCTCTAGGTACAAGGGGGCTCTTTCCTGCATCAGCGCCGCGAGGCGCGCTGCCGGATCCGGACCGTTGAGCAGCGGCCGGTGACCGGACATGCGCGTCCGCGACAGCTGCTGCTCCACCGAGGCGTCAAGGTATACGACAAGACCGCGGGATGCCAGCCTTTTGCGGTTCTCCGGGTCGAGCACCGCGCCGCCGCCCGTGGCCAGCACGATCCCTTCCAGCGCGGTCAGCTCGACGAGCACCTCGCGCTCGCGCCGCCTGAAACCCGGCTCGCCTTCCTTTTCGAAAATATAGGCGATGTCCACGCCCGTGCGCGCCTCGATCTCGGCGTCGCTGTCGCAAAAATTGCGCCTCATGATGCGCGCAAGCTGCCGGCCGACCGCGCTTTTGCCGGCCCCCATGGGACCCACCAGGAAGATGTTCGGCTGCGTCATCTCGCGACCCGTCTCATGCATATGACAGGGCCGGCGCTAAGCCGGCCCTGTCACGAATCCCGGGAGCGGTCCCGGATCAGTAGATGTTGCTTCCTTCGCGCAAGATCTTCGGCGTGACGAAAATCAGCAACTCGCGCTTGTTCGAAATGGAATTGTTGCGCTTGAACAGGCGTCCGAGTCCGGGGATGTCACCGAGGAAAGGCACCTTGTCCTCCGCGTCGCGCCGCTCCGTCTCGAAGATGCCGCCCAAGACCACGGTTTCGCCGTCGTTGACCAGCACCTGCGTGATGATCTTGCGGGTGTCGATGCTGGGCACCAGGCCGCCGGTCGCGCTGGGCACGAACTCGCCGACGGTGTCCTGCGTCACCTCCAGGTCCATGATGATGCGGTCATCCGGAGTGATCTGCGGCGTCACCGTCAGGCTGAGCACCGCCTTCTTGAACTGGGTGGCGGTGGCGCCGCTGGACGCAGCCTCCTGGAAGGGAATCTCGACGCCCTGCTCGATCACGGCTTCCTTCTGGTTGGCCGTGATGACGCGCGGGCTGGAAACGATTTCGCCCCGGCCCTCGGCCTGCGCCGCGGAGAGCTCAAGATCGACCAGCGTGTCCTGGCCGAGGATCGCCAGGCCGATCTGGCCGGCAGGCTCCGAGATCGGCAGGTTCACGTTGTAGCGGTCCAGCAGGTTCGGGCTCAGCAGGGGTTGCGGGAGTCCGGCGGCATCCGCCGCCACCGTGGTGTCGGCCGCCTGTCCCGAGCCCGTGATGGAAATCAGGCCGTCCTGGCCGCGGTCGCGCACGTAGGAGACGCCCAGCCGCACCCCCAGGTCGCGACTGAAGTCGTCGTTGGCCACCACGATGCGGGTCTCGATCAGCACCTGCCGGACCGGGATGTCCAGCGCCGCCACCAGTCGCCGCACGTCGGCGAGGCGCTCGGCGGTGTCGTAGACCAGCAGCGTGTTGGTGCGGTCATCGATGCTCACGGTGCCGCGTTCCGACAACAGCGTGCCGCCGGCGCCGCCGGCGCCCTGCAGCAGGTTCGCGAGGTCGGAGGCCTTGGCATAGTTCACCTGCAGGAACTCGGAGCGCAGCGGGGCCAGTTCCTGGATGTCCTTCTTGGCTTCCAGTTCCTGGCGCTCGCGGGCAGCGATCTCCGGGGCGGGCGCCACCAGCATGACGTTCCCGACCTGGCGCATGTCCAGCCCCTTGGTCGCCAGGATGATATCCAGCGCCTGGTCCCAGGGCACGTTCTCCAGCCGCAGCGTCACGTTGCCGGTCACCGAGTCGCTGACCACCAGGTTGAGGCCGCTGGTCTCGGCCAGCAGCTGCAGCACGGCCCGCACCTCGATGTCCTGGAAGTTCAGGGTGAGCCGCTGGCCGGTGTATTCCTTGCGCTCGTCGAACACGCCGAACTCGGTCGCATCCTGCTCCTCGACCGGCCGGAACTCGATGGTGAACTGTTCGTCGGCCTGGTAGGCAAGCCGCTCGTACTCGCCGCTCACGTTGACCACCAGGCGGGCGCCGCCGGGGTAGCGGACGCTGTCCACCGTTTTCACCGGCGTCGCGAAATCCATTACGTCCAGCCTGCGCACGAGGTTGTCCGGCAGCGAGGCCCGGGGGAACTCGACCACGGTGCGGTCCAGCTCCTCGCGGATGTCCACGGTGATGGAAGGATCGCTGAGCGAGACGATGACCCGTCCCGCGCCGTCGGGGCCGCGGCGGAAATCCACGGCGGTGATGTCGCCGGAAACGTCGCGCGCCTCCGGCTGGCCCGAAGGCTGCCCGAAGGCGCTTGCCGCCCGCGCGGTCGCCGGCGCGCCGGCGCCGCTCAGCGTGAGCGTGATCCGGTTACCCTCCACCTCGGTCTCGTAGGGCACCATCATGTCGAGGTTGAGCACGACGCGCGTGCGCCCCTGTGCCTCGGCCATCATGATCGTATCCAGCACGCCCCGCTTCACTTCGCGGCGCCGCTCGTCGAGGCCGAGGCCGGTGCCGGGAAGGTCCAGCGAGATTCGTGCCGGCTCTTCGATGGTGAAAGACAGCGGCTCCGGGGCGGGACCGCTGGTGGTCATCACCAGCACGACCCGGTTGCCCGGCAGGGTGTTGACCTGCAAGTCCGTCAGTTCCAGGCCCTCGGCGGCCTGGGCAGCCCAGGACCACCACAGCAGCGGTAATGCCGCGACCACCCACCAGCTTCGCCGCGACCTCGCCGGGGCTCCCTTCATCCTGTTGCTCCGCCTGTGATCGCGCATCATCGCTAAGTTCTCCCCGAAATTCATGTCTCACCCAGGCCGATCGAGGCCGTGCGCTCGGTGTAGCCGCCGAGGCCGTCCGGAACGATTTCCAGCAGCTGGATGGCGGAATCGGTGATCGAAATGATCCGGCCGTCGTTCTGGCCGAGATAGTTGCCGACGACGACCCGGTGAATGAGCCCGTCGGAAGTCTGGACCAGGCCGTAGAGCTGGTTATCCAGGTTGAGCGTGCCCACCATCCTGAGGGTATCCAGAGGAAAGCCTTCAAGATGTTCACGCTTGCGGTCCGCGTCCGGTCGCACGCCATTCGCGGCGCTGCCGGCGGCCGGCACGTCGGGCACGAAGGGCGAGCGGGCGTCACCCCGGTCGTAGCTGAAGGTCTGGTAGGTCGTGATCTCCGGCAGCGGCTCGATGCGGCCGCCCGGCCGGGCATTGATGTCGGCGATGTACGCGTCCAGGTCCGACATGCTGCGCGCGCAGCCGCCCAGCAGCATCGTCGCCAGCGCGACCCCCATTATTATCCGTGTTTGCCTGGACAGTTTCATTGGCCGCCACCGTCGTCCTCGAGATAGCGGTAAGTCTTCGCCGTCACGTCCATGACGAGCCGGTTGCCGCCTCCCTCGTCGCCGCGCTGCTGTTCGCGGCGCAGCCTGATGTCGTGCAGCGTGACGATGCGCGGCAGCGCGACCACGCCGCTGACGAACTGGCCGAACTCGTGAAAAGTGCCGACCAGCTGCATGCGGATCGGCAGCTCGCTGTAAGCCTCGCGGCTCACCTCGCTCATCGGCTGGAACAGGCGCTCCTCCAGGCCCGCCGCAAGGCCGGTCTGGGAGATGTCCACCAGCAGGCTGGGCACCTCGGTCTCGCCCGGCAACTGCCTGAGCATGGCGCCGAAGGTGCGCTCGACTTCCGCGAGCTGGTCCCGGTAAGCCTCCAGGTTCGCGGCCAGTCGCTGGCGGTCCTCGAAGGTGGCGCGCAGGTCCAGTTCCTGGCGCTGCACCTTTTCGAGCTCGGGGATCTTGTTTCGCCACACGAAGTAGTAGGTCCCGCCGACCGACACCAGCACGAAGATCATGCCGACGGCGATGGCGCGGAACAGGAACGGCCAGCGGCCGACGTCCTTGGTGTCCAGCGTGCGGAGCTGCTCGAGGTAGTTCAAGGTTGCTCCTCCTGGTCGTCGCCTATGCCCACCTGGCGGGCGGCGAGGGCAAACTGCGCGCGGCGGCCGGAACCCTCCGTGGCCTGGTCACGCCCCTGCCCGGACTGCACCACCTGCAGCCGGGGATCGCCCAGGGTCGGTGAATCGGCGATATTGCGCATCAGCGCCGAGACGCGCGTGCTCGACTCGGCGATGCCGCGCAACAGCAGGTTGCGGCCGTTCTGCGTCAATTCGGTGAGGTGCACGCCTTCCGGCATCACGGCGACCAGCTGGTCGAACAGGAACACCACCTCGGGACGGGCGCGCTGCAGGTCATCGATCGCGGCCATGCGGGCCAGCAGGCGCTCCTTGCGGAGCCGGAGATCGCGGATCTCCTTGATCTGGTTGTCCAGCCTGGCGATCTCCTGCTGCAGGCGCTGGTTGCGCGCATTCTGGTAATCGACCAGGCCCTGGATGTACATGCTGACCAGGAACATGATCAGCAGCCCGGACAGGACCGCGGCGAGCGAGGCGAGAGCGAAATTCTTCTGGCGTTCCTTGCGCTGTTGCGCGCGCCAGGGCAGCAGGTTGATACGCGGCATCAGTCAAAGCTCCTGAGCGCCAGTCCGCATGCCGTCAGGAGAGCGGTTGCGTCTTTCATGACTCCCTGCGAGCGTGCCTTGGAAGAAATCTTCATTGTCCCCAGCGGGTTGCCCACCTGCGTAGGGATGCCCACCCTGCTGGCGATCACCTCGGCGACGCCGGGTATGTTGGCGCAACCGCCGCACACCAGGATCTGTTCCGGCTGCTCCCGGTTGGTGCCGGAAGCCAGGAAGAACTGCAGCGAGCGGCTGACCTGCTGGGTCATGTCGTCGATGAACGGCTCGAGGATTTCCGGCTCGTAGTTGCTCGGCAGGCCGCCTTCCTTCTTGGCGCGACCGGCTTCCTCCAGCGTGAGGCCGTAGGTGCGCATGATCTCCTCGGTCAGCTGCTGGCCGCCGAAGGCGAAATCGCGCGTGTACATGACCTTGAGATCCCGCAGCACGCTGAAGGTGGTGCTGCTCGCGCCGAAATCCATCACGGCGATGTTGTGGCCGATGCCTTCTTCCGGCATCTGGTGCCGCAGGAGCCAGCAGGCCTTCTCCACGGCAAACGCCTCCACGTCGACGATGGCGGCCTTAAGGCCCGCGGCTTCCACCGCGGCCTGGCGCTGCTCCACGTTCTCGGTGCGCGTCGCCACCAGAAGAATGTCCATCATGTCGGGGTCGTGCTCGGTCGGCCCGATGAGCTCGAAGTCGTAGCTCACCTCTTCCATGGGGAAGGGGATGTACTGGTCGGCCTGCAACTCGACCTGCCCCTCGAGCTCGGTCTCGCTGAAACTCGCGGGCATCTGGATGGTCTTGGTGATCGCGGCGTCGCCGCTGATCGCAACGGCCGCGTCACGGGCCCTGGCGCCGGAACGCTTCATCGCACGGCGCACGGCCTCCCCGACGACCTGCGCATCGACGATGGCCTTCTCGTTGACCGCGTTAACAGGCGTCGCCTCCGCCGCGTAGGCTTCGACGCGATAGGTATCCCCGGACTTCGAAAGCTCGATGAGCTTCACCGATGAAGTCGTGATATCCAACCCCAGCAGGGGCTTTGTGGATCTCCCGAAGAGCACGTTAAATTTCCTTTTGCGTCCGGGGCTTGGAAAGCGAAGATAGACTAGGACATTAAGTAATGCAACGGCTTGCGCGACTCTTGCGTCCCGCGCGTGCCGCAGCGGAAGGCCACGATGCCGCAGAAACTCCTTGTCAATCCGTGAAGCGGGTCACGGCTTCGCATATTACATAAGCCACGGCCGGAGGCCCATACGAGGGCGAAACAAGGCATTCGGCGCGGGCGGGAGGGATGTTAATATTCTCCCGCCCTGGCAACAGGCAAAGTGAACCACCCCCGCCGATGAAGATTCTCCTGCGCCTCGCCTACGGCATCGTCGCGCTGGCGTCGATGGCCGTGATCGGTCTCGCCCTCGCGGCGATCGGCGCCTATTTCTATGTCGCGCCCAGCCTGCCCGGCGTCGAGTCCCTGCGCGACGTGCGCCTGCAGGTGCCGATGCGCGTATACAGCCGGGACGGCCTGCTGATGGCTGAATTCGGCGAGCAGCGCCGCATCCCGCTGCGCATCGATGAAGTTCCGGAGTCCCTGCAGCGCGCCTTCCTGGCGGCGGAGGACGACCGCTTTTTCGAGCACCCCGGGGTCGACTGGCAAGGCCTGGCGCGCGCCGCTGCGGCGGTCGCGCTCACCGGTGAACCCGCGCAGGGCGGCGGCACCATCACCATGCAGGTGGCGCGCAATTTTTTCCTCAGCCGCGAAAAGACCATCTCGCGAAAAGTCCGCGAAATCTTCCTGGCGCTCAGGATCGAGCACCTGCTGTCCAAGCAGGAGATCCTCGAGCTTTATCTCAACAAGATCTTCCTGGGACAGCGCGCCTACGGCGTGGGCGCGGCGGCCGAGGTCTATTTCGGCAAGGACGTGGCCGAACTCGACCTGGCGGAAGCCGCGCTGATCGCCGGCTTGCCGCGCGCCCCCTCGCTGGACAACCCGGTGACCAGCCCGGAGCGCGCCCGGCAGCGGCGTGCTTACGTGCTCCGGCGCATGGAGGAGACCGGCGCCATATCGTCGCAAGCGCTGCGGGAAGCCATCGAGGCGCCGGTGGTTTCGCGGCTGCACGGCGCGCAGGTCCAGCTGGACGCCCCCTGGGTCGCGGAGATGGCCCGCCGCGAGTTGCTCGAGCGTTTCGGGCCCGCAGCCTACACCCTGGGTTACACCGCCGTGACCAGCATCGACAGCCGCCTGCAGCCGCTCGCGCAGCAGGCGGTGCGCGCGGGACTGGAAGCCTACGACCGGCGGCACGGCTATCGTGGGCCGCTGGCCTGGCTCGAAGAGCTGCCGCAGTCGCCCGCGGAAGCGGCGGCGCTGCTGGAGGCTTACCCGGCGCCGGCGGGAATGCGCGCTGCGCTGGTGCGAGCCGTTGACGAGGAAGGCGCGGAGCTGCTGGTGCGCGGCGGCGAGCAGGTGCGCCTCGGCTTCGAGGCCCTGGAGTGGGCGCGCCCCTTCATCGACGACGAGCGGCGCGGCCCGGCGCCGGAAAGCCCCGCCGAGGTGCTTGCGCCCGGCGAAGTGGTGCTGCTGAAGAAGGACGGCGACAGCTGGACACTCGGCCAGGCGCCCCTGGTGCAGGGCGCGCTGGTGGCGCTGGACCCGCACGACGGCGCCATCGTCGCGCTCAGCGGCGGGCTGGACTTCGAGCTCAGCAAGTTCAACAGGGCGGTGCAGGCCAGGCGCCAACCCGGCTCCGCTTTCAAGCCCTTTGTTTACTCGGCCGCCCTGGAGGCCGGCATGACCGCGTCCACCGTGATCCTCGACGCGCCGGTGGTCTACGACGACCCCGGCCTGGAAGACACCTGGCGACCGCAGAATTACTCCGGGCGTTTCTACGGGCCGATGCGCCTGCGCGAAGCGCTGGTGCAATCGCGCAACCTCGTGTCCATCCGCCTGCTGGAGGAAATCGGCGTGCGCTTCGCGACCGACCACCTGCGCAATTTCGGCTTTGATGAAGACGCCCTGCCGAGCAACCTGACGCTTGCGCTCGGGAGCGGCGAGGTGCCGCCGCTGGACCTGGCTGCCGGTTACGCGGTCTTTGCGAACGGCGGCTTCCGGGTGACGCCCTATTTCATCGACCGGATTTACGGGCCGGACGGCACCGCCGTGTTCAGCCGGGAACCGCGCTGGGCCTGCGCCGAATGCGAATACGAGGCGGCCCGCGCGAGCGCGGAGGAGAACGCGCAGGACAGCGCGCCCGGCGAACGGGATCGAGTGTCGGCGGACGCGGACGCGGCGCAGGCGGAACAAGCGATCGCGCCGGTGCCCTTCCCGCAACCGCCGCGCGCCGTCGAGGCCACCAATGCCTGGATCGTCTCGGACATGCTCAGCGACGTCATCAGCCGCGGCACGGGCCGGCGCGCCCGGGCGCTCGGCCGCGACGACCTGGCCGGCAAGACCGGCACCACCAACGACGGCCGCGACACCTGGTTCTCGGGTTTCAACGGCGACCTCGTGGCCACGGCCTGGGTCGGTTTCGACCAGGAACGCTCGCTGGGGCGCGGCGAAACCGGCGCCTCCACCGCGCTGCCGCTGTGGATGGAATTCATGGGCCCCGCGCTGGCGGGAACACAGAGCAGCCGGCCGGTCGAGCCGCCGGGGCTGGTGACCGTGCGGATCTCCGCCGAAACCGGCCGGCTCGCGCCCGCCGGAGCCCGCGGCGCCATCTTCGAAACCTTCCGCGTGGGACGGGTGCCCGAGCCGCCGGAGCCGGGAGAAGAGGATTTCCCGGACGGGCGCGACCCGCTGGAAGAAGAGCCCTTGTTCTGAGGGGCCGCCGGCCGCGGCCCGGGGAGGAGTCATGCCCAGGCGTTCCACATCCAGGAGTGGCGAGACGCGCGCGCGAGTCGCCGAGGAAGCCGGCCGCATCATGCGGGAGCAGGGCGTGCGCGACTTCCTGCTCGCCAAGCGCAAGGCGGCCGACAGGCTCGGGGTCGTGGACCGGCACTCGCTGCCGACCAACCAGGAAATTGCCGACGCCCTGTCGGCACAACAGCGCCTGTTCGGCGGCCAGGCGCACGAGGACAACCTGCAGGCCCTGCGGCACACGGCGCTGCAAGCCATGCGCCTGCTGGCAGCGTTCCAGCCCAGGCTGGTCGGGCCGGTGCTGGCCGGGACGGCGACTCCGCACAGCGACGTGTCGCTGCACCTGTTCGCCCCCACGCCCGAGGAAGTTGCATTCCTGCTGATGGAGCGCGGTATCAGGTACCGCAGCGGCGAGCGGCGCGTGCGCCTCGCCCAGGGAGAGCACGCCAGCTATCCCACCTTCGAATTCGAGGCCGGCGAAACCAAGGTGGAAGCCGTCGTTTTTCCGGAGGGCGGCTTACGCCAGGCGCCGCTCTGCCCGATCAACGGCGGGCCGATGCAGCGGGCCCGGGCCGCGGAAGTCGAGGCCCTGCTCGCGGAGCAGGACTGAGCGCGACCCCGGAGCGCCGGGTCAGCGTCGCTCGATGGGCGTGTAGTCGCGCTTCGCCGCGCCGGTATAAAGCTGGCGCGGGCGGCCGATGCGGCGCTTCGGGTCCACGATCATCTCCTGCCAGTGCGCCACCCAGCCGACGGTGCGCGCAATGGCGAACATCACCGTGAACATCGACGTTGGAATGCCGATGGCGCGGTAGATGATGCCCGAGTAGAAATCGACGTTCGGGTAGAGCTTCCGCTCGATGAAATACTCGTCTTCGAGCGCGATCTCCTCCAGCCGCAGCGCGAGCTCGAACAGGGGGGAGTCGGTATGGCCCAGGCGGTTCAGCACCTTGTGGCACATGGTGCGGATCAGCTTGGCGCGCGGGTCGAAGTTCTTGTAGACGCGATGGCCGAAGCCCATCAGCCGGAAGGGGTCGTCCTTGTCCTTGGCCTTGGCGATGAACTTCGGGATGTTGTCCACCGAGCCGATCTGCTCGAGCATGTTCAGCACCGCCTCGTTGGCGCCGCCGTGCGCCGGTCCCCACAGGGTGGCGATGCCCGCCGAGATCGCGGCATAGGGATTGGTGCCGGAGCTGCCCGCCAGGCGCACCGTGGACGTGCTCGCATTCTGCTCGTGGTCGGCGTGCAGGATGAACAGCAGGTCGAGCGCCTCGGCGGCCACCGGGTCGATGCGGTAATCGGCGCAGGGCACGGCGAAGAACATGTGCAACAGGTTGCTGCAATATTCCAGCTCGTTGCGCGGATAGACGAAGGGCTGGCCGACGGAGTGCTTATAGGCCGCCGCCGCGATCGTCGGGATCTTAGCGATGATGCGGTGCGCGAAAATCTCCCGGTGACGCGGATTCTCGATGTCGGTGGAGTCGTGGTAGAAGGCGGACATCGAGCCGACCACCGACGACAGCATCGCCATCGGGTGGGCGTTGTGGTGGAAACCGTTGAAGTGACGCAACAGGGTCTCGTTGAGCATGGTGTGCGTCGTGATGATGTGGGTGAAGCTTTCCAGCTCTGCGCGCGTGGGGAGCTCCCCTTGCAGCAGCAGGTAAGCGACCTCCAGGAAGCTGCTGCGCTCGGCCAGCTGGTCCACCGGGTAGCCCCGGTAGAGCAGCACGCCCTCGCTGCCGTCGATGTAGGTGATGCGGCTCTCGCAACTGGCCGTGGACACGAAGCCGGGATCCAGCGTGAACATCCCCATCTTCCCGGACAGGCCGCCTATGTCCACCACGTCGGGCCCGACCGTGCCGCTTC
>Ga0209942_1000922_pt1 | contig 16733 bp, 15 predicted proteins | sample SalPonR1_A_D2_MG_FD_185695 | JGI IMG/M metagenome (GOLD analysis project Ga0209942, IMG submission 185695) | Salt pond soil microbial communities from South San Francisco under conditions of wetland restoration - Salt Pond MetaG R1_A_D2_MG... ... | reverse complement strand
GGGGGACTTGCCGCCCAGCTCCAGGGTGACCGGAGTCAGGTTTTCCGCGGCCGCCTTCATGACCAGCTTGCCGACCGTTGTGGAGCCAGTGAACAGCAGGTGATCAAACGGACGTGACGAGAAGTCTGCTGCCACGTCGGCCTCGCCATTGATGACCGAGACCAGGTCCTCGGCGAAGCTGGCTTCGATCAACTCCTTGAACAGGGCCGAAGTGTGCGGCGTGTATTCCGACATCTTGATCATGGTACGGTTGCCCGCGGCCAGAGACGCAACCAGGGGGCCCACTGCGAGGTAGAGAGGGTAGTTCCAGGGCACGATTACGCCGACCACACCCTTGGGCTGGTAGTGGACTTTATTGCTGGCGGGCTGGAACAACATGGATACATGGCGTTTGGATGGCTTCATCCAGCTACTGAGATTTTTCAGGGTGTAATTGATGCCCTGGATCGACGGCATGACCTCGGCAATGAGGGATTCGTCTTTCGAGCGGCAGCTGAAATCCCGGTCGATCGCATCCAGAAGCCGGTCCTGGTTGCCCAGCAGCACCCGCTTGAGGCGTTTCAGGTTTTCCTGCCGCTCGGCCAGGGAAGGCATGGGATTGTTGCGGAACGCCTTTTTCTGATCCTGAAACACCCGATGAGTGTGCTGGATCTGCTTCTTGCTCTCGGTGAGCTGAACGACGGTGGCTCCCATGGTTTTTCTCCTCTTCGGCCCCGATCATGCTTCGTCGGCGGCCCGTTATTTCAGGTATTGAACGACTGGCGAAAAAGTGTTCAATTTGCGTCTGACGGTATTATTAGAGTATATACTCTAGTGAGTCAAGCGGAGGCGGGTGGCGAATCGGGCCATCTGTGAGCGACACAACAACAAACGCCGACGGGTCTATGAAGACAAGAGACAAGATACTGCTCTCCAGCCTGGAGCTTTTCAACGAGCGGGGCGAGCGCAACGTCACCACCAACCATATTGCGGCGCACCTGGCCATTTCGCCGGGCAACCTCTATTACCATTTCCGCAACAAGTCGGACATCATTTACGAGATCTTCCTGGAATACGAAAAACTGGTGGATTTCTACCTGGACATTCCGGAAGACCGGGCCATGACCCTGGACGACATGACCTTCTACCTGGAGTCGGTCTTTGACGGTCTCTGGAGTTACCGGTTCTTCCACCGGGATCTGGAATACCTTCTGGACAGCGACAAGAGACTGCGGCAGGACTATCGCGATTTCACCAACCGCTGCCTGGCATCCATCAGTCGTATCTTCGAGAAACTGGCGGAAGCCGGGATTATTGAACCCCAGGAAGAAGACCTGCGGGCTGCCATGTCGCTGAACGTGTGGCTGGTGATTACGAACTGGATGGCGTTTCTGAAAACCGCCCATGCGGCCGAGGAATCTGCCTGCCTCACGCTCACCGAGCTGAAGCAGGGCATCTACCAGGTGCTCACCCTGGAAATTCCCTACCTGACACCAGCTTATCGTGAGCGTGTGATGGCTCTGAGAGAAAACTATCGGCCGTCATTGCATGACAGGGGCGATCTGGGCGCGGCCCTGTGTAAGTGAAACCCGAAGAATTGATCAAAAAATGATCTTTCCTGGAACTTTTGTCGAAAATCGGACTCATAAGGGTGACGTTGGGAATTCGGACATTCCTTGCGTCTCCTGAGTGCGATCTCAGGTTTTAGCACGTCGCAAACCCTGACGTTTCACCGGTCTGCTATCTGGCAGGCCGGTTTTTTTAGTTCACTCAGGCACTTTCAGTGTCGTCTCCGAAATCGCCTTCCAACCAGTCGATCAACGCGTCCCGGCATTCGTCCACGCCCCGTTTTGACGTTGCCGAGAACATGATCAGATGTTCCACGCAGGTGTATGCCTTGAGATTCCTGGCAATGCCCAGCATCGCGGTCTTGGCCTGGCCAAACTTCAGTTTGTCTGCCTTGGTGGCCAGAATCATCAGCGGCAGGTTGTTATGCTCGCACCATTCCACCATCATTTGGTCAAAATCGGTCAACGGGTGGCGGATGTCCATCACCAGAACCAGACCGCGCAGGCAACGCCGATCATTCAGGTAGTGCCCCAGATGCTTTTGCCAGTCGTCCTTCATGTCCCTGGATACTTTGGCATAGCCGTATCCGGGCAGATCGACCAGGCGGCAATTCTCGCGGTTGAGAGAGAAGAAGTTGATCAGCCGTGTGCGTCCGGGGGTCTTACTGGTGCGGGCCAGCTTGCCGTTGGCGGTGATCGCATTAAGCGCACTGGACTTGCCGGCGTTGGAACGGCCGGCAAAGGCGACTTCGGCGCCGAAATCCGGCGGGCACTCATCCAGGCGGGAAGCGCTGATGAGGAATCGGGCGCTGTTAAACGAAAGGCTTTTTTGAGTCAGATCAGAGTCCACAGCGGTTGGCTTTCCTTTGGATTTCAGTTATCAGGGATTAATGTATAATGCTACACCAATTCCGGGCGGCGCGCTGCGCGCGACCGCTGTCAGCCCCGGTTTCGAGCCTGACTGGTCAGTGCCTACCGGCTGCATAGCGAAGAATACCCTTAAAAGATGAGAGAAGCGGAGCGAGCATGAAAAAACTGATCGCAGGAGTAGTTCTCGGTGTTGGCCTCACAGCGATGGCGCACGGGGCGGGAGATCCTCAAGCAGGCGAACAGAACGCAGCGGTATGTGCAGGTTGTCACGGTCAGAATGGTGCCAAGCCCATTATGGGGTCTTACCCCAAGCTGTCCGGTCTGGGCGAAAAATACCTCTATCGTCAACTGGTTTTGATAAAGGATAAAGAGCGGAATATCGCGGAAATGACCGGTATTCTGGATAACATGAACGATCAGGATCTGCAGGATCTGGCCGCTTATTTCAACACCAAGGACATGGTTGTTGGCCAGGCCGATCCGGATCTGGTTGACCAGGGTGCGGCCCTGTATCGTGGCGGCAACATGGCAACTGGTGTCCCGGCCTGTGCCGGCTGTCATAGTCCGCAAGGTGTTGGCAACGAGCCGGCCGGCTACCCGGCTCTCGGTGGCCAGAACGCAGAGTACCTGGTCAAGCAGTTGCAAGCCTATCGCGATGGCGAGCGGGACAGCGGCGTGAACGCATCGATCATGATGGACGTGGCCTCGAAGCTGACCGATGCCGAGATCGAAGCGGTCTCCAGCTACATTTCCGGCTTGAACTAAGTCGCCGGTCTGCAGCGAGAAACCCCGCCTGGTGCGGGGTTTTTTGTTGCCTTTCGTTTCTGTAACTGCCGACCTGTGGAACTTTTCAGGTACGCTGGGTCATAATCCTCCCAAAACGATATTCAGATAACCGGAGATTTTTCATGTTTCGATCCTTCAGAACGGCTTTCCTGCTCCTGTTGGCGCTGTCTGTTTCTGGCCTGGCCAATGCTGCAGAGTGGAAAGAAGGGACCCATTACAACCGGTTGGATAACCCGGTAAGAACCGACAGCGATTCCGGTGTCGAGGTAGCGGAAGTCTTCTGGTATGGCTGCCCCCATTGTTACAACTTCAAACCTTTGATTGAGGAGTGGGCGGCCAACGCTCCTGATTACGTCAATTACGTGAAGATTCCTGCGGCCCTGGGAAGAAACTGGGAGCCTCACGCCTACGCCTTTTATGCGCTTGAGGCCATGGGGGAGCTGGACAAGGTGCACGATGCCCTGTTCGATGCGCTTGCCGGTGAACGTCGGCCGCTGAATACTCCGGAAGCCCTGGCCGACTTTGTTGCGGATTACGGAGTGGATCCGGATGAGTTTGTCAGCACCTACAAAAGCTTTGGCGTGAATGCCCGTATGCAGAAGGCTCAGTCCAAAATCCGTGGCGCGCGGATTACCGGAACGCCGACTATGCTGGTTAATGGCAAGTACACTGTCAGTGCATCCATGGCCGGCAGTCATGAGGCCGTTCTCGACGTGGTGGACTATCTTGTCGCCAAAGAGCGTGGCGAGGTGGAATAACCCTCGTTACGGATTCCGGCCCCATCGCAAAGACCAGCCGGCCGGTTGAGGCCGCCACTATGTACAAGCGCATCCGAAAGCAGTTGAATGGCATCCTGAAGCCGGCCGGCGGGCCCAGGGGTGCCTGCTCGGGGACCGAGCATGTGCCGGAGTTCGAACCGAAACGGCACATCCGCCTGCTCACCTTCAATATTCAGGTGGGCATAAACACCTCGTCCTATCGCCATTACTTTACGCGAAGCTGGCAGCACATACTGCCCCACCGCAACCGCATCGAGAACCTGGACCGGATCGCCTCCCTGCTTCGTGGGTACGACGTGGTGGCGTTGCAGGAGTGCGACGGGGGCAGCCTGCGCAGCGGCTATATCAACCAGGTGCAGTACCTGGCTGAAGCGGCGGGTATTCCCTACTGGTATCAGCAGCTGAACCGGAACCTCGGGCAGATTGCCCAGCACAGCAACGGTCTGTTAAGCCGGTACCGGCCCCTGGACGTCACTGAACATAAATTACCGGGTCTGATTCCGGGGCGGGGCGCCATCATCGCACGGTACGGAACCGAGCATGATCCACTGGTGCTGGTGCTGATGCATCTTTCCCTGAGCAAGACCGCCCAGCAGCGTCAGCTGGGTTTCATTCGGGAGCTGATTGCCGATTACCGGCATGTGGTCCTGATGGGGGACATGAACGCCCACGCAGAGCAGCTGCTCACCCAGACGCCCCTGAAGGAGACCGATCTGGTGCCTTTGCCAGACACTGCCCATAGCTTTCCGAGCTGGCGGCCAGAGAAGGCCCTTGATCATATTCTGGTGAGTCCCTCGCTGGAAATCCGGCGTTCCGAGGTGGTGAGCTATCCGATGTCGGACCACCTGCCGATCGCCATGGATGTGGCATTACCGGAGGGTTACCTGGAGAAATTCTGAGCGGGAAAGAGCCACAAAAAAGCCCGGCCTGTTGGCCGGGCTTTTTTGTGGATGCCGGATCAGGAATTACTTGATCTTGGCTTCCTTGTAGGCAACGTGCTTGCGGACAACCGGATCGTACTTTTTGATCTCGATCTTTTCCGGCGTGTTACGCTTGTTTTTCTTGGTCGTGTAGAAGTGACCAGTACCTGCTGATGAAACCAGCTTGATTTTCTCGCGCATGATGCGGCTCCTTAAAATTTCTCGCCGCGGGCACGAAGATCGGCCAGCACAGCGTCAATGCCTTTTTTGTCGATGATGCGCATGCCCTTGGTGGATACGCGCAGCTTCACGAAACGCTTCTCGGACTCAACCCAGAAACGATGGTTCTGCAGATTCGGCAGAAAACGACGACGAGTGTGGTTCATCGCGTGGGAAACGTTGTTACCGGATACCGGACGCTTACCGGTAACCTGACAGACTCTGGACATACTTGCCTCCGACCTGAGCAATGGTCTCTATAATACGAATTCGTTTTAAATGCGTCTCTGGTTGCTAAGGAGCTATTAAGCCCCCATTCGCGCCTCTAAACTGAACGCTGCTCGCCAGACGCCGCCAGAAAGGGACGCTTTTATACCAGAACTCGCCCCCCAACGCAAAAAATTGTTGGGAATTTGGCCAGTTTTCCGGCATTGGCGCGCATTGTTTCCATCAGCCTTTACATCAGGCCCCGTTCGGCAAGCGATATTACCTCACCATGGCCGACAACCATATGGTCAAGAACCCTGATATCCACCAGGCCCAAGGCTTCTTTTAGCCGACGGGTCAGGGAAATGTCAGCCTGGCTGGGTTCTGCCACACCCGAGGGGTGGTTATGTGCGAAAATCACCGCCGCTGCATTGTCTTCCAGGGCCTGTCGTACCACTTCCCGCGGATAGACCGCCGCGCCGTCGATGGTGCCCCGGAACAACTCACGGTATTGAATGACACGATGGCGGTTGTCCAGGAGCAGGGCGGCGAACACCTCGTGGGGGTAGGTGCCCAGTCGACTGGTGAGGAAGCGGCGGGTATCTTCGGGAGAGCGCAGGGGGTCGCCCTGGCGCAATGGTTCATCCATGACCCGCCGGGCCATTTCCAGGGCCGCCTGAACCTGAGCGTATTTCGCCGTTCCCAGACCTTTGACATTGCAGAACTGGCGTTGGGAGGCGGTCAGCAGCCCCCGAAGCCCGGAAAACTCGTCAATCAGGAAGCGGGCCAGTGCCATAACCGGCATGCCGGTGGTACCGGTGCGAAGAAATATGGCCAGCAGTTCGGCGTCGGAAAGGGTTTGCGCCCCGTGGGCGAGAAGGCGTTCCCGCGGACGTTCGTCCGTGGGCCAGGTGGAGTCTGTCATCTTGGCTTCCTTGCGTTGGTTGTGTGCTGCTCGGGCGCTTCCTGCACCGCGACGGGCCTCTCAGGGTTACAAAGGTTACTTTAAAAAGTAACAATCGGTAAACGTATGCATGCCTAGCCGGGCTGTCGCCCCGGCCAGAGCATGCTATCTTATAAGCCTTTCATTTTGTGTGGAAACGGAGCCCCTATGGCCGCCAGACGAATCCTCCTGGGAGTGACCGGTGGTATTGCCGCCTACAAAAGTGCTGAATTGGTCCGCCAGTTGAAAAAAGCTGGCCATGAGGTGCGAGTGGTCATGACCCGGGGAGCGGAAGCCTTCGTTATGCCGTTGACGTTCCAGGCCCTCAGCGGAGAGCCGGTTCGGACCTCTTTGCTGGACCCCGAGGCAGAAGCGGGCATGGGGCATATTGAATTGGCCAAATGGGCCGATCAGATAGTGATCGCGCCGGCGTCGGCGGATTTTATTGCCCGGTTGGCCCAGGGAATGGCGGACGACCTTTTGACCACCGTCTGCTGTGCAACCGAAGCGCCCATCGCCGTGGTGCCGGCGATGAATCAGGCTATGTGGAGCAACGGGCGGACCCAGAGAAACATCAGGCTCCTGGAAGAGGATTCCCAGGTTGAACTGTGGGGCCCTGATCAGGGCGCCCAGGCCTGTGGCGATACCGGGCCGGGGCGAATGCTGGAGCCGGAGGCAATCCTCGGTCTGCTCGATGTCGGTGGCCCCGGGATGCTCTCTGGCAAGACGGTGGTGATTACGGCGGGCCCCACCCGTGAACCCATCGACCCGGTCCGCTATATCAGTAACCACAGCTCGGGGAAGATGGGCTATGCCCTGGCCGGTGCGGCCAGAAAAGCCGGCGCGCAGGTGATCCTTGTCAGCGGCCCGGTGAACCTGGCGCCTCCCGCCGGTGTCGATGTGCGCCCGGTGACGACGGCAGAGGACATGTTGCGGGAAGCCTCGAATGCCGTGGATGAAGGTTGTGATCTCTTTATTGCGACGGCCGCGGTGGCGGATTACCGCCCGGAAACCTGCGCCGGCGACAAGATCAAGAAATCCAGTGAAGCCATGGCGCTCTCGCTGGTGCGCAATCCGGACACGCTGGCAACCATTGCCGGGCGTGACAACGCGCCCTTTACCGTCGGTTTCGCGGCGGAAACCACTGACGTGGCCAGCTATGCCACCGACAAAATGCAACGCAAGAAGCTGAACATGATCGTGGCCAACGACGTTTCTGCGCCGGGTCTGGGCTTCAACAGCGACAACAATGCGGTAACCGTGTTCTGGCCGGGTGGCCAGACGTCAATCGGGCCGGACAGTAAAGCCAACATTGCCCGGGAGCTGGTGGCAATGATAAGTGAACATCTTGGTCAGGCCGCCCGCTGACTCAGCGAAGCGCACCTGGTACTAAAATCGACAGGACCCCTCATGAGCAGGAAAAATCTTCAGGTACGTATTCTTGATGGCCGCATCGGTAGCCAGATTCCCTTCCCCGAGTATGCCACCGAAGGCTCTGCCGGCCTTGATCTTCGGGCCTGCCTTGATGAGCCGCTGACACTGGAGCCCGGGGATGCCCAACTGATCCGGACCGGGCTGTCGATCCACATTGCAGACCCGTCACTGGCGGCCATGATCCTGCCCAGAAGCGGGCTCGGCCACAAGCACGGTATTGTGCTCGGCAATCTGGTGGGATTGATTGATTCGGATTACCAGGGCGAGTTGATGGTGTCCTGTTGGAACCGCGGCCGCACCAGTTTTACCGTGGACGTGGGCGAACGCCTCGCCCAGCTGGTTCTGGTTCCCGTCGTCCAGGCTGATTTTGAGGTGGTTTCGGAATTTGACGCCAGTGCCCGTGGTGATGGCGGCTTCGGTTCGACCGGTACGCGGTGACCCGGAGGCCGGCCACGCAGAACCGCGCGCCGGCGTCTATACTTTGCGGGTAACTGCTTGTCCAGGACGATAAAATTACAACTGCAGGATGGACTATGAAGCTGGGTAAAAAGAAAGATGCCGACGCGTCCGTTGATGAAAAGCCATCAAAGAAGGCGGTAAAAAAGGAAAAGGTCACTGCCTCGGGGCCCAAACTCAAGCGGCTCAATTCCGTGGCGGTCAACCAGTCGCTGGTCGTGGTTCTGGCAGGCGTAATTGCCGTTGCCTTGCTTCATTTTCTGGTGGTCCAGCCTTCGGCCGAGGAGCGTTTCGAGTCATTGAAAACCCTGGAAGCCGATGCCGCCGCGCTTCGCCTGAACCAGTATTTTGACCAGGTCCAGAAAAGCGTCAATGGTCTGGCCACTCAGCCGCACGTGATTCAGGCGCTTAACAGCCGGAACGAGATACCGGCAACCGAGGTGCAGTTGGCGGATTCATTGCCCGGCATTGAGGCGGTTCATCTGTTTCCTTACCGTGACATTCCGCGCACCTCGAGCAATGAAGGGCTGCTGGGTTTCTCGGGCCTTGAACTGGCCCGGCGCGCCGAAACCGGCCAACGACTCTTTCCCGATGCTTTTCCCAGGGACAACCGCTGGTTCGTCCAGATCGCGACGCCGGTGCGCAACCCTACAAGCAATGCGGTCATCGGAAGCCTCCTGATCATCTTTGATTCCGGCCAGATCCAGCCGTTGCTGCAAGTGGTCAATGCCAACCTCGGTGGCCAATTGGCCCTGGTCCAGACGGTGTCCGGCTCATCGCGGACCGTGGTCAGTAACGGCAATGGCTCCGGAAACGCCGAGTCCCGCAGGCTCACCAATCCTGACTGGACAGTGACCTACACCCCGGCCCGGTCGTCGGCTGCGCCTGTGGATACGGTGATGATCGCTATTCTGGTCGGTGTTCCCGCGTTGATTGCCGCCATCATCGTTTGGATCCTGCTGGGTGGTGCCCAGAAAGGCCTGCGTCAGGATGTGACAGCACTGATCCAGTGGGCCCACAAGGTGTTTGGCGGAGAACGGGTGAAACTGCCTACCTTCCGCTGGGATATGGTGGCCTCGACCGGTGAGGTTCTGTACCGGTTGTCCCAGGTTGTCGACAAGCGGGTTGCGAAGGCCGGAGAGTCAGCAAAACCCAGGCAGGCCGGTTCCGGAAAGTCTGGCGCCGGCACCTCCAAAGGCGGCGAAGAGCCGCTGTTCCAGGACAAGGATATGCCCGACATCGACATGCTCGATGGCGATGAGGATGTTCTCGGCTTTGGCAGCGGCGATGACACCGTCTTTGGTTCCGGTGATACCCCGGATGTGGAGGAGGTGGCTCTGCCGCAGGTGGAGCTGTCACAGGATATTTTCCGCGCGTACGACATCCGGGGCATTGTCGGCGAAACCCTGACCGCCGAGGGTGTCCAGGTCATTGGCCTGGCCATTGGTTCCGAGGCCCTGGAGCGGGGTGTCGACAGCCTCTGTATCGGATATGACGGTCGCCACTCCAGCCCGGACCTGGCGGATGCCCTGGCACGGGGCGTGATGGCCACCGGGTGCAACGTGATTCATGTGGGTGCCGTGCCCACGCCGGTACTCTATTTTGCCACCCATGAACTCCAGACTGGCTCCGGCGTTATGGTGACCGGCAGCCACAACCCGGCCAACTACAACGGCCTGAAAATCATGCTGGGTGGTGAAACCCTTTCGGGCGAGGCCATCCAGAAACTGTATCAGCGCATTCAGACCGGCGATTTTGCCAGCGGTCGGGGTAGCCAGAGCACCGAGGATGTCCGACGTGCCTATCTGGACCGAATTGTTGGTGACATCGCGGTAGCGGCACCGCTGAAGGTGGTGGTCGATGCTGGCAACGGTATTGCCGGTGAACTCGGACCCATGCTCATCGAGGAACTGGGTTGTGAGGTGATCCCGTTGTACTGCGATGTAGACGGTGATTTCCCCAACCATCATCCCGATCCGGGCAAGCCCGCGAATCTTGCCGATCTGATTGCCCGGGTTGAGTCAGAAGGGGCCGACATCGGCTTGGCCTTCGATGGTGATGGTGACCGCCTGGGGGTGGTGACCAACACCGGTAAGATCATCTGGCCTGATCGCCTGATGATGCTGTTTGCCCGGGATGTGGTGTCTCGGAATCCCGGTGCCGACGTTCTCTACGACGTAAAGTGCAGCCGCAGGCTGGCTGGTGTGGTTTCGGAAGCGGGCGGTAGGCCGATCATGTGGAAAACCGGCCATTCCCTGATGAAGGCCAAAATGAAAGAGACGGGCGCCCTGCTGGCCGGAGAAATGAGCGGCCATATCTTTTTCGGCGAACGCTGGTACGGGTTTGACGACGGACTCTATTCTGCTGCCCGATTGCTGGAGATTCTTGGCGTGGAAGACCGGCACAGTGACGAGGTGTTCGAGGACTTCCCGGACGATATCAGCACACCGGAGCTGAATGTCGAGGTGACCGAAAGTTCCAAGTTCGACATCATTGAACGGCTTGGTGAGGCGGGCGAGTTCGGTGACGGTAATATCAGCACCATTGACGGCATCCGCGTTGATTACGCCGATGGCTGGGGGCTGTGCCGGGCATCGAACACCACGCCGGTGCTGGTTCTGCGCTTTGAGGCGGAGACCGAGGACGCACTGGAACGTATCAAGTCTGTGTTCCGGGACCAGTTGCAGAAGGCGGCGCCGGATCTCGTGGCGGATTTCTGATCCGTCGGCCTTCGAACGGTTGGCAGGCACTTATTAATTCAGAGTTAACAAGGCAAAAACATGGCGCTGAATCGTGAAACAGCAATGCAGGTAGCCTCGGTACTGAGCCGGGGTCTGCCTTATATTCAAAGATTTACCGGTAAGACCGTGGTCATCAAATATGGCGGCAACGCCATGGAGAATGAAGACCTGAAAAGCAGTTTCGCCCGCGATGTGGTGCTGATGAAACTGGTGGGCATCAACCCGATCGTTGTCCACGGTGGTGGCCCCCAGATCGGAGAGCTGCTGGAGCGCCTGAACATCCAGTCCCGGTTCGTCAACGGCATGCGCGTGACCGATTCTGAAACCATGGACGTGGTGGAGATGGTGCTTGGCGGGCAGGTGAACAAGGAAATCGTGTCCCTGATTAACTCCCATGGTGGCATGGCGGTGGGGCTTACCGGTAAGGATGCCAATCTGATTCGGGCCCGCAAGCTTGAGGTGGTCAACCGTTCACCCGAGCTGGAACGGCCGGAAATTATCGACATCGGCCATGTGGGCGAGGTCGCCAGCGTAAATGTGGATGTGATTGACATGCTCACCCGCAGCAATCTGATTCCCGTGATCGCACCGATTGGTGTGGGGCCCGACGGCGCCTCCTACAACATCAACGCGGACCTTGTGGCGGGCAAAGTGGCCGAGGCCATGAAAGCGGAGAAACTGATCCTTCTGACCAATGTGTCCGGGCTGAAGAGCAAGGACGACAAAGTGCTCACCGGACTCACGGCCAAACAGGTCAACGATCTGATAGAAGACGGCACCATTCACGGCGGCATGCTGCCCAAGATCCGGTGTGCCCTGAGCGCGGTGGAGAACGGCGTGCGGACGTCGCATATTATCGACGGCAGGGTCGCCCACGCGTGTTTGCTGGAGATCTTTACTGATGAGGGTGTCGGCACCCTGATTTCCCGTAACTGACGACACCCGACAAGGAGTCTCCGGATGAAGCGCCTGCTTGCGACGCTGGTAATACTGGTTCTGATCGGCTTTGCCGCGTTCAAGGCAGGTGTCTGGTGGCTCGCAGACCAGCGCATGGCCGAAGCGCGACAGGCGCTGGAGCAGCACGGTGTGCTTCATCGGGGCAGTATCAGTTCAGGTATTGAGGGCCGCCTGGTTCTTAATGACGCCACCTGGCAGGATTTCGAACTTACCCAGCCGCTGGACATAACCCGGGCAGAGCTTGATACCGGCTCTCCAGTTAACCTGCTGTCTGCCTTGTTTGATCCTGCCAGCTTGCCGGCCCAGTGGACCCTGCGCCTTGACGGCCTTGATCTGACGCTGGACCCGACCATGCTGCGGAACTGGGTTACCGCAGAGGGTGTCAACAGTGATGGTGATCCGGCGCTGTTCGTCCTTTCCTGTGCGCCAGATCCCCGTCAGCAACTGGGTAGCGGCGACCTGATCCGGATGGGAATCACAGCGCTTGCCGGAGACGGTTTCCTCCGCCAGACCCCGGACAAACTCCACGCCGAGCTGAACACCATCAATACCGGCAGCCTGGAACTCGACTGGCCCGAAGCCCGAATCCGCGTGCAGGATTCGGAGGTGTCGGTCGCCAGTGGTTCCGAACCCATGAGTTTGACCATTCGTGACGGCGGCCTGATGCGCCGCATTGCCGCCTATTGTGCCCGCGAAGCCGGCATTGAAACCGGCGAATGGGCCGGGCGCGCGGTTCAGTCGCTAGCTGCCGGACTTGAAGCCCGGGGCCTCGCAGCCAGCGACCAGCTGAAAGCGCTATACCGGCAGTGGCTGCTCGAGGGCGGTGAGCTTAAGGTCAACTTGCAACCGGGTCAGCCACTGTTCGGTGTTCCCGTCAGAGCGGGTGAGAACGACGGCGAGGGCCTGAGCTGGCTGGTTCGTTATAATGGGGCAGCCGTGCCAGACGTCTATCTGACAGAGGCTGAACCTGTTATTCAGGAAACGCCAGATGTGGCGGTTGAGCCCGTGGTGCCAAGGGAAGATCCGGAGACCGAGAGCTGGTATCCGGCGGAACTTGAGAACGCCGAACAATGGATTGATCGGCAGGTGCGGGTAACGCTCTCGAACGAGAACGTGGTGGAGGGACGTCTGGTGAGTGTCAGCGAACGGGAGCTGGAAGTGGCCCGTGTTATCGCCGGCGGTGAAGTCGCCTATCCAATGTTGATCCGGGCCATTACCAATTTTGAAGTGTGGCGCCGTGGCCGTGCACAATGATTCCATTGGGAATCTGAGAGGAAACTATGTCGCAGTCCGATAGCAAATCCGCAGCGGTGCCGGGCATTCGTGACATGCTTGCCCGCCTGATATCGCTGCCTTCCATCAGCAGCGCGTCGGCGCAATGGGATCACAGCAACGAGCCGGTGGTGCGAACCCTGGCGGAGTGGCTGGAGGCCCTCGGGTTTTCTGTGGAAATCCTGGAAGTGCCCGGCATGCCCGGCAAGTTCAACCTGATCGCAACCCTCGGAAGCGGCCCGGGCGGTCTTGTGTTGTCCGGCCATACCGACACGGTCCCCTTTGATGACAAACGTTGGCAGAGCGATCCCTTTACCCTGACTGAGCGTGACAATCGCTGGTACGGACTGGGCACCTGCGACATGAAAGGCTTTTTCCCGCTGGCTATTGAAGCAGCCAGGGCCTTTGTGGACGAAGATCTCAAGCAGCCCCTGATCATACTGGCCACCGCCGACGAAGAGAGCTCCATGGACGGCGCCCGGGCCCTGGCCGAAGCTGGCAAGCCCAAAGCCCGCTACGCGGTCATCGGCGAGCCCACCAGCCTGAAGCCGGTGCGCATGCACAAAGGCATCATGATGGAGCGCCTGAAATTCGAGGGCCAGTCAGGCCATTCCTCCAACCCGGCCCTCGGCCGCAACGCCATGGAGGGCATGCACGAAGCGCTTACCGAGCTGCTGGCCCTCCGGTCAGAATGGCAGGAAAAATATCGGAACCCGAACTTTGAGGTGCAGTTTCCAACCCTGAACCTGGGCTGCATCCACGGCGGTGACAACCCCAATCGCATTTGTGCCCAGTGCGAACTGCACTTTGACTTGCGCCCGTTGCCGGGCATGAATATGGAATCCCTGCGCCAGGCCATTCTGAGCAAGGTCCAGCCGGTCGCAGAACGCAGGGAACTGTCCCTGGAATTCGAGCCGCTCTTCGACGGTGTGCCGCCCTTCGAAACCCCGGCCGACGCGGCCCTGGTCAAAGCCTGTGAGAAACTGACTGGCCATACCGCCCATGCCGTTGCTTTCGCGACGGAAGCGCCCTGGCTCCAGAAGCTCGGCCTGGAAACCCTGGTTATGGGCCCCGGGTCCATCGATCAGGCGCACCAGCCCGATGAATTTATAGAGCTGTCCCAGCTTGATCCAACCGTTAAAGTACTGAGAGGGCTGATCCGACAGTTTTGCCTTTAGGACGGAGTCCGAGTCAAATAGGGGGCTGAACACTGTCGGGAGCCCTCTCCAAAACACGCCCGTAAATACGTCCCTGTAGGGCTCGGTCGCGCCATCCCTGGCGCTCCACGGTTTTGGAGAGGGCTCCCGACAGTGTTCGTCAGACTGAATTGCAGGCCGCGTAAAGAAAAAAGCTTGGAGTATTCGAATTGAAATCAAACGACTGGCTGCATGGATTCCGCCATTCATCCCCATACATCAACGCCCACCGCGGGCGTACGGTGGTGCTGACCATTCCGGGGGATGCCATTGAGCACGGGAACTTCATCAACATCATCCATGACATCGCGCTGCTGAGCAGTCTCGGTGTGCGGCTGGTCGTTGCCTTTGGTGCTCGCCCGCAGATCCAGACGCGGCTGGACGCTGCCGGAATCGAATCGTCGTTTTCGAAAGGTCTTCGGATTACACCGCAAGAGCAACTCAGCATGGTGATGGAGGCCGTCGGTGGCCTGAGAGCGTACCTGGAGAGTCACCTGTCCATGGGGCTGGTGAATTCCCCGATGCACAATGCCCGCATCCGGGTGAGTGGCGGCAATTATGTGGCCGCCAAGCCCGTGGGTGTGCTGGATGGTATTGATTTCGGCCATACCGGTAAGGTGCGCCGGGTGGATGTGGCCGGCATCGAGAAACTGCTGGAGCTTGGTCACATTGTCCTGTTGCCGCCCATGGGCTATTCGCCCACCGGGGATGCCTTCAACCTCTCCTACGAGGATGTTGGCAGCCAGGTGGCAGCGGCACTGCAGGCCGAGAAGCTGATGGTGTTTATTGATGATCCCGGCTTGCAGGAAGAGGACGGTGCCCTGATCCGGGAGCTGTCCGCGCGGCAGGCGTCCGAGCGTCTGGCTTCCGGCGCGGTGACCGGTCACGATGCCGACCTCCTCAGGGCGGCCTGTGATGCCTGTGTGAAGGGCGTACGGCGCGCCCACATCATCAGCTATGTGGACGACGGCGCGTTGCTGAAGGAGCTTTTCACCCGGGACGGTGCCGGCACGCTGGTCAGTGGCGATCATTATGAGCAGTTTCGTCAGGCCCGGGTGGAGGACATTGGCGGGATTCTGGAGCTGATCCAGCCATTGGAAGAACAGGGCATTCTGGTTCGTCGTTCCCGGGAGATGCTGGAGACTGAGATTGACCGGTTTGTGGTTGCCGAGCGTGACGGCACCATCGTTGGCTGCGCCGCTCTTTACAGTTACCCGGAGGAGGGCGCCGGTGAATTGTCCTGCTTCGCGGTGGATCCGACCTATCGCCGGGCCGGGCGGGGTGACGAGATTCTGGCGATGGTCGAGAAGCTTGCCAGGGGGCAGGGCATCCAGAAGCTGTTTGTGCTGACCACCCAGACCGAGCACTGGTTTCGGGAGCGGGGCTTCCTGCCTTCCACCGTGCAGGCCCTGCCGGGACCCAAGCTGGCCTCCTATAACACCCAGCGGAACTCAAAGGTGTTCTTCAAACCGCTGTGACAGGGCAGCCAGGTAGTCGGACCTCTGGGGTTCGGGTTTTTCGGAGAGCGCCTCCACGGCCTGGTAAAAAGCCGGGAAATCGTAGTTTGCGTTCCGGAGCATTTGCCGGAACGCCGGTACATGCTGGTTGTACTGGCGAAACAGCGCCAGATTGGCATTGTTCAGGCTGACCGGAGCCGGCCCGAATGGTCCCGGTTCAGGCCAGTCCGCGGAAAGTTCCTGATAGGCGAGAGCCAGGTCTTCGAGGATGTCGGCCTTGCGGTTTCTCAGATGTTGGTCTGGCAAACTGTCCGATTGTACGTACAGGGCTGACAGTCGGGCGCTGAAGTCTTCGACCAGGGCAAGGGTCTGGTTTCGGCGAGCAAGGCGGCCCAGCGCCTCCCGGAACTGTCCGGGTTTGCCCTGTTCCGATAACCAGAGTCTGAGCCCTTCCAGCTCCACGGCGGTGGCGAAGCTTTCGTTAAATGCGGTGTCATCGGCAATGTAGACCACCCTGTGGGCCAGTTCATGGAGCATCAGCGCGACCATGCGCTCCTCTGAGAGTCGGGTAAAGCCGGTGTGCAGCGGGTCATCAAACCAGCCGAGGGTGGAATAGGCGGTCACGCCGCCAATGAATGTGTCGAAGCCGTTATTGAGAAATTGCGCCTCCTCGGCACGGGCATCTTCCAGGCTGAAGTACCCCCGGTAGGCCTGGCAGCCGAGAACCGGGTAGCACCAGCGGTGTGGCTCCAGCGAGAACTCCGGTACGGCCACCAGGTTTACCACCACCCAGGGTCTTTCAAGCTGCACGTAGTCACTGAAGGCGTCTCCCACCGGCAGGGCCAGTCGTAGAGCGGCGAATTCCCGGACCTGTTGAGCCAAAGCAAGTTTTTCCCGCAGCTCCACTGGCGTAGTGTCGTCTGAGAAGACCTTTTCCACCGGCTCCCCC
>Ga0209942_1000921_pt1 | contig 16750 bp, 14 predicted proteins | sample SalPonR1_A_D2_MG_FD_185695 | JGI IMG/M metagenome (GOLD analysis project Ga0209942, IMG submission 185695) | Salt pond soil microbial communities from South San Francisco under conditions of wetland restoration - Salt Pond MetaG R1_A_D2_MG... ... | reverse complement strand
GTCGGCTGGGCGCCGTCAGGTCGGCGCGGTCAGGTGCGCCACCCACGCCGCGTCGGGCAGCTCGTCGTCGATCGCCTTCGTGGCGTCCTGCTGACGGAACGCCGTGAAGGCGCCGGCGATCTCCGTACCGAGCTGCTCGACGGCGCTGCGGACCCGCTCGGCCGAGTAGCCACGCTCGCCGAGCTCGACGACCATCTCGAGCGAGGCGATCTGTCCGATCAGGCGACCGAAGTCCACCAGCCTACGCTGCGGCAGCTCGGTGTCGATGCGGACGTCCAGCGACGCCTCCAGCCGGTCGGCTGCGCGCGACGCCCAGTCCGTCGCCGCCAGGAACGCGGCCAGGCGCGGCTCCTTCGCCTTGCGCATCGCTTGGAGCGTGGCGGTGGCGATCTGCTCGTACAGGATGTCGTTGCTGCCCTCGAAGATCTGGAACGGCCGGGAGTCGACGAGTCCGCGCCCCGAGATGTGGTCCAGGCGGTAGCCCTTGGCACCCATCAGCTGCAGCACCGACTGCGCGCCCTCCTGCATCCGGTCGGTGACCGTCGCCTTCACGATGTTGGCCGGCAGCCCCTCCTTGGAGAGGTCCTGATCGACGCCGGCTCGCGACGAGGCGAACACGCACATCGCGCTCGCGACCGTCACCGACGCCTGGAGCCGTGCGATGCGCCTCTGGACCTGGTCGTACGCCAGCAGGCTGCGTCCTCCCACCTGCCGTTCGTGGACGTGCGCCATCGCCTCGTCGGCCATGCGCCGCAGGAAGCCGAGCGCCATGCCGGGGAACTGGATGCGGCTGCGGTGCAGCAGGTCCAGCATCATCTTCAGGCCGCTTCGCTTCGGCGTGAGCCGCTGCGCCGACGGAACGCTCACGTCGACGCGGTTGCGTCCGTACGGAATGGCGTACAGGCCGAGGTTCTCGAACCGTTCCTCCACGACCACCGCCTCGCTGGGCCGGTGGGCGTCCAGCACGAAGAAGTCCACGTCGCGCGAGAGCTTGCCGTCTTCGTCGCGGCCACGGGCCGTCATCAGCCAGTAGTCGGCCAGGCCGGTCAGTCCCGCCCAGTGCTTCGTTCCCCGGATCCGGTAGCGGTCGCCCTCTTCGGTCCACGACGTCTGCATGCTGAGCGCGTCGGAGCCGTAGTCGGGCTCGGTCATCATCAGCCCGCCCATGTTCTGGTGGTCCAGGAACCGCTCGAAGATCGGACCGTGGATGTCGTCCGAGCCGTACTTCGCGACGGGCTGCAGGAACAGTGCGCCGTTGATGCCCAAGGTGAGCGACATCGCGAGCGAGTCGTACGCGGTGCGCTCCAGCATCGCGAGACCTTCGTGAACGTGCTCGCCACGCCCGCCATGGCGGCTGGGGATGAACACCGACAGCGGCCGCTGGGCGAGGACCGCACGGAGCTCCGATGGCGGAATGCCGCGCACCAGGTGGCGGCGGACGTCCTCGGTCGGGTTCCGGAAGACGCGGCGAAGGACGCGGCCGTAGCGCTCGAGGAAAACGTCGAGCGGCTCCGGGCCGGAACGGTCGTCGGTCGGGGCGCGGATCGTGTCCATCGTCGTCCAGTGTAGCCCGGGCGTCTCGAAGCGGTCAGGACCGCTGGCCACGGTGTTCTCGCGACCGGACTGTGCTACATCACGCATTGCGTACGGGGAGGCGCTCGCGGTAGCCTTTCGCACCGAGCCGAGATACGGCCCAAGCCCGCGTCGGGCGTCTTGCGAGGTCGCACATGAAGGACGAGCATCTGACCACCGCGCTGCAGAAGGCGCTCACCCGCTACGGAACCAGCGAGCTCCCCGCCGATGCCCACGTCGAGGACGCCACCCGCGCGCCTCGGCGAACGCCGACGGGCGAGGGGCGGCGGCGCAAGCCGGGCTGGGTGACGGTGAGCGAGATCGAGGCGTCGCAGCCTCCGAACTCGTATCCGCGCTGGACCCGACGTGCGATCAAGACGCGCTGCAAGGAGCTGGCGCGCGAGGACGGGACGCCGGTCGAGGAGGTGCGCGCCGTCGGCCTGCGGAGTTGGGTGCGCGTCGCCGCCTCGAGCCCGTCAGCGGGGCAGGACGTGGACGGACCTGGGGGACGGCTCGACGCCGACGTCGTCATCGACGTCGGGGAGCCCGACCTCGGCCGCATTGGGGACGTCGACGAGCCAGCGGCCCTGCCCCTCGACGTCGACCTCCACCTCGCCGATCGTCCCTAGGAACGTCGCGCGGCGCACCGTGCCGCGGAACGCTCGCTCCGGGTCGAACGGTGCGAGCGACAGCGCCTCGGGCCGCACCAGGGCGGTCACGTGGGTGCCCTCGGGGTGCGGAACGCCGTTGGGCACCTCGATCCGCCGGCCCTCGACTTCCAGCGTCTCGGGGCCGGTGGCGACCGCTTCGACGAAGTTGGCCTTGCCGATGAAGTCCGCGACGAAGCGGTTGTCCGGTCGGGCGTAGACCTCGGTCGGCGTGCCGATCTGCTCGACGCGCCCGTCGTGCATGATCACGATCAGGTCGGAGAGCGCCATCGCCTCGATCTGGTCGTGCGTGACGTAGACGCTGGTGATCCCGAGCCGCTGCTGCAGATCGCGGATCTCGAGGCGCATCTGCTCCCTGAGCTTGGCGTCGAGGTTCGAGAGCGGCTCGTCGAACAGCAGCAGACGCGGCTCCATCACGATGCAGCGGGCCAGGGCGACGCGTTGCTGCTGGCCGCCCGAGAGCTGGCTGGGCGGTCGGTCCTGGAGGCCGGCGAGGCCGACGAGCCCCAGCACGTCGTCGACGCGCTCCCGGATCGCCGAGCGGGACAGCCGCTTCAGGCGGAGCCCGAACGCGACGTTGTCGAACACGGAGAGGTGCGGGAAGATCGCGTAGCTCTGGAACACCATCGCCGCGTCGCGGGCGTTGGGCGGCACCTCGTTCACGTTCTGCTCGCCGAACCACACCTCGCCCGCGGTGGGCTCCTCGAAACCGGCGATCATCCGCAGCAGGGTGGTCTTGCCGCACCCCGACGGGCCCAGCAGCGTGACCAGCTGGCCCTTCTCCAGACTCAGGTCGATGTCGTCGACGGCCACGACCGAGGCCGAAGGATCGTCCGGGCTCTCGAACACCTTGCGCAGGCCGACGAGGCGCAGGTCCGCGTCGGGCGTGGGGGCTTCGGAGCTTCGGGACGGGTGGTCGCGCATCGCGCCTCCTCAGAATCGGACCGTGGCGGTCGTGGTTCGGGTCCAGCGGGAGATCAGGGCCGAGATCACGCCGATCGCGACGATCACGATCGTGATCGTCAGGACCGAGAACGCCGCGGCCACGCCGAGCCGGCCGGAGCCGACCTGGTTCAGGATCTGTACCGTCATCAGGTTCCAGTCCGCGGACACCAGGAAGATCGCCGCCGAGATGGCGGTCATCGCCCGCACGAACGCGTACACGAGCCCGGAGAAGAACGCGGGGGCGATCAGCGGCAGGGTCACCTTGCGGAAGGTGGTGACGCCGTCCGCCCCCAGGTTCTGCGCGGCCTCCTCGATCGACGGGTCGATCTGCCGAAGGACGGCGATCCCGTTCTGGATCCCCACCGGAACGTAGCGGAACACGAACGCCAGCACGATGATCGCGAGCGTTCCTGTGAGCAGCAGCGGACGGCTGTTGAACGCCAAGATGTAGCCGATCCCGACGACCGTTCCCGGCACGGCGTAGTTCAGGATCGAGGTGAACTCGAGCGCCGCCTTGCCGGGGAACGTCCGGCGGACGATCAGGAAGGCGATCAGCATGCCCAGAACGCCCGAGATCGGGGTCGACAGGAGGGCGATCACGACCGTGTCCTGCACCGCGTTCAGGCCGACGGAGAAGACGTAGCGCATGTGCTGGAGGCTCGGGGTGTAGTCGAACCCCCACACCCGGGTGAACGCGCCCATCACGATCACCGCGTAGAACGCGGTCACCAACGCCGCGAACGCGACGACGACGCCGTACAGCGACCATTTCGCGGCGGGGCTCACGAGCTTCGTCGTCGACGAGGTCGGCTTGCCGGTGACGGTCACGTACTGGCGTCGCGACACCCAGTAGCGCTGGATGGCGAACGCCGTCATGCTCGGCAGGAGCAGGATCGTCGCCAACATCGCGCCACGGCCGAGGTTGAAGCTGCCGGTGATCTCGAGGTAGGCCTGCGGCGCCAGCATCGGGAAGGTCGCGCCCGCAAGCACCAGCGGGTTGCCGAAGTCGGAGATCGACTCGATGAACACGACCAGGAACGCGCTGAACACGCCGGGCAGGCTCAGGGGAACGGTGACCCGCCAGAACGCCTGCCACTTGCTGGCGCCGATGTTGAACGCGGCGTCCTCGAGGGTGGGGCTGATCGACTGCAGGACGCCGCGGAGCGAAAGATAGGCGAGCGGAGCGAAGGTGAAGATCTGCGAGAAGATCACGCCGCCTCGACCGTAGATGTTGAAATCCTGCAGGTCGAGGAGCTGGCGCGTGACGAGGCCGTTGAAGCCGAACAGGAACAGGATCGACACCGCCCCGACGAACGGGGGCGAGATGATGGGAAGCATCATCGCGAGGTGCAGCGGGCGCTTGAACGGTACGTTCGTCCGCGTCAGCACGAACGCCATCACGTAGCCCAACAAGGTGCCGACCACCCCGACGGTGGCCGCGACCTGCAGGCTGTTCACCAGCGCGTTGCGGTACAGGCGCCGCGTCGCGATCAGCTCGTAGTTCGCCGTCGACCACTCGCCGCCGATCCGGAGGCTGGCGAACAGCACCTCGAGCAACGGCCACAGCACGAAGATCGCGACAGAGGCCATGATCACGACGACCAGGCCCAACAGCACCGGGTCACGGGCCAGGATGCGGATCTGGCGGCGGGCGGCGCGCATGGCGGTCGCGTAGCGGGTGCGGGGAGGGGGCGGACCCCCTCCCCGACGTCGCTACTGCCCGAGCACCTCCTCGACCCAACGGTCCACGAGGCGCGTGCGGTTCTCCGCCGCGTACGCGCCGTCGTACCGAACCAGGTTGATCTCGCTCAGCGACGGGATCCCCTCGCCGGCGCTCACGTCGGAGCGGATCGGCAGGAAGTAGGTCTTCGATTCGGTCAGCTGCGTCTGGCCTTCCTGACTGGTCATCCAGTCGACCAGTGCCTGAGCCTCCTCGAGGTTGCTGGCGCCGTCCAGGATCGACATGGCGGCCACCTCGTAGCCGACGCCTTCCTCGGGGAAGACGACCTCGACGGGGAAGCCTTCGTCGACCAGACGCAGGAAGCCGGGCGAGAACTGGATCGCGATGACGGTCTCGCCGACGCCCAGGGAGCCCGAGGGCGCCGTGCCGCTCTGCGTGTAGGTCTGGACGTTGGGATGCACCTCGCGCATGTACGCGAACGCTTCGTCCTCGCCCATCAGCTCGCGCAGGGTGAGCACGATGGCGTACGCGGTGCCGGACGCCTGCGGCGAGGGCATCTGGATCAGGCCTTCGTACATCGGATCGGTCAGCGCGGCCCAGCTCCGAGGCACCGTGGCGCCCCGTTCCTCGAGCATGTCCGTGCGCACGCCGAACGCCAACGGATTGGTGTAGATGGCGTGCCAGTACCCCTCGGCGTCCTTGAACTCGTTCGTGAGGGCATCGGCGTGGGGCGACACGTACGGCTGGGTCAGTCCGCGGTCCTTGGCGAGAATGTGGTTCTCGCTGGGCGCGCCGAACCAGACGTCGGCTTGCGGGCGGTTGGCCTCGGCCTCGATGCGCGACAGCGCCGGGCCGGAGGAGAGGAACACCATCTGGACGTCGATGCCGGTCTCGTCCGCGAACGCGGCCAGGATCCGGGTGGCGTTCTCCTCGTCGACGCTGGTGTAGACCACCAGCGACTGGGCCGTCGCCCAACCGAGGGCAAGCAGAAGAAGGATCGTCGCTCGTCGGAACATTCGATCACCTCCGTGCATCCGGCTGGAAGGCGGGGCCGACGCTCGTCGCCGGCCGCTTCGCCGGACGCATGATCAACGCCTCTCATCCTACGACTCGCGCGCGGTGCCTACCAGGGACGGACGGCTCGGCAGGCAGGCCACGGCTCGCCCTCAGGGCGCCGCCTGCTCCAGCGCCGCGCGGTCCAGCTCACGGAGGCGGACGAACCGGAACGAGAACGCCAGGCTGCTCGCCGCGACCAGCGCGGCCAGGCCGAACAGCGGGCGGAAGCCGATCAGGCCCGCCGCCAGGCCCGCGGCGACGGGCGCCAGGCTGGGAAGGGCCAGCACGCTGTTCGCGACGCCGACGTAGAGCGGGCGCTCGGGTGCGGGGGAGACGGCGTAGAGCAGGTTCCACGCGGCGATGCCCATCGCGGACGTCCCCGCCGCGGAGAGCGCGAACACCACGCCGAACGCGCGCGGATCGTCGATCGTCAGCGCGGCGATGGGCGCGGCCACCAGGAGCGCCAGGGCGATCTGCAGGACCGTGACGTTCCGGCCCCGGTCGGCGTGCCGCCGTAGCGCGAAGTTGACGGTGATCGAGGCGAACGTCGCCATCACCACGAACGTTCCCAGCGACGTCACCGGCGCGCCCAGGTTCGTGATCGCGTGAACGGCGTAGAACGGCTCGGCCAGCAGCGCCGCCAGCGCCAGGAAACGCACCCGCAGGTACCGCCGGAAGCTGTCGTCGCGCCTGAGGACCGAGGGCAGACGCCGCAGCATGGCCCGCATCGGCTCGCGAAGCGCGGGGGTGCCGGCAGGCTCCCGGACCAGCGCGAACGCCAGGTAGGCGGACGCCATCAGGGTCGAGCCCAGCAGGAACACCAGACCGAAATCGCGTGGGAACGGCAGGCCCGAGTCCAGCACCCGGCTGAGCACCAGGCCGGCCATGAGCGCCAGCACGCCGCCGATCGCGTTGCGCAGCACCCAGAACGTCCCCAGCCGGTAGTGCGGCACGACCTTGGCCGTGACGTCCGCGAACGGCACGCCGCCCACCCCGCCGGCGATGGCGTTCACGCCCAGCACGAGCAGCGTGACGACGACGATCAGGCCGGGACGGCCTCCCGCAGCGAACACCGTCGCGGTCAGGATCGCGAACGAGAGCACCCGCACCGTCGAGGAGCGCCGGTACACCGGCAGCTTGAACGGCTGGTGCGCCAGGCGGCTGGCGACGAACAGCTGCGGCAGGAACCATCCGCCGATGCGGATCGTCGGGATCAAGCCGATCGCCCAGGCGGGCGCGCCCAGCGCAGCGAGGAACGGCGCCAACACGAGCCCGCTGTGGAAGAACGCCTCGCCGCCGTTGACGAGGATGCCGTTGTAGACCCCCAGCCAGAAGTTCCGGTTCGCCTCGCCGAGTCCCTTGGCCCGCATCCGGCCATGCTACGCCCCGGCGAACCCACCGCCCCCGGTTGTCCTCGCGAAGGAGGCGACCGTGCCCGGCCCCTGGCGTAGCCTGGGGCATGTCGTTCCGTGAGCGCTTAGGCGACATCATCTTCGAGACCGACACGCCGGCGGCGCGCGCGTTCGACGTGGCGCTGCTCTGGGCGATCGTGCTCAGCGTCGCGCTGGTCCTGATGGAGAGCGTCGCCGAGGTGCGGGCCAGCTACGGGCCGACCCTGCGCACGCTCGAGTGGGGCTTCACCGTCCTGTTCACGGTCGAGTACGTCGCGCGCATCTATTCGGCGCGCAGGCCGCTGCGGTACGTGCGCAGCTTCTACGGCGTGATCGACGCGCTGGCGATCCTGCCGACCTACCTGAGCGTGCTGCTGGTGGGCTCGCAGTACCTGCTGGTCATCCGTTCGCTGCGCCTGCTGCGGGTGTTCCGCGTGTTCAAGGCGGTCCGCTACCTGGGCCAGGCGAGCGTGCTGATTCGCGCGCTCCGCGCCAGTCGCGAGAAGATCACGGTGTTCCTGGTGACCGTGCTGACGCTGGTGCTGATCATCGGCTCGGCGATGTACCTGATCGAGGGGCCGCCCAACGGGTTCGACAGCATCCCGGTGGCGATCTACTGGTCCATCGTCACGCTCACGACGGTCGGCTACGGCGACATCGCTCCCGGCACGCCGGTCGGCAAGACGCTGGCGGCGGCGGTGATGATCTTGGGCTACGCGATCATCGCGGTCCCGACCGGGATCGTGACGAGCGAGCTGACACGTGCGTCGGTGTGGGAGTCGCGACCCGCGCCGACGGCAGATCCGGGGCTCGCGCCGGCCGCGGGAGACGACGGTCCACGCCGCTGCGATGCCTGCGGGGCCGGCGGGCACGCTACCGACGCCACGTTCTGCCGACGCTGCGGAGCACCGCTCCCGGCCGAGGCGGCGCCCGACGAGCCGGAGGAGGACCGGGCATGACGAACGACGGGCCGAGACGCGCGGACGCCGAACGGTGGACGATCCGAGCGCGAGGCTTCGACGCGGCCGCCGTCGCGAGAGACGGCAGCAACTTCCTGATCGGGAACGGCTACCTGGGGGTGCGGGGCACGCTGGAGCCGTGGCGTGCCGAGCGGTTTCCGGCGGTGACGGTGTCGGACACGTACGACATGGCCGACGGGCGCTGGCGCGAGCTGTGCACGGCGCCCAACGGCCTGTACGCCGAGGCTCGGCTGGAGGACGGCACGGAGCTGCTGGGCGACACCGATCCCGAGCGGAGCTGGCGCGAGCTGGACCTTCGGACCGGCACGTTCCGGCACGGCACGACCGCGAGCGGGGCGGACGGTCCGAGGATCGTCGCCGAGCGGTTCGCGAGCTACGCCGACCTGCACCTCGTCGCGTGGCGGCTGCGGATCGAGGCGCGACGGGCGTGCAGCGTGACGCTGGCGCTGGGAATCGACGGGCGGGTGTGGAGCCTGAACGGGGATCACTTCGCCCGCAGCGAGCCGGTCCGTGAGGAGGCCGGCCCGCACGCTACCCGTCCGAACGTCGTGGGCCCGCGGCTGGGCTGGAGCTCCACGACGGTCGAGCGCGGCGTCCGGATCGAGGTGCGCGAGGGGGTGCGGGTCGAGGGGGGACGGGTGCACGGGGCGGACGTCGCGCTGGACGACGGGCGCCTGCTCCGTCGCTTCGTCGTGGACGTTCCGGCGAACGGCACGGCGACGATCGTGCGCGCGTTCGCGGTGGCGTCGTCGAACGACGTCGACCCGGCGACGGACGTGGCGGGCGATCCCGCCGGCGCCGCCGCCGCGAGCGTGGAGCGCGCGCTGGCGTCGGGCTGGAACGACCTCGTCGCGGACCACGCCCGCGACTGGGAGCGGTTCTGGGAGCTGTCCGACGTCGCCATCGACGGCGACGACGATGCGCAGCGCGCGCTCCGGTTCGCGATCTACCAGAACCGGATCGCGACGCCGGAGCATTCCGACCGGCTGCCGATCGGCGCGCGCGGCCTGTCGTGCCAGGCGTACCAGGGCGCGGCGTTCTGGGACCAGGAGGCGTACAACCTCGACGTGTTCCTGAACACGCGTCCCGAGGTGGCGCGCCGGATCCTGAGCTATCGCTGGCGGACGCTTCCAGGAGCCCGGCGGAAGGCGGAGCGGCTGGGGTACCGCGGGGCGTTCTACGCCTGGATCAGCGGGGACGACGGCGAGGAGCTCTGTCCCGACTGGTTCTTCCGGGAGGTCGTGACCGGCCGTCCGATCCGGAACCACTTCAACGACTGGCAGATGCACGTCTCGCCCGACGTGGCCGTCGCCGTGCGCGACTACGTCGACACGACCGGGGACGAGGCGTTCCTGATCGCGCGGGGCGCCGAGATCGCGTTCGAGGTCGCGCGCTTCCTGGCGTCGTTCGTGGTGTGGATCCCGCATCGCCGCCGCTGGGAGATCCGGCGTGTGCTGGGGCCCGACGAGTACCATGAGAACGTCGACGACAACGCGTTCACGAACGAGCAGAGCCGGTCGGCCCTGGTCTTCGCGCTGGAGGCGCACGCTCGGCTGCGCGAGGTCGCTCCGGACGCGCTTTCCGAGCTCCGTGGACGGATCGACCTGAGCGACGAGGAGCTAGGGGCGTGGCGCGACGTGGTGGACCGGCTGCACCTGCCGGGACCCGACACGCGGACCGGCCTGATCGAGCAGTTCCGCGGCTACTTCGATCTCGAGGACGTCACGCCGGCGGAGCTCGAGAGGCGGCTGATCGACCCGGCCGAGTACTGGGGCTGGCCGATCGGGGTCGCGGTGCACACTCAGGTGATCAAGCAGGCGGACGTGGTGCAGCTGCTGGCGCGGAGGCCCGACCTGCCGGAACGGGTGACGGCGGCGAACTACGACTACTACGAGCGACGCACCCAGCACGGAAGCTCGCTCAGCCCGTCGGTCCACGCCGTGGTCGCCGCTCGGCTGGGGCGGATGGACGACGCGGCGCGCTACTTCCGCAAGAGCGCGCTCGTCGATCTGGGCGGCGACTACAAGGCCGTCAGCGGCGGCACCTTCATCGGCGGGATCCACACCGCCGCCTGCGCCGGGACGTGGCAGGCGGCGGTGCGGGGGTTCGGGGGCTTGCGCACCGACGAGGAGCGGCTGGGCCTCGATCCGCAGCTTCCCGCGGGCTGGGACCGGCTGGCGTTCTCCGTCGTCCGTCACGGCGGCCGGCTGCACGTCGAGGTCCGTCCGGACGCCGTCGCCGTCCGCGCCGACGCCGCGAACGACGCCGCCGTTCCCGTTCGCGTGCGCGAGGCGCGTTTCGAACTGGCGCCCGGCGAGCGGCGCGTCGTGGAGGCGCGTCGCTAGGCGCGTCGGTAGCCGGTCCGGCGAGCCGGCCGCGTGCGGCGCGGGCCTAGCCGGACGCGGCGTCCAGATCGACGATGAGGGCCAGCGCCTCCTCGCCACGCTCCCAGGGGACGAGCAGATGGTCGTGGTGCAGGCCGGCGATCACGTTGCACGCGATTCCGGCGCGGGCCAGGCGTCCCGACACGGCGGCGGTGAGCCCGACGGCCGTCAGCTCGGACGCGACGCGAAGCGTGATGCGCGCCGCGATGAAGCGGAACGGCAGGCCGGCCCGCTCCGCCTCCGCGCGCGGAAGTACCAGCGTCAGGCCCTCTTCCTCCAGCACGGTCGCGAACGGGGTCAGTCCGTGCCCCCCGTGGATGGTGGCCTCGGCGAACACGAACGGCTCGGGGGCGAGCTCGGGCCGAAGGTCGCGGAGCAGGGCCGACAGATCCTCGGGCGCGCTCATCCGTCGAGCATGCCACGCTGGGGGACGAACCGCACGAAGATCCGTCGCGCGTCGTGCGCCCGGCTTGACCGGTCCCACGGCCCCGGGGGTAGGGTCGTGCCATGACCACGCATCCAGGCAACGAACCGGACGCCGCGGCCAGCGGCACGTTCACGATCGGCGGCGACCTCGAGGTCCATCGTCTGGGCTTCGGCGCGATGCGCATCACCGGCGCCGGCATCTGGGGGGAGCCGGAGGATCCGGACGAGGCGCGGCGGGTGTTGGCGCGCCTGCCGGAGCTGAACGTGAACCTGATCGACACCGCGGACAGCTACGGACCGTACGTCAGCGAGGACCTGATCCGCGAGGAGCTGCATGCCTACGACGGACTGGTCGTCGCGACCAAGGGCGGGCTGACGCGGCACGGTCCGAACGTGTGGAAGCCGGTGGGGCGTCCCGAGTACCTGCGGCAGTGCGTGCTGATGAGCCTGCGTCGCCTGGGCGTGGACCGCATCGACCTGTGGCAGCTGCATCGCATCGATCCGGCGGTGCCGCGCGACGAGCAGTTCGACGTGATGCGGTCGATGCAGGAGGAGGGCCTGATTCGTCATCTGGGCCTGAGTCAGGTGAGCGTCGAGGAGATCGAGGCGGCGTCCGAGCGGTTCGACGTCACGACGGTGCAGAACCTGTACAACCTGACGAACCGCGACAGCGAGGACGTCCTCGACCACTGCGAGGCGAACGGCATCGGCTTCATCCCCTGGTTCCCCCTGGCGGCGGGCGATCTGGCCCAGCCGGGCGGCGTGGTGGACGAGGTGGCGTCGCGCCTGGACGCCACCCACGCCCAGGTCGCGTTGGCCTGGCTGCTCGCGCGGAGCCCGGTGATGCTGCCGATCCCGGGGACCGGCAAGGTCGACCACCTGGAGCAGAACGTGCGCGCCGCGCAGCTGGAGCTGACGGACGACGACGTCGCTCGCTTGGACGAGGCCGGGAAACGCGCGTGGCAGGCGTCGCAGGCGAGCTGACGGATCGGCTCGCCTGCGACGCGACTGCTGGCCGCCCTCAGCGTTCGGGCAGCGCGCGGATCGCCTCGTTCAGCCGCTCGGTCGCCTCGGCCCGCTCGCTCCTGAACCCCTCGATCGCCGTGAGCACGACGTCCAGCTCGTCCTCCTGCGCCTCCAGGTCGGAGAGGTAGCGCCGGTACAGGCTGGCGTTGCGGTCCAGCACCCGCATGTTCTCGCGGATGCGGTCCTGCTCGCGATGGATGTCGTCGCGCCGCTGCTGCTGTTCGGCGATGGCGGCGTCGAGCTGCGAGACGCGGCGCTGCAGCTCGGCGATGCGCTCGAGCGCCTGCCGGTCGGCCGGATCGAGCTCGACGTTCTGCAGCAGGACGACGATCCGGTCGGCAGAGAGGCTCGCGATCTGCGTCGTCTGGGACTCGGTCCGCTCCAGCACGACCTCGAGCACGCACGCCTCTTCGCCGTCGCAGCGGAGCTGCACGGGAACGGCGGGGTCGTCGCCGATATCGCCCAGCGCCACGCCGAAGCGCCAGGCGTCCTCGGTCCGGACCGGTTCGGGCTGGGGCGCGGCGACGGTCCAGCCGTCGGGAGCGGGGTGCTCGACGACCAACAGGCGGGACTCGTCGTCGTCGCGTGCCACGCGGTAGCGGGTGATCGCGCGCCGGCGGACCTCGCTCCGGAGCAGGCCGCCGTCGATCCGCACCGACACGACCCGCTCCGGCGTCGTCTCCCGCTCGCTGCCGACGCGGACGCCGAGGTCTCCGGCGTAGCGCAGCAGCCGCTCGCCTCCCGGGGCCAGGTCGCCCAGCCGGGCGTTGCCCGCGAAGCCGGCCTCGTCGTAGAGCGTCACGGTGCCGGCGGCCAGCAGCGCGTCGGAGTCGTTCTCGATGAGCACCGCGCGTAGCGGCGCGCCGTCGGCCAGTGCCGGCTCCACGACGGTCAGGCGCCGCGCGGGCAGGGTCGCCTGCACGATCGGGACCATCGCCGAGGCGTGACGGCCGACGCTGACCGGGGCGTCGACGCGGTAGGCGTACGCGCTGGCGGTGCGCTGGCCGCTGGTGGCCGCCTGGACGCCGGCGCCGCTCAGCTGGGGCGCGGCGGGCTCCGCCATCATGGCCACGCCGTCCGCCGCGCGCGCCGCGCTGGGCGCGAACGAGCCTTCGGCCTGCGGTGCGGTCTCCAACGCCCCTGCGTCCGCCTCGGGGACGATCTGGGGCCCGGTCTCGACCGCGACGCGCGGTCGGTCGACGTAGACGGGACCGAACAGCTCGGTGACGAACGAGATCGGGCGGCCGGCCAGGAACGTCACCTGCACGTCGTTCAGGTCCATGTCGGTCGGGTTGTCCAGGATCGCCCAGCCTTGCAGCTCGGCGCTCCCGTCGTCCGCGACGACCAGCCGGTAGCTGGTCTTCCAGACCGGCATCTCGCGGACGTACGCGACCCGGACGCGCCGCTCGCCGACGCCCTCGAAACGGATGCGGAGCTCGCCGACGTCGGCGCCGCGTTCCCGCGCCAACGCCGCGAGCGCGGCGTTCAGCTCGTCCTGCAGCGCCGGGTCCGCGAAGCGCACGGAGCGGACGTCGGTCAGGGGCAGCCGGGTCAGACCGCGGTCGTGCACCAGCGTGAGGAACCATGTCGGTGCGGCGTCCGGCTCGTCGACGCGCTCGACGGAGAGCAGCGTGCCGCGTAGCTCCGACGGCCCGTCGATGATGAGCTCCTCGCCCCGGGCCTGCGACAGCAGCTCGGCCAGCCCGGGCGTCTCCCTGAGATCGAACGCGTAGCTGGCCAGCACCCGCCCCAGCGCGTCGCGGGCGGCGTAGCGGACGGGGCGGACGGTGCCGCCGTCGAGGTCCTGGAGCACCAGGCTCTGGAGCAGGTCGTCCATCGCCGCCTCGGGGACGCTCAGGACCAGCTCCTGGCTGCCGGTGACGGTGCCTTCGTGCTCGAACGTGGCCAGGCCGCTGGTGGTCGCGACCAGGCGCGTGACCGGGAGGTCCGCCGGCTCCGGGTCCACGCCGCCAGGTTGCGCCAGCGCCGTGGCCGTCAGGACCAGGGCCGCGAGCAGCGAAGCGAAGCGTCGGACGTGGCGTGCCGGGCGTCCGTCACGGTCGTCGGGTCGGGAGGATGCGTGAGGATCCATGACAGCACTCTAGTGGACGCTGCGATGAGAGGGGTCCATCGCTCACGCGTCGTCGAAGTCGCCGGCGAAGCGGCAGGCGCGGGCACCGTCGCGCTGGCACACCACGCGCTCGGCAGGAAGGCCGGTAGCGCGGCGGATCGTGCGCGGGAGCAGATCGCATACCGGCTCGAAGCGAAGGCCGGCCTGGTAGTAGACGCAGTTGTGGGCCTCGAACGTCCAGCCGCCGCCTTCCTCGTCCAGGCGACCCATCATCTCGCCGTAGTCGAGCTGCTCCATCAGCGCGCGCAGGCGCTCGCGGGGCGGAAGGGCGCTCAGCTCGTCGTGGACGCTGTCCGCGAGCCGCTGGGCGACCCGGTCCAGCAGGCCCGAGAGGCGCTGATCGGCCTCGGCTTCGGCCAGGACGAGCTGCAGCAGCTCGTCGTAGCGCTTGGGGAAGTGCCCCTCGGCGGCGCGGGTGAGGCGGTAGCGCCGGGCGGGACGGCCGGGCGATCCCCGCGTGGGCGTGTCGTCCTCGATCAGGCCGTCGGCGAGCAGTCGCGCGAGGTGATGCCGCACGGCGTTCTCGCTGAGCTCGAGGGCATCCTCGAGATCGTGGACGGTCGCATGGCCGATTCGTTTCATGTGGGCGAGGAGTCGATCGCGCGTGGTCACGGTTCGCACCATATCCGCCATTGCGTTGGTGCCGATGGAGGTCTAGCCTGGAACGGAAGGAGGCGACCATGACGACAAACGAAGGATCCGTCGATCGAATCGTCCGCGCGATCGTAGGCGTCGCGCTGCTGGTGGTGGCGTTCGCGGGCATGGTGACCGGTGCCTGGGCGTGGGTGCTCGGCATCGTCGGCGCGGTGCTGCTGGTGACCGGCGCGGTGGGGTTCTGCCCGATCTACGGCGTGCTGGGCATGCGCACGACGCCGAAATCCGAGTCCAAGCCCAAGGGCTAGACGCGAGCGCTCGACCGTACCGCTTCGAATCGGTGCGCGCCCCGGCAGGTCCGCGGGGCGCGCACCTGGGTTGCAGGCCTAGACGGGCAGCGTGAGCGACGCGAGGTCGCGCGGGTAGTCGGTCAGCATCTCGAGGCCGTCCTCGGTCACGAGGACGGTGTCGCTGTGCCGGAAGCCGCCCAGGCCGGGGACGTACAGGCCGGGCTCGACGCTGAGCACCATGCCCGGCCGCAGCTCGGTCGCGTCGCCGACGTCCAGGAACGGGCTCTCGTGGATGCGCTGGCCCAGCGAATGGCCGACGTGATGCCGCCAGTGCGGGCGGAGGTCGTGCCGGTCGACGTACGCCTGGACGGCCTCGTCGACGCGGGCGCACCGAACGCCGGCGCGGATCGTCTCGAACGCCAGATCCTGGAGCGCGACCATGTGATCGAAGAAGCGGACCTGCTCGGCCGAGGCCGCACCGACGACCATGCTGCGCTCGAGCTCGGACATGTAGCCCCAGACGTCGGCGCTGGCGCCGGTGACCAGCACGTCGCCCTCCGCGAAGCGGACGTCGTCCGCCAGCGCATGCGGGAACGCCGATGCGGGACCGATCTGGCCACGGTAGAGCGCCAGCGCGCCCGAGATCCAGCGGTTGCGCTGGCGGTAGCCGGGGCCCATGGCCGCAGCCAGCTCGTCCGTGGCGGTGCGGCTGGCGGGACCGGCGGCCTCCGGCTCGCTGAGGCCCACGCGGGTGGCGTCCTGCATGAGCCGGTGGGCGCGGGCGGCCCAGCGGGCGCTCTCGCGGATCAGGGCGATCTCGTGCTCGCTCTTGAGCGCCATGCGGGCGTCGACCGTCTCGGAGACGTGGCGGATCGCCAGCCGCCGGCTCAGCGGCCAGGGACGGTAGCCCATCACCGGCGGGTAGCCGTCGTGGTCGACGCCGATCACGCCCCGGGTGGCGCCGGCGGTGCGGAGCTCCGCCTCGAGGATCTCCATCGGGTGCCGCTCGCCGGGGTACTCGGGGTAGGCGACGACCCGGTCGGCGTCGGCTGCGGCCTCGGCGTGTTCCAGCTCCAAACGCGGCACGAACAGCAGGCGCTCGCCCTCGCGGAGCAGCACGGCGCCGATCGGCCGCTCGGTCGGGGCGAACACGAAGCCGGTGTAGTACTGGACGTACTGGTCGTCGAACAGCACGACGGCGCGGACGTCGTCGGCCAGGTCGCCGAAGAGGGCGCGGGCGCGCTCTGCCCGCTCGGCGGAGGTGATCGGACCGGGCGCGCCCGAGGCTGGCGCGCCCGAGCCGGCCGCCGGTGCGTCGGTCGAGGAGGCGCGGGTCGGCGTGGCGTCGGACGAGGAAGAGGACGGGGACGGCATGCCCCATCCCACCACGTCGGCGGCGAGCGCGTGCGGGGTCGGTCGCGCCTGGCGTCGGGACGATCGTCCCTTCTCGGACATTGGGGTCGCAGATAAACTCCGACGCACAACTCCGAGAATCCTCGGAGGCGAAGGAGGAGAGAGCATGCAGAGCCCCAAGCCCACGCAAACCGGAACCTTCCTCGACAGCATGACCGTCGTCGTCCTGACCGTCCTCGCCCTGGGCGTCCTG
>Ga0209942_1000915_pt1 | contig 16824 bp, 10 predicted proteins | sample SalPonR1_A_D2_MG_FD_185695 | JGI IMG/M metagenome (GOLD analysis project Ga0209942, IMG submission 185695) | Salt pond soil microbial communities from South San Francisco under conditions of wetland restoration - Salt Pond MetaG R1_A_D2_MG... ... | reverse complement strand
AAGAGCCAGTATATGAACACATTCAAGTCATCGATGAAATCCCGCAACACATCCGGGACGTCGAAAATCTCACAATTTTCCCGGGAGATTCTGAGCCTTTCTATACAATTAATCTCATTCGCGAACAGGTGTTTGGGGCTGACGGTGAGCCCTGGCTGTCCAAAATTATGCGGGCAAATGTCGATGATCAGGGCCGGGTGATTATATGGGATATAAATACGGATGCAGGCGGTTTTCCTCCGCAGAACAACTTGTACGTCTACAATTCAGATGGGAGCTATCTTACTCAAATTGGCAGACGGGGAAAAGGTCCTGGTGAATTTGTGATGTTAATGGACATGAAGGTAAGTAACGGCCATGTTTATGCACTGGATCATACCAGCCAGCGTCTGAACGTGTATAGCGCAGAAGATTATTCTTTTGAACGGTCAACACTGGTTGATCAGTGGCGTGTTCATAATCACGAGGCGGTTCAAGATTTGGGTTTTGCCCGGCTAATGACTCGAAATGACGGCAATCACCTGGCCGTATTCATTGAAAAAGTACCGGTTTCGGGGAGGTCTCCGGTCTCTAAGTTTATGTTGATTGACACAGATGGACATGTTCTGAATCATAAACCGCTGGAATTTCCGGCCGGATTTACCATCAGCCCGCAGACCACTCCGCCAACCCCATCCATGACGTTACCGTTTATGGGTCATACAGTTACGGCCCTCTCCCGGAATAATGCATTATACTCGGTTTGGACGAGTGATTTTTTGATCAAAACATATGATGCCAGCGGGGTTTACCAATCGGCCATATACTATCCCGTAACCGGATCGCCGTTTGATCTACGCGACCATACAGAGTCCTCGCGATACAACAGCCGCGACATCCGGAATGCATTTGAAAACAGTGAAGAGGAGTTGCCTGAAACCAACCCCGTACTGGCCGATTTGATCGTTGATGACGAAAACAGAATTTGGGCGGCGGTTCCGATGGATCCACAACAGGAGATGTATGAGTGGTGGATTCTGGCCCCTGGTGGAGAACTTCTTGCAAAACTGCAGCGTCCAAGTACTTTACAAATATTCGATATCAAAGACGGATATCTTTTCGCCAAAGAGATCGATGAAGAAACCGATGCTGAGTTTATTGTTAAATACCGTATAGGGTTTGAGGAGAAGTAATCCCTATCTGAACCGTACGTATTTCACAAAATTAAATATCGGTATGTATGCCACTCTCAAGAGGATACCTTCGTGGGAATTCTCGAAAACTGAAGGATCAAGAAAGTTATTCAATTGATAATATGGAACTTCATGTAACTTTGGGTCTTTGTGGCTTCGTGGCAAAACGAACTGCCTCATTCATTGGGTTGGTAATCTTTTCTCTGTCTACTAAAAAAAACACTTCATAGATTAAATCATTGATATTAAAAGTGGTGGATTCTGAGTTTATACCTTTCGGTTTAAACCCATATTATGATCATTGTGCATCACTAACGTTCAATTCACTTACTTACGATATGATCGTCCATCAAATAGAGTCTTATTAATTAAGAACCCCACCAAAGCCTTCAATATGTAAAAGCTTATAAAAAATGGGCAAAACAGAGTAATCAGAAATTAAATCATGTAACAAGGCGTTCATGCGTCAGTAGAAGTCCATACATTCGACATCTGATTTTATCAAAAACATATTACTGATCAATTGAAAAAAATATTACCACTTATAATAATTGTATTCATCTCGGGAACACTTATCACCGGTTGTGGCTTTGACACTGAAGAAGAGAACTCCGGACAAAGATTTGGCCAGAGAGGCGGGCAGTCTACAAGTGTAGAAGTGCTTGACGTACAGCAGTCTTCAATATCAGATCAAATACGATCATATGGCACTATCCGGTCTCAGGCTATTGTTGATCTCAACCCCCAGGTGAGCAATCGTGTGACCGCGATCTATGCAGACCTCGGAGATTCAGTGAGGACCGGCGATCGTCTGGCAAAAATTTATGAGCTCCCATTTCGTGATGCCTACGAACAAGCTCAGGCTCAATACAGACAAAACCGGGTTGCGTTTGTACGCGATAGTATTCAGTACTCACGACAGGAACAGCTATTTGAATCTGGAGCCATCAGTGACCTTGAGTTCGATCAGGCCCGTGCAACATATAATTCGGCACGTGCTCAGCTTGAGGCATCAGAAGCGGCACTTACAAGCACGCGCGAAGATCTTGAAAATACGGTACTCCGCAGCCCTGTAAACGGCGTTATTCTTAGCCGCGAAATCGATGAGGGTGACGTTGCAACAACCGGCACAGTTGCGTTTACAATCGCGAATCTTGTAGGATACGAAACCCGCCTGTTTTTACCCATGAACGACTGGAATGCAGTGAGTGTGGGTTTGCAGGTGGATTTACAGTTAAGCAACAGCCGACAATCAATAGCCCGGGGTGTTATATCAAGAATTAGTCCGCAGCTGAATCCTGAAACAGGACTTGGTGAAGTTGTAATAAGCCTCGTTGAAGTGACACCTATGGTCAGGCAGGGAGTTCTTGCGGAGTCCCGCATTACGCTGGAGACACGCGAAAATACAATCGTTATTCCTCGTGCAGCGATGATCGAAAATGTTGAAACATATATTGAACCGGAAACCAATACCGTTGAGCTTCGAAGAAACTATTCAGTGTATTTAGCCCAGGGTGATACTGTTGCCGTTCGGCAAGACCTCACGCTTGGACTTGAGCAAGGTGAGCGGGTAGAAATTCTGGAAGGACTTGCTGAAGGACAAAAAATTATTGTGACAGGTCAGTCAGGTTTGCGGGATGGGGCACGGATTCGTATTGCAGGTCAGGAAACTCCTGCTGAAGACAGAGGCGGTACTATAGATGTTATGGAACCAGCTGATGGTTCAGTTTCTGAAGATACACGCCCAGGTCGAAGAGACAGTACAGCGCGGGGGTCTGGACAGGGCCGGGTAAACCGGTCAGACTCTCAATCAAACGGTAGCAACTAATCCAATGAAGAATCTTTCCAAAATTGCTGTAAACCGGCCGGTTACATCGTTGATGATCAGTCTCATTCTCATTGGGTTTGGGCTGTTCGGTCTCTCGGATTTAAGGTTGAATCTTTACCCGGATGTATCATTTCCTACAATAACTGTCTATACCACGTATGAAGGTGTTGCACCCGAAGACATGGAAACATTGATTACCCGCTCAATTGAAGAGTCGGTAGGAAGTATTTCCGGTATCGAACGCGTTCGGTCGATCTCGAGCCAGGGATCTTCAGTTGTACGATTGAATTTTGATTGGGGAACAGATCTATTCTTTGCAGAAACTGAAGTCCGCAAAAGGCTGGATCAGATACGACGCAGTCTTCCTGATGATGCCGAGCAACCCATTGTGTTTTCATACGATCCCAATGACGAGCCGATCGTTGTGCTGACACTTACATCAGACACCCGAAGCCCTCGTGAACTTAGAACGTTTTCAACACAACAGCTTGAACAGCGCCTTGAACGCATTCCTGGCGTGGCATCAGCCGCAACGGCGGGAGGCTTAAGTCGCCAAATAAATGTGCAGCTCAGCAATGCACAGATGAGAATCTTCGATGTAGATATTGCTGAAGTGGCCAACAGGCTCCGCCAGGAGAATGTACAGGTACCGGCGGGTGAACTATCTGAAGGAGAAACGTCATATTCGCTTCGAACAATTGGTGAATTTAAAAATGTAGAAGAGATTCGAAACAGTATCGCGGCTGTTAAAGACGGCAATCCTGTGTATTTAAAAGATATAGCGACTGTTGAGGACGGTATTTCCCAGCCTATTGGCAATGTGCGCGTTCAGGGTAATGATGGCGTTATTATAAATGTATATAAGCAGAGCGACAGTAATATCGTGACAGCAGCAGATGGTGTCACAGAGTCGCTGAATGATTTGCGCAATATTCTGCCGGCTGGAGTTGAACTTGATGTACTAACCAACCGGGCTGATTTTATCGAAATGTCGATCAGTAACCTGGTCATCACGGCTATACAGGCAATTGTTCTGGTAATGCTTATGCTTCTTCTGTTTTTGAGAAGCGGCCGATCGTCACTGATTGTAGCTATATCGATTCCTGTATCGATCGTGACAACATTCAGTATCATGAGTTACTTCGATGTTAGCCTCAATATCATATCGCTTTCCGGTCTTACACTTGCTGTGGGTCTTGTAGTGGATAATGCTGTCGTTGTTCTTGAGAATATTTTCAGGTTCAAGGAAGAGGGTGAAGACGGTGCTTCCTCATCAGTAAAAGGAGCCCAGGAAGTAGCCACTCCTGTTGTAGTAAGTACACTCACGACACTCGTTGTGTTTTTACCTGTACTTTTTGTTCCCGGTATTGCCGGGCTTTTGTTTCGTGATCTGGCTTTGACAATCTCATTTGCGCTAATTGTTTCAGTATTGGTTGCATTGACCATCATTCCTGTACTGAGTTCGAAACTTTTTCAAAAAGAGCTTGAGGGTGATGACGACAGATCAGTTTTTGAGAAGCTGGCAGATTACAGGAAAAAATCTGTTCGAAACTTACTTTTCTCACTTCCGGTCTATTTAGTGATTATTCCACTTTATCCATTGATTTGGCTCTTTGGTGTGATTAAAAGAAGCCTGTCTGAGGGGATCGGCGGTAAAATAGAACCCTTCCTGACAAAGCAGCTCAATAGATTGGAGCAGTCCTACAATCGTCTTTTGAACAAATTGCTCAAACGGAGTGGTCTGGTTGTACTGGCATCGTTTGTTTTACTTCTTGGGTCACTGCCAATATACTTTCTCTTGGGAGGCGAATTTTTCCCAGAAGTAGATGAAAACAATATTGTCTTTGAGGTACAGCGAGAGCCTGGAGTTAACCTTTTTGAGCTTGAGCGTACAATTAAACAAGTGGAACAAACCATCCGTGATGAAGTGCCCGAAGCCAGGCTAATTGTTTCGGATTATGGCGACAAAACAGGTATTGAGGGCGCGGATAATCCGGGCGGGAACCAGGGTGTTGTTCGTGTTGAGCTGGTTACCGTCGAAGAGAGAAGCCGAAGTCAGTTTGAAATTACTGCATCACTTCTTGAATCCATGCAGCGCATACCCGGCGCAAATATCAAAGAACTTCGTGAAGACCCTCTTAGTCCGGACGGTGAAACAGGATTGATTGTACAGATTTATGGATTCGATCCTGAAGTTCGTCAGGACCTGGCTGCTTTTGCCCTAACGGGTTTGAAGGAAACAGAAGGAATAGCAAGTGTTTTTAGCAGCGCCGATCAGGGGAGGCCAGAACTTCGGATTCAAATGGATCGTGAAAGAATTTCGAGAGTGGGTCTGAACACCTCCCAGGTTGCAACTGCCGTAAGTAATGCTGTGAGGGGTGATGTAGCAACAACATTTGTGGACGAAGGTGTTGAGTTTGAGGTATTGGTACAGCTTAGTCCCGAAGATAGATCCGCATCCGATGAATTGGAGGAAATTCAAATACAAACGGCGGCTGGTACATGGATGCCTCTTGATAACCTCGCACGAATCGAACGTTTTACCGGTCCGTCAAGTATCTTGAGGATAAATCAGGAGCGTATGCTTGAAATAGAAGCTGATCTCGCCGGATTGGATCTGCAGACAGCTACCGAGCGCGCCCGTGCTGTGCTTGATCAAATCAACTGGCCGGAAGGCTATCGATACGAAGTAGCGGGGTCTGCCGAAGATCAGGCTCAATCGTTTCAGTTTCTGGTTCTGGCATTTTTAATCGCAGGGATTTTGACGTACATGGTGATGGCGTCTCAATTTGAAAGTTTGGTTGAACCTCTGATTATCATCGTTACAATTCCACTGGCGCTAACGGGTGTACTTCTGATGTTGTGGATTACCTCAACGCCAATCAGTGTCACAGCGATGGTTGGGCTTGTGCTGCTAACCGGTATTGTGGTGAATAACGGTATCGTGATGATTGATTACATCAAAATACTACAGGCCAGGGGCAATGAAAGACTTAAAGCAATTTCGGAAGGTGCAACACGCAGGCTCCGCCCGATTTTAATGACGGCTCTGACGACTATTCTTGCGATGGTGCCGCTTGCATTACAGTTAGGGGCCGGATCAGAAACCTGGAGCCCGATGGCTCGAACAGTCATCGGCGGGCTCACCATGAGTACGTTTCTCATGCTATTCGCTGTTCCCTGTATGTATTTTATTATTAATAGCTGGATAGAAAAGTTTGGCTTTAATGCCGTTCATAAAGAAGATCCATTAACCGTTCAAGATTCGTAACCCCTTTTATTATGAAGAAAATTTCTATCACCGAACGGATTTTAAAGCGACCAGTAACAGTATTCATGATGTCGCTGATTGTGGTTGGGTTTGGCCTGTTTGCGCTGAACAATCTGAAAGTCACGCTCATGCCCACATTCAATATACCTGTACTTGCGGTGTCGGCTAATTACTCAAATGTTGCACCTGAGGACGTATCACGGCTACTTGTTGAGCCTATCGAGGGAGCAATCATGGGAGTTGAGGGGATAGAATCTCTTGAATCCAGTGTGAGGCAGGGCGGCGCTTTTATCATCTTGCGGATGGATCCGAAAAGTGATATCCAGCAGTCGGAAACGAAAGTCCGGGAGGCGATGGAACGCATCAGGCCGGACCTGCCATCAGAAGCAGCGGAACCTGTGGTGTTTCAGTTTGACCCCAATGATGATCCGATCATGGAGTTGAGTATCGAATCGGAATCTATGGGCCTCGATGAATTGAGACAGCTGGCAATTGATTTCGTAGAACCCCGGCTCGAGCGTATTGAGGGAGTCGCAGCGGCAGATACACAGGGCGGACTAGAGCGTAACTTTTTTGTGACACTCGATCCTGATGCACTTGCGCGAAACAGGATTCTACCGAATGAAGTTGTGACGGCTATACAAAATAATAATGTCAATCAGCCAATCGGAAGCCTCGTAACTGACCGTGTGAGCTACAGCATTCGGGCAGAAGCGATCTATGAATCGATTGAGGAAATAAGAGCAACAATCATCAAAACAAATGATGATGGAATTCCGCTTCGGGTATCTGATGTAGCCGAGGTAGAAAATGCCTATGCTGATGTAGAATCACTTGAAGAAGTGAATGGGAATAACAGTGTACAAATTGAAATACAGAAACAGTCTGACGCTAATACGCTCGAAGTTGCGCAGACAGTTATAAGTCAGATAGAAGGATTCAGGCAGAATCTTCCCGGCGGAGTCGACATTCAGGTGTTAAGCAATTCAGGCAAATTTATTGAAGATTCGGTTTCAAACCTGTCTCAGTCGGCGCTCATTGCACTGGTCGTTGTTATTTTGATACTTTTGCTTTTCATGGGCGGATGGCGAATTGCTTTCGTTGTTGCGATGAGTATTCCGGTGTCTCTTACGGCAACGTTTGCAGCCATGTATTTTCTCGATATTAGTCTGAATATCATATCTATTACAGGTCTGGCACTGGCTATTGGACTTTTGGTGGATAACTCTATTGTTGTTTCTGAGAGTATCGCAAATAAGCTCGAGAGTGGCCTCAGTCGTGTACAGGCGGCTTTGGAAGGAACAAATGAAGTGTCTGGTGCACTCCTTGGTTCCACACTGACCACATTAGCTGTATTTGTTCCGATACTAGCTGTTAGTGGCATTACAGGTAGTGTTACCCGGGATCTTGCACTCACAATTTCGATTGCTATTACAAGCTCTTTTATTGCATCTATTGTCTTAATACCTGTTTTGGCGTCGTTGCTGTTGAAGCGTGAAGAGTTCAATCGCAAAAGCCTGATGTTCCGTGGCATACGATCAGTGGAGCAAAATTACGGTAAGATTTTGTTGTGGATCCTTAAAAGAAAGTACACGGTCTTAATTTTTATTGTTGGTGTCATCGGGGGATCTGTTGTTTTGTTTCAAACGATACCAGCAATATTTTTTCCGGAAAATGATAGTGGTGAGTATACGGTACAGGCTACATTTCCTGCAGGTAACGAACTTTATGATACGGCAACAACCCTGCGTGACTATACCGATCGTTTATTGGAAATGGATGAAGTTCGTACGGTCATCACAAGTATAGGCCGCCAGCGTTGGAGCCGTGAAACCAACCTTGGTGAGCTTAAGGTTATGCTTATTGACCAGTCACTTCGAACAAGGACCACTCAGGATATGGTAACTATTACGCAAGAAATGCTTGATACCCCGGACGTTGACCTTGAAGTGGAGAGTAGCGGGGGTGGGATTCCCACAGGTCGTGGCTGGGGTGGATCTGGAATACGTCTGAGCCTGATTGGCCCGAATGTGGAAATACTGCAGGAGTATTCTGTTAGAATTGAAGACCGCCTGACGGAGGATCCAAAAGTGACATCGGTAACAACCAACAGGAACCGGCCTTCCCCCGAGCTTCATTATGTTTTAAATCGGCAGCGCATCAACAGAATTGGGGCCACTGCCGGAGAAGTTGCGAATGCTTTTGGAACACAATCGCGAGGTACGCGTGCAGGATTTTTCAGGGAAGATGGCCGTGAAATACCGATTCAGGTAAGAAATGATCGCAATAGATTTCAAAACAGGGAAGACCTTTTTGCCCTGGATGTGCTGCAGACTGATGATGTCAGAATCCCCATTTTAGCGGTAGGTGAATTCCAGCTCAATCAGGGGCTCAATCGAATATCACGCCGTGACAGGGAAGTTTACATAGATCTTACGGTAAATGTGAGAGGTGATGTAAATGAATATCGTCAGAAAGTTCAGGAGATTCTTACTAATGATATCGTACTGCCTGATGGATATAGATATGATTTTACAGGATCAACACGAAGTATAGATGAGAGCCAGCAGGAGATATTTATTGCCTTTTTATTTTCACTGCTGCTTACCTTCATGGTAATGGCTTCCCTGTTCGAAAACCTTCGAGACCCATTCATTATTATGATGACAGTACCCCTTGCGTTTTTTGGGTCGCTTCTTTTCCTGTTTATTACAGGAACTCCGCTTAGCGTGCCGGCATATATTGGTATTGTCATACTTGTAGGAATTGTTGTAAATAATGGCATTGTACTGGTAGACTACATTCATTTTTATACCGGTAAATCGGCAAGCACAGAAAGAGCCTATCTTGTCACTTTTTTACAGGCATGTAAGAGAAGGATGCGTCCTATTCTGCTCACGGCGCTGACGACTATATTTTCCATGATACCTCTCGCACTTGAGCTGGGAGCCGGCGCAGCTACCTGGAGCCCTTTGGCCAGATCAGTGATTGGCGGATTGACGTTTGCCACTATTCTGACACTGTTTGTGGTTCCGGCAATTGTCGTCGGTATTTCAAGTGACCGCTATGACTGGGTAGCCAATAGTATTGATGATTTTACAGATATGAACAAGCCGGCGGAATCATCAAATGGATAGTTGTTTATAGATATGTACAGTAAACTGGGGCGCTGACCCGAGATGCCGAGGTTCATTCAGAATAACGAGATCATTTTCAGTATCTCAGGTGAAGCAGTTTTGAATCTCCTGTCTCAGATAGGGTGATAATCAGCAGATTTCCGTAATCAGAGTCGTCAAACGAACCGCTGAAATGTTCCCTGCCAATCAGTGCATTTGCAAAAGCGGGTGTCGTGTTCGAGTGTCCCGAAACCACAACTATTTCTCCGCGATGCTTATCAATCCATTCACTCACTGTTTCAACAGGAGTTTGAACGCCATAGGTTTGAATATCCATGTCACTATTTTCAGCTACAGTTCGTACGGTTTCTTTCGTGCGTGTCAGATTAGTTGAATATATAGCAGCAATCTCTGTTTTACTGAGCATGCTTGCCAGGCGTTCTGCCCGTTCATATCCTTTAATCGACAAATCAGGGTCACTGCTGTTATCAACTTTTTCTGCATGCCGCAAGAGGATAAAAGTTGTGATTTCAGTCTCTTGACAAAGCGCATGGCCTACATCCGCCAGAATAATACAGGTAAGTAAAAATGCCAGCTTGATTTTCATAGACACTAGGTTTTTTAAATAATAAATATTTAAAGAGTTATGAGGTGAAGTTACTTCTGATTTTACTACATTTCAGAACCTACGATATGAAAAATCTGACATACTTTTATCTAATATTTCTTTTACTATCCGGTTGCTCCCTTGAAGAACAATCTTACGATTATGATCTGCAAGGGCATAGAGGAGCACGCGGATTGCTTCCGGAAAACACAATTCCTGGATTTTTGCGTGCAGTTGAAGAGGGAGTTGATACGATTGAACTAGATGTAGTTGTAACTGGTGATAGTCTGATTCTTGTTTCTCATGAACCTTGGTTCAGTCATACGATCGCCACGAAACCAGATGGTACTCCTGTCACAGAAGATGAGGAAGAAAGTCTGAACATATTTGAAATGACTTATGAAGAGACACAGCAGTTTGATGTTGGAATAAGAGGAAACAGGAATTTTCCCAATCAGGAGGCAATGGCCGTGACTAAGCCATTATTATCCGAGGCGATCATAGCAGTTGAGACTTTTATCAAAGAGCAAGATCTAAATCTTGTGAAGTATAACATAGAAACAAAAAGTCAGCCGGACTGGTATGGTGTTTACTGCCCTCTTCCGGAAGTGTATGCTCAGCTGGTTTATGACCAATTGGTTGAATTGGACGTTCTTGACCGGGTGATAATTCAGTCATTTGATCCGTCTACCCTTATTGCCATGCGGGAGTTAGATCCTGGCATATCACTTGCAATGCTTGTCTATGAAGAAAGCCAGACGGTAGAGCGAATGACAGATATTCTTGGATTTACTCCCGATATTTGGAGCCCGAATTATTCTCTTGTCACTCCGCTTTTAGTTGATAAAGCCCAACAGCAGGGGATGGAACTTATTCCCTGGACGGTAAACAATCGATCACAAATGGTCCGGCTTCTTGAGATGGGTGTGGATGGGATTATCACCGATTATCCGAACCGTGCACCGTAGGGTGGTTACTGGTTGATTCGTTTATTAGTTGATTAGTTAATTCGGGGATTAGGAAGTGCGGAAATTAGGTAATCAGTAAGTCTTGAAATTGGGTACATGCAGGTAAATTAATTGGTTCACGTAAAAGCACCATAGGTGCGATAGATCGGTAGCCAGGGGTTTCAACCCCGGGTATGAGAGATGACACTAACCTAGATCCCGTGGCGACACGATCAATCAACGTGAGGAAATTAAATCGAGGGGTTGATAAAAGAGGCCAACACTAGATGTGAGATCTCTATGCATAATTAGATTGACACAGTGGCTAAATAATAAGACCTGTAAATGTTGTAGGGTAAGCCTAAACTTTGGAGCTTACACTAATTTCAAATAGTCCACCAGCACCATAAGTGCGATATATTAATAGCCGAGTAAGATAACCCTGGGACTCAAAGACATGGCCATTACAAAACCCTCGAGGCGATAAATATGATCAGCGTATGTTGGTATTATCGAAGGGGTAACAATTACATCTCATTACAACCACAGAAAGTATCTAAATCATTTATTGGCATGATGCTTTTCATACAGCTCTTCCAGCTCGCTGCAGGTAAATCCAAGTTGCTTCATATCCTTAAATAAAACGGGCAGCTTATGTTCAATAAACTCATCACGTTTCAGCTCAATAACTTTATCGTAGGCGTCATCTGCGACGAAATATCCAACCCCGCGCTGATTGTATAAAATATCTTTATCCTGAAGATAGTGAAACGCCCGTATGGCCGTATTGGGATTCACTTCCAGTGTTACCGCTATATCACGAACTGATGGGATACGCTCATCCGGTGTCCATTTTTTGTTGAGAATCTGACTGCAAAAATGATCGACGATTTGCAGGTAAATTGGTCTGTTTTCTGAAAAGTCCATCACGCCACCTGCCTGTTTTTAAGACGGGTGTAGCTAATCCAAAGAAAAAGTGCGGTTAGCGGGATGGCATGTAGTAACTCAAATATAAATCGATTGAGTTCACTGTTAGAAGTAATAGCAAAAAAGGCAGGAGAAAGCAGAGAAATGTTAATGGGTCCATATACCAATGCAATAATTCCACTGAGTACCACAACTCCGATAAAAAAGAGTACGATTGAAAAAGCGGTTTTTAAAAAATTGTACTGTCTGAACAGAGCGGCGCCAAGAAGAAAGACGCTATTAAACACAAGATAGAATAAGAGGACACTATTCAGATAAATTTCTGTCAGAGTGGCCATGTTCAAGGGGTCAGCATTAAAGAATAACTGTCCCGCCAAATTGCTAAAAAATAAATTTAATGTAAGAATAGAAAGCGCACCGATTGTATAGAGAAGGTATGTGACTCCCCACGCAGCAGACAGTTTTTCAGTGGTTGTTGCGGGAAGTGTGAGGAATCTGTAAGCCGTTTCGTTTTTTTGCAACTCACTAAATATAGATGCTGTGAATATACAACCGGCAATATGGTATAGCACCGTGCCTGTGGCCAGCATAATCACAGTTTTTTCCTTTACGACTGCATTTGTATCAAATATCATCATAAGGCACCAAAAGCCGAATAAACCGACAACGGCACCTCCGGAACCAAGTGTGATTTGTTTTTTATTAAGTATCAGGGTTCGATACAGAACCTGCTTAAAGCGTTCAAATGAAAATCCATCTGTCATTGGCAGGGTTTTCATACGGTCTCCTTACTAAAAGTTTGCTGTAAGACTGAGGGTTTTTCTATAATAGCATTGAATAATAGCTCCAGGTCAATCTCTCGTGATGGTTCGTCCTGTACGGTTTCGGCTCTGCAAATGGCCTGAACGCCTCCAAGTATCTCTTCTCCATAGATATAGTTCTGGCCTTCCTCCGTCTTTATTTTTTTGAAGACGAGTTTTTCCTGAATCTCTCCAAGTCCCTGGTTAAATACGATTTCACCATCTTTAATGACAGAGACCTGGTCGATCATCGCCCCGAGATCCCTCACTTGGTGAGTAGAGATCACAATGCACCGGTCGCTGTAATCCAGGGATGCCACGATGCGGCGGAATTGACTTTTAGACGGGATATCGAGGCCATTCGTAGGCTCATCCATTAGCAGTGCCCGTGTGTTGGTGGCCAGTGCGAACGCAATAAGAAACTTCTTTTGCTGCCCGTATGATAGTTCCTGCAACACGGCTTTGGTGTCTACCTTGAACTCATTGATGACGGCTTGAAATTGATCTTTATCAAACCTTGGATAAAAAGGAGTGTGAATTCTGGTGTACTCTTCGCCGGTCAGGGAGGGCAGGGCAAATTGCTCAGGCACTAAAAACAAGTCACTCAGCATTGCAGGAATTCTGTCCCTGGCAGGCAAACCGTTTAGCAGGCATTCACCCTTTGCGGGAAACAGCATCCCGGTGATGTGGTTGAGCAACGTGGTTTTACCGGCGCCGTTTAAGCCAAAGAGGCCATAGATGTTGCCGGCCTTCAATTCCAAAGAGAGATCTTTGAAAAGAGGAGTTCCTTTTTTAAATGCAAACGAAAGATTTTTTATCGAGATCATAGGTAATTGTTTAGTTATACTGTATGAGTATACTAATACACTAGCAATATAAAAAATAAAATCTGGAATGGATGCCAGTTTAAAACTCATAACCGGTGTTTTATTTTTGACGCGGTGTTGAATTCAGACTAGTGTCATGTCAATGGTGAGATGCCGTTAGCGAGTCATCGGATGAGTCATCCATGAATGATGTATTGATCCGGTGCGACTCGACTTTTCGAAAAACTCATCCGATGACTACATGACATTTCATCGATGACACTACACTAGTAAATAGTGATTCATAAACTTTATGAACAACATTCTGCTGTTACAGACGAATGTTGTGGTGAGATTTTTTCACTAAACCTTTGATAAATAAAAAATTGAAATAGCATTAGGGGTAAGCCCCATCTTATCTGTACTACTAACACAAGCGAAACCCCAAAAAACACAAACAATCACTATTACCATGAAAAATTCAGCACCCATACTAATTACCACAATCCTTTTTGCATTTTTTGCTGCAACAAGTTGTGATGTCGTTAATTCTGATTCTGATTCCGGCCCTTCTGAAGTCCGTGTACAAATGCAGATACAGTCTGCTGTATCAACCACAGCAGGTCAGTTAATGGCATCACAACAGGTTATGAGTTTCGATATACAAGAAGTGAAGCTCTACATCGATGAAATGGAACTTGAAAGCGTAGCCGATGACTCATCAGATTTTGAAGACGAAGATTTTATCGTGAACATGCCGCTCGACGGGTCGCCGGTCAACCTTTCCCAAAAATCAATAGAACCAGGTCTGTATGATGAGTTTGAACTCGAAGTAGAAAGACCTGACGATGACATTACTGTAAATGACGCGGATTTCGATGATGGCGACGAACGATACTCAGTTGTCGTAAAAGGGCTCTACAACGGAGAAGAGTTCACATATAAATCGCGGGAAGATTTTGAAATAGAGATAGATCTGAATCCGCCGCTTGAAGTATCAGACTCAGAAATCACGTCACTGGTTATCAATATTGATGTGATTAGCTGGTTTAAAGACTTGAATGGGAATGATCTGGATCCGATGGATTCTTCCAACTTTGAGCGAATCAATGACAATATCGAGAATTCATTTGAAGGGTTCGAAGAGGAGGACGATGATGATGACGACGACGATGACGATGATGACAGTGATGACTAAATAGTTACCCAATACTCCTAAGCAAAAGAAAACCCGCCGGTTGATAGCCGCCGGGTTTTTTTGTGGATAATTTAAAATTCTGACTACCTGGAATAGTGATTCAGGTGCTATAATAATGCTGATTCTTATAGATCTTACATGATATAAGCAGTTCTTGTAACCATTATAAAAATTTAACTGAATAGTCGGATTGGTAATCTATTAATGATCAAATGATTAAAATTTGAATGGTAAGGCCATTTGTATATGACCATTTCTAAGATTTGTTACTGTTAAGAGGGATAATTAGAGTAGCATTAAATAAACCTAATTGAATTCCTGACAATATATTTATTCATTTGATAGAGAGTGGCTTAGGAGTAGAGAAGAAGATATCAGTAATCATAGAGGTATTTCGATCCTATTGTTGGCTAACCAAGAGTAAACTATACTAAATCTAATATTAATCCAGGAGTAATTATGAGACCTAATCTCTTATCCATAACTATAACATTCATGTTAGCACTGTTTGTATTCAGCGCATGTGAAAATAACCTTTCGAATGAAAGCTTCGAAGATTCATTAGAAGTGTTTGCTGAGCTTGAAGCAATCGATGAAGCATCTAGTGTAAACGCCACGGTAAATCGTGGTGGAAATGATTCGCCAGCAGAGGGATACAGAGTTGGTGATGACAGTTTCTTTAGAATCAAACTAGAGAACATAGAAAAAAATGACATAATCAATAATGGGACCGTGGGCGCATATTGTCTTGAGTGGAAAAAACCAATGCGCGACAGTAATTCGCTGCATACTGGCACCAAAATATATTCTACCAAAAATGCGTCTAAATGGGAGCCTATCAACTATCTGTTTGCTCTTCGCAATGAATTAAAAGCAGAAGATCCTACATTGAGCTTTCGTGAATTTCAAGCCGCTCTTTGGTCACTCGCAGGTCAGATGGATTTAGCTCCTGAGTTCGATTTGACAAAACTTTCGGATGAAGAGCTGCCAAGACGTATGTTTGTCAATGGCGAATTAAAATTACAAAAAGATAAAGTGATTCAACTAGTTGAGCGGGTTAACAAGGAGTATACAGCTAATCCTGAAGTAATTAATGGTTACGGCGGCGTAACTGTCTTACAGACAGCTTCATCTGATCAAAATGGAGTTATTCCAGATCCACCACCGGTCATTGAAGAAACTACAAATATTTATATTTACTTTGATGCATCAGGATCAATGAATTCAACCCTGTCTCCATTACAGACGATGCGTAGCACGTTGTTAAAAGATGCGCTTTTACCATTTTTCAACGACGATGGAGATCTCTATGATGAGCGAGTTCAGATTGTATCTCCTTTTGATGAAAGATTTCTGGACTGGTACAATCTGGGACCCGTCACTCCACCTTCTGAGGGAAATATTGTAGCTCTGGTATTTCAGGATGAAGCACAGAGCGTTTATCATGGTATACCCTTTTCAGGCATTCCGACGTCAGCATGGAATTCTGATATGAGTGCTTTGAGAACTACCCTCGACGGATATATTGCTGATCCAAATAAAGGGTCAAATTTTTTCCGTGGTGTGATGTTTCAAGTCGAAAATCCATTTGTTGGCACTGCATTTCAAGATCTTGTTAAAGCAACTCAAGATGGAACAGGAAACTACAGTGGTACAAATGGTTTGTCTGACAGAAACGAGTTTAATTATGTATATGATGTGGTAGATGGAGATACTCCTGCAACATATCTTAATTTAGTTGAGACAGCTCTTGAGGATTTAGGATTTGATTTGACTCCTTAATTTCTTTGGTATTTGATGTTTAAATCTAAAGGAGGCTATTTAATTAGCCTCCTTTTTTTATGTCAAAAAATAAGTTGATTGATAATTTAAATAAAATAATTAGCTGTATAGTATCTGATCAGAAAAAACCTGGTGTTATTAGTTAATATGGAATTATGATACTAAGTACTTTCAATTTGATTAGGCTGCTGTAGGTATTTTGGCTCTAAGAGCCGAGTTTGGAAATCCAATTCAAAGAACAAATCATTCAAATACACACCGGTTTTACCCCTATCATGAAAGTTATTCTTTTGACAACTTTACGGATGAATACGTCGACAACTAACATACATTGTTGTTGATCTCTCGCCTCTTGTCTTTGGTTTTGCAT
>Ga0209942_1000913_pt1 | contig 16849 bp, 20 predicted proteins | sample SalPonR1_A_D2_MG_FD_185695 | JGI IMG/M metagenome (GOLD analysis project Ga0209942, IMG submission 185695) | Salt pond soil microbial communities from South San Francisco under conditions of wetland restoration - Salt Pond MetaG R1_A_D2_MG... ... | reverse complement strand
TTTTTAAGAAAACAAAACTAATAAATCAAGTTATATAATAATGGAGATTTTTTAGAAAATTATATTTTATTTGTTTTCCAACAAAAAATTGACACTATCATTAACATAAACAACTTTGTCTTTCGTGCTAAAATAGATTATAATATTAGCACGAAAGACAAAAATATTTTATAATGAGCTTTCATATATAATGATATGTTAGAAGAAATAATGTGGAGGAATAAAATGTCAGATAATAAAGCTTGTAGCTGTTGTGGTGATACAGTAGAATTAGCTATAAATAATAAAGATATAAATAAGTGTCCTATTTGTAATCAATTTGGGAAAACAGTAAAAAATACTACAGTAAAACATTTAGTGAAGGCTGAGTTTTCAGATTCAGTTGGTGGAATGAATTATTTAATTTGTATGAACGAAGATTGCGATACTGTATATTATAGTAAAAATAAAGAAATTCATTTTAGCCAAAAGCAAGTCAAAGTTCCGATTTGGTTTAAGAAAGACGCAGATCCTAAATACGCTTGCTATTGTAGTGAAGTTACTATTGACCAGGTGAAAGAAGCAGTAAGAGATAAAGGCGCAAGAAAGATGAAAGATGTATTAGCAATTACAGGTGCTATGAAAAATTCTAATTGCGAAGTCAAAAATCCACTAGGGGTTTGTTGCCATGAAAGGATTCAACAAGGAATAGATGAAGCACTAGCAGAGTGAAAATGTATTTACTAAGACACTTCAAATTAGGTGTCTTTTTTCATGCCTGAAATCAAGGGGTTTTTGAGTTTTTGAAGATAGAAATTGGATATTTAGTAGAAAATAGTTTCAATAACGCTAAAATGTTTGCAACTGAAAATAGTGCTAGTATATAAATAAGACAACCTAAACATAATGGATTCTATATCTGATATAATAAAAGCAATCATAGAAGGAGAAAATTTATTATGAAAAAAGGAAAAATACATTATAATGAAGAATTTCAACAAGATGCAGTAAATTATTATTATTCATCTGGTAAAACTATGAAGGAAGCTGCATATGGTCAAGAAAAGTTGTTAAGCAGAAGGAGAAGCAACTTAAATTCGAGCATATAAAACTAATTTTAGATACTCTATTTTAAAGATATACAAATTAACTACCGATGCTAAAGAGACAATTAACAGAGAGTATCATTGGATTAGAGTTTTACTTGCAAAAGATAAACGGGTTGGGTATAATAACTAAACTCGATAACGATACTATTTATAATGCTTTGTAGAAAGGAGCTTCTATGGAAAAAGAACTAAAGGAATATGGGTGGATTTTGACGAAAATTTATTCTATAATGATGAAATTCTCAAAAGATACTTTTGTAATAGATGAATTTATATCAAGAATTAGCAATGAGAAAAAGATACTGGAAATTGGAAGTGGAACAGGCAAAGACTATCAAATTCTTAAAGAAATTTATGAAATAACGGGTAGTGATTACTCGGATGAGTTTCTGAAAATGTTGCATAAAAAATTTAAAGGTGATGAATTTTTAAAAGTCAATGCTTTGACGATGGATGTTGGTGATAAGTATGATGTTATTTATTCCAATAAGGTATTGCATCATTTATTGCCTAAGCAGTTAGAGATATCATTTGAAAAACAGTATGAAATATTGAATGATGGTGGGATATTGTTTCATACTATGTGGTTGGGTAATAAGAAAATATCAAATACAAATAGAATTCCAGATATTAGATATAATGAAGCTGATATTTTAAGGCTGAAGGGCAAGTTTAAAATGGTTGACTTTATAGTTTATAAAGAACTAGTAGATAAAGACTCATTTTTAGTTATTCTTAAAAAAGAGGAATTATAAATATTTAACTCATTCATACAAAAAATTCATTTAATAACTGTAATAAATTAGCATATAAAAAAAGTTTAATTAGATAATCATATTTATATCGGGAGGTATAATAATGGAAAAAAATTTATTGAAAACAGGGATTATTGGCTTTGATGAAATACTAGAGGGTGGATTAATTCCTGCACGATTCTATTTAATTAGAGGTGGACCGGGCACAGGTAAAACTACTTTAGGAATTCATTTTTTAGTAGAAGGGTTAAAAAATAATGAGAAGTTACTCTTTGTTAGTATGACTGAAGATGTAGAAAAGATAAAGGAAAACGGAAATAAATTTGGGTTCCCAATGGATGAAATAACATTTTTAGATTTAAGTCCTAAATCAGATTTTTTTGTTAATAACAAAGATTACGATATATTTTCCTCTTCTGAGATGGAAGAAGATCCAATAATTGAAAAATTAACTAGCATGATAGAAAATATTAATACGGATCGAATATTCTTTGATGGTTTTACTCAACTTAAATATCTTTCTTCAGATAACTTTAAATTTAGAAAACAGATTTTATCTTTTGCTCAATTTGCAAAAAAATATGATTCCACAATTTTATTAACCTCAGAGGTAGGCACATCAATAAATGATGATGATTTACAATTTATGGTTGACGGGATAATCAATTTAAATTATGAAAACCTGGAAAATACTTTGGAAGTAAGTAAATATAGAGGTTCTAGTTTTAATAAAGGGAAACATACGATGAAATTTAAAAATAGTGGGATTGAAATTTATCCTAAATTGAAAGTATCAAATTATGACATAACTCCAACTAAAAGTAAAATTGCATCAGGTATTCCTGAAATAGATAAAATGCTTTCAGGTGGTATAGAAGAAGGAACTACCACAATGATAACGGGTCCAAGCGGTGTTGGAAAAACAACTTTGGGAACTCAATTTGTCAAAAATAGTGCTGAAAAAGGAAAAAAGGCAATAATATATACCTTTGAAGAAAGTTATAAAACTTTAATGGATAGAAGCAAAGCTATAAATATACCTTTAGAAAAATTGATAGATAACAATAAACTTTTAGTAAAAAAAGTTAGTCCATTTGAATATACTCCTGATGAATTTTCTTATACGGTTAGAAATGATGTTAATTATCAGGGTACTTCTATAGTTCTAATAGATTCTATTTCTAGTTACTTTTTATCTTTCAACAAATCTCACGAAGAAATTAATATGGTTAGAGGACTTCATACTTTATTTGATTATTTAAAATCCAAAGGAGTTACTGTATTAATGACAAATGAGATAAAAAATATTACAGGGGAGTTCAGAGTTACTTCTACAGACACCAGTTATTTAGCTGATAACATAATATTCTTACGTTATTTAGAAATGAATGGTAAGTTAGAAAAAGCAATAGGTGTCTTAAAAAAGAGGATGAGTGATTTTGAAAATACTATGCGTAGATATAGGATAACATCAGAGGGAATAAATGTAGGTGAGCCTCTAAATAATATGAGAGGTATTTTAACTGGTAATCCTGAATTTCTAGATGAGAGGCCTGGGGAAAAATAATGGATGCTAATAATTTGGGTACTCAACTTAATTTAATTGAGAAAAGTAAAGTTAAACTTTTAGTTGCCCATAAAGAAAATCGTAGAATTTTAAAAAGTTATTTGGCTGATAAATATAAGATTCTAACTACTCCAAATGATTTTGAAAAAGCCGATATAATAATAGCAGATGAATCAGGGTTTGCTAATCATAAAGACAAAATTATTAATATAAAACAATCAAATACTTATTTTTATTTACCACTTATTTTAATTGCTAGAGTCTCTCCTGAAAAAATACCCGAAAAATATATGAATATAATAGATGAAATTATTCAGACTCCAATTCAACAAAGAATTTTAAATTCACGGATCCAAAATTTATTGAATGTAAGAAAATTATTTTTATCAACTCAAATATTTCAGGATTTAACTGATAAAAATCCTATTGGAATTAGTATATTATTCGAAAATAATAACATAAAGTATGTAAACCAAGCTTTTTAAACATAATTAATGAAAAAAAAGAGAACATATTAGAAAAAGAAATAACTGATATTATTAAAAGCAAAAGTTTTACTGAACATATATCAAAACATGGAATGATGGATAAAGAAAAATTAACTATTAAGTTGATTTTTGATGAACAAAATAAATGGGTAGATATACTTTTTTCAAATATATTATATCAAAATATTAGTTTAAAACTACTAATACTTATTGATGTAACAAAACAAAAAGAATCAGAGAAAGAAATTAAGTATTTAAGATTTCATGATCAACTGACAGGATTATATAATCGAGACTATTTTATGGAGGAAATTAGAAGATTAGATACCAAATGAATATTCTCTTTAACTAGAGCCACAGTTCCGGAAAAGTAAGAGCCACCTGTCCGGAACTAATGAGTCACAATGTTTATTCACATAAAGATTTACTTAGTCCATAAACTTCTCTCATAGATAAGTCTCTGGATGGATCAATACTTTCAATATTAATCTTGTAAGCATCATGGACAATTCTATCAAGTATCGCATCAGCTAGAGGAGAATCATCACCACCAAGTTGTTCGTACCATCCCTGTTCTTTGTATTGAGAACAAAAGATAGTTGAAGATTTTTTCCTTCTTTGATGAAGAAGCTCGAAAATATCTTTTGATTCAGATGGTGAAGGTTTTAATAAAAGCCATTCATCAATAATTAGTAAAATAGGCTTAGCATATTTAGTTAAAACCTTTTTGAAAGATCCTTCATTTCTTGAATATTCAAGATCTATTAAAAGATCTGGAAGACGAACATACTGAGTTTTGTAAAACTGTTTGCATGCCTCCATTCCAAAAGCATTAGCTAAATAGGTTTTACCACTGCCTGTTGCACCGGTAATAAATATATTTCTGTATTCAGATATGTAATTACAATTTGCAAGACGTTTTATCAGTTCTTTATTTAACTTGCGTCCGGATGTATAGTCAATATCCATTATGTTTGCATCTGGTTGTTCAAACTCGGCACTTTTAATTAATCTTTTCAGACGGTTATTTTTACGTTTGTTATACTCTATATCTACCATAAGGCCAAATCGTTCTTCAAAATCAAAGCTTTTCATTTTTGGATCAGACATTTTTTGACGAAAAGCATCAGACATTGCAGTTAATCTCATTTCAATGAGTTTATCAATAGTACTATTATTTATCATCGTTATGGCCTCCATAGTAGTTGGAGCCTCTGGTTATACCGTATTTAGCACCAGTAGTTTTATTAGATATATCTTGTTCGGGTTTTTCCTTAAGAGTAGATGATAAAATATTTTTAATACTTTTGTAACTAGGATTAGAAGTGAATTTTAATGCTTTTTCACAAGCTATTTCTAAACGTTGTGCAGAATATTTATCAGCTAATTTTAAAAGCCCCATACAACTTCTATATGTTTGTTGTTCTACACTTTTAGAATTAAGTATAGCACATATTGTTTGATAGGTATTTTCGCCAATTTCTACAGCCCACTTTTTAAAACTATCACCGTTGTATTCTAAATACTTTTTGTGTTCAGGAGGCATATGATCTAAGATAGTGCTGTATTGGCCTTTACGCCCATAAATACGATCACGAGATGTAATGCGGATATGATTGTAGAAAACTTCAATAGTTCTATCCGTTATTCTTACATCGACCTTACGTTTTATGTATTCATAAGGAACTGAGTATAGCATTCCTTCTACAAATATGTGATAATTAAACTGAACGGTAGCTGTTTTCCATTCTGCCAGTTCGAAAGGGGTAGTAGGTAGAGGTGTAAGAAATGGTAGTTCTTCGTTTATGAAGAGACTCAATCTGCTACCTTCTTTCTTTTGAAAATCTTTGGAGTTGAAAACTTCTAATTTGTCAAAAATAGCTGTATTTAATTCGGACAATGAAAAAAATTGTTCATTTCTTAATGCAGCAGTTATCCATGTAGATATATTACCTACAACACCTTCAACATTAGGTTTATCTTTAGGTTTACGGACTCTTGCAGGTATTATGGCAGTTGAATAATGTTGTGCCATTTCATGATAAACAGTATTAACTTTTTGATTATACCAACCTTTATTATGTGTTACAGCAGTCTTGCAATTATCTGGAACAAGCATTTTAGCTACACCACCAAAGTATTCATACATGTGAACATGAGCTGTAATCCACGCTCTTTGCCTTTCATTAATGAATGCTTCGACATAAGCATATTGACTATATGTCATTACACCAACAAAAATATGAGCTTCGATGATTTCTCCTGTGTCTGGATCAATTATGCTAGCACAATCTCCAGCCCAGTCAACTTCAACTTGTTCACCGGGTTTTCGATTAATATGCATTGTAGCACGACGTTTTTGTTCGTCTTGTTGAATATGATAACAGAATTGTGAATACATAAGAGGTTCATCGTTATTTAGGCGACATTCCTCGATATATTCTGTCCATAGAAGTTTTTTGCTAACACCGTTTTTTAGTAATTCATTACGAATGTAATTAAAATCAGGCAGTCGTTTTAATTTTTGTTTGTTTTTAGATGGGAATAAAAATTTTTGTAAATCAGCATTTGTTTTAGAGTTATCTGCAGTCCATTTAAAACCTAATTCTTCTGCTTTTTTTACTACTTTTGAGACAGTATTACGTGAACAGGAACAACTTAGAGCTATGTTTCGCTCGCTAAATCCAAGACTTACGAGTCTTAGGATTTCATAGTAATTGGTCATAATTTGACCTCCTTCATATATTTTTACATCATTGATGTATTAAATATATTATAAAGGTTTTTTAAAATATTGGCTCAATTATCACCGGAAATATGCTTCAAATATAAATGGATTGCTGGCTCAATTTTATCGGACTGGTGGCTCAATCTAATGCAGATTATTCACTTTTCATTTTTAACCGATAAGAGTATAATGATGATATAAAGGTATTATACAAGACTATACAAATTTGCGCAAAATAGTATGAAATTGATATTAATCCATCTTTATGTAAACCATAAGTTATTTTTAGTAAAGGAGGTTAGTTATGTACGAATATCGAATTGAAATGTTTTGGTCAGGTGGTTGGTTCTCTGGAAAAGTCAATAAATTCGAAGTTGAATCGACATTAAATGAGCTTTCTAAGCAGGGTTGGGAGGTAGTAACTTCATCATCTCTTAACCGATTTTTCGGAGAAACACATAATCTTGTATATACACTGAGAAGAAAAATATAATATTATGAGACTGCGGTATCAAACACCAAATTCAATTAACATTTTGAAAAATATGAAAACACATAGTAAATCTTAGTACAAAACATGTAATTTTATCGAGATTAGAATGTATAGAACTTAGTCTCGATTTTTTATGTATTTAATAAATCTGTAAATGAAAGATTGCTTAATACCGATTTTTAAACAAAATAGTTTCATACTTTTTAGCGATATTCTAAATAATTTAGCTTTAATGCTAATTTAAAGAATATCGTTAAATTGTCGTTTTTGGTAAAATAAAAACCAAGAAATTCGGAAGTTAAAAAATCTTGCAGCAAAAAAATAAAATTTCTATTGACTAATACCAAAAATGGTATTATAATCAATAATGGAACTAAAAGGAGGAGCTTTATGAAAAACATTAATGAAATCATGTTAAATCCTATACGAATGCGCATTATACAAGAACTTTCTAAGATGGAGTCCACTACAACCAGTGAACTTTGTAGAAAAATCAGTGATGTACCACGTACAACCATGTATAGACATATAAAAATATTAATTGAGAATGATATTTTATCGGTAATCTCTGAAGAAAAGGTGAGGGGAAGCTTTGAGAGAGAAATTGCCTTGAACATACCAGAAATTACAAAACACAATACTATTGAAAATGCCGCTACCAACGCTTTAGGATTTCTCATGAGCATCTACGGAAAGCTTCACAATTATTTTCATGGAGAAAATCCGGAACCTGGCAAGGACAAGATATTCATGAATAATACCGTATTGATGATGAATGATACAGAGTTTGACCAATTTACTGAAGAACTTCGCAAATTGTTATTAAAGTACAGTTTTGAGTTGGGTAAAGATAGAAAAGCAAGAGATATTTCAATAATTTCTGCACCTGTGGAAAAAGATTAAAAGGAGAAATGTAATGAAAAAATTATTTAAATCGAAAATGAAAAGAGGAAGAAAAATTATGATGATAATTGTGGTAATCGTTGTTTTTATTTTAGTGTACATGGTGTCTGGAACAATTGCACAAGCTACATATTTTAAGGGGAAGTTGGAAGAAATAAAGCCTTATGGCCAAATGGTTGATGTTGATGAAGGGCAGATGCATGTTTATAAAATGGGAGATGGAGAGAATACCATTGTATTATTGCCAGGGATGGGTGTTGGGCTTCCATCTGCTGATTTCTCACCACTTATGCGAAAACTCAGTGAAAAAAATACTGTTGTTACGATTGAGTATTTCGGAGTAGGATTTAGCAGTGAAACAGAAAAACCAAGAACAACCGAAAATTACGTTGAAGAAATCAGAGCAGCACTTAATAAAATGGGATTGGAAGCACCATATGTTTTGATGCCGCACTCAATATCAAGTGTTTATTGTGAGTATTATGCATCAAAGTATCCTAATGAAGTAGAGGCCTTAATATCCTTAGATGGTACATCGACTGCATATTATGAAGATATGCCATCCTTTGTAAAATTTATACTTCCCGTTGCGAAATTTCAACAAGGGACAGGAACTTTATCATTGTTGGCTAGGTTAACAACTAAAAAAGAGGAATTACGATCATTTGGATATGCAGAAAAAGAAATTAATGACATGATTACTTATGGTGGATTTACAATGAATAATAATATATTAGAACAAATAGAAAGTACATCTGAATATATAAAAGATACCATGGATTTACCATTTCCTGAATCTGTACCATATTTTAAAATTATTTCTAAAAAAACCTATGAAACACCTAATAAGCAACTTAAAATAACACCTCAGGAATATCAATATGAACATCTTGAACGGATTGGTGAGCATGCTAAATATGAAATATTAGATGGCAATCACTTTATTTATGCAAACAACGTTGATAAAATTTCTGAAATTGTTGATAATTTATTATTTAAGGAACATAAATAGTATATGAGCATAATTTATTTTATTACTGTTATCCCTGAAGCGGAAGCATTGAAAAAATGAAAAATATTGTATGAGGTTAAAATTTTTAATACAAAATAGATACAGATTACTCAATAAAGTATTAAATTAATTTATTAAAGGCATAATTATAAATTTAGCATCTTGAGTATCTGTATGTAATACTGGAAGGTGATGTAAAATGGTTATTAAGAGGCAGAGAACTACGAGATTATCTATCGATCAAAAGGAAATGAGGTCAGTTTTTCTAGGGGGATTTGCAGGTCAGCTTGTTTCTGGGCTAATATGGATGGCAGCTGCCGCAACAAGCGTTTTAAGTAATCCACAGCATGGTATAGTAGTTTTATTTTTTGGATGCATGAGTATCTTTCCACTTACACAACTAATATTGCGCATAATGGGACGACGTGCAAAAGTGGAAGATGACAATGGGTTGTGGGCGCTAGGTTACCAAATAGCTTTTACTGTACCAATAAACTTTCTTTTGGTTGGTGCAATTATTCTTTACCGACCTATGTGGTTTTTTCCTGCTACTATGATTGTTGTGGGGACTCATTATTTACCCTTCATAACGCTCTATGGAATGAAGATGTTTGGAATACTATCAGCAATGCTCATATTAATTAGTATAGCCTTAGCGCTTTATGGTCCACCAATATTTAGTCTAGGAGGATGGTTAACAGGTTTGATTTTGATTTTATTTGCTTTTATTGGTAGGTCAATTGTTCTTAGAGAAGAAAAAAAAGAGAATAGAATTGTTGAGTGATTTGGAGGAGTTATACTGTCGAACAAAGTATAATCATTAATTCATATAATTCTATCCAAGGAGAAATAATAATGAACAAATTAAAAAGAATGACTCCATATGTTTTAACTTGTACCATATTTTTTTATCTATTACCTTTAATAGGAAATTCTACTGGAAGTTTTATGGTGATTTTATTAGTTATAATTCCATTTGTATGCTTCTTAACATCTTTTATATATGCTTTAAATCACGGCTGGGATATTATTTTGTCTATAACGATAGGGATTTTATTCGTACCTTCAATTTTTATTTATTACAATAGTTCTGCTTGGATTTATATCGTTATTTATTCAGCGATATCATCATTAGGACTTTTTATTGGGAAAACTATAAAACAATTCAGGTAAACGCCTATTTTTGAATAAGTTTAAAAAGGAGGAAAAATGAATCATAGAAAATTTAAGAAAAATTTAAAATTATGGATAGGTTTAATTATAGGAATAATTACATATTATATTATACATGAAGGAACTCACTTTATCCAAGCTATCCTAACAAACAACTTTGATTCTATACGATTGGTTGGACTTGCTGGTGTAGAAATTATGATTAAAGAAGTGCCTACGGGCATATCACTAGGTCTATTTTCCGGACTTAGTAGTATTATAACTGTTCTTTTTGGTTACATTCTATTACTTATAATGCCCAAAATCCATAGTCTGAGTTATAAGATGTTAAAAGTTGCTTTGTACTATATCACAATCATCTTATTAGTACTTGACCCAATATATATGTCAGTTTTGCATCGATATGTTGGTGGAGGTGATATGAATGGTGTAACCCAGGGTTTAGGGATTTCTACTCTACCTGTTAGTATTGTATTTGGTGGATTAGCAGTTATAAATATTTACCTAGTCATAAAGAAGGTGCATCCTGCCTATAAGAGAAACTTTTTCCAGTCAACAGATTTTAATGTCATGGAGGAAAAATGAAAACTATTAATATTGAAAAGTTTAATCAAATTATTGAAAACATAACAAATAAAAAGTATATTCACGGTGCTACATTTAGGGTCTTAGTTGGTGAAAGTGGAGAAGAATGGACCGGAGCTTCGGGAAATTTACAAGTTGATAGTGCCTATTATATTGCAAGCATTAATAAAATGTTTGTGTCTGCACTGATCTTAAAACTAATCAATGAAGAAAAACTTTCTTTTGATACCCCTTTATCAAATTTTATCGAGCCAGATGTTTTGAAGGGACTTCATGTTTATAAAGGGAAGGATTACTCGAAGGAGATAACTGTTTTACATTTGCTCTCCCAAACGTCAGGCTTGCCTTGTTTTCTATCCGATAAACCTAAAAAAGGAAAGGCACCAATTAAAGAACTAGAAGAAGGTATTGATCAGCCGTGGCCAATTAATAAAGTGATGGATCGTGTAAGAGCGTTAGAGGCATATTTTCCACCAGGAATGGATCATAAAGCTAAGTATGTTGATACAAACCATCAATTATTAAATCTTGTTTTTGAAGGTGTGACCAAGAAAACGGTGAAAGATGGTCTGGATCAGTTATTTAAGGAACTTCAGATGTCCCATACCTATGTATGTGAAGACATAGCAGATAAAAGTTACATATTTCCTTATTATAAGAATGAAAAAAGAAATATTAGTCAATTCATAACTTCTACAAACAATGATATTATTTCAACAACTCAAGATCAGATATTGTTTATTAAAGCCTTTTTTAATGGCTATTTCTATCCTAAAGACCATTTGAAATCTTTAGAATTATGGAAACCGATATTTTTCCCATTTCAATATGGTATCGGTATTCAGAAGTTTTATATGCCTCGAATGATGTCACCATTAAGAAAAGTACCTGATATGATTGGTCATTGTGGGTCAACAGGTGCGGTGGCTTATTATGTTCCTGATTTAGATGTTTATATAACCGGGACCACCAATCAACAAGCATCACCCAATGCTGCTTTTCAAACCATGATTAAAATGGTGCATTCACTATTAGAAAAGTGATTAATAGTCTAGGGCAGATATATTGTAGTTGAAAGAGGAGAACATTTATAAAGATAAGGGGTATTAAAAATCAAACAATACCTAATATAGTTAGATTAGGAAATACAGATTAAGTTTAGTTTGTGTAAACGAAAACTAAAAACTAGAAAGTTTGGAGTATATATTATGATCGTTGAATTAAGAAATTCAGAATTTAATAAAATAGAACATTTACTTATAGGCAATCGAATTAATCTTGAAATATGTGCAGTTGTACAAGGATACAATCCGGGGTGGATATTCGTAGATAACCCAGATAAACCCAAAACAGCACTCGTATGGTCAAAAGGAATTAAAGGTTTTTATTTCCTTGGTGAACATGCAAATATTGAATTTACAAAGTATATTTATCAATATATTCATGAACAGATTATATACCGAGCAAAGAATATGGGATTAACTCGGTTTGAGTTTAGCGGAACAAGTGATGAGTGGGATCGGACGCTAGAAAAAATTTTTATGGATAAAAAACTACATCGGTCAAAACAATTTGTTTACGAATGTAATACTGTTTCGAAATCGGTCATTAATCAAGAAAAATTACCAACAAACATTGAAATTAAATCAATTAATGAAGAATTACTGAGTAGTGACGTTGAGTCCATTGACTTCATCATTGAGATTATTCTAGAATGGTGGAATACAATTGAAGATTACTTGAAATATGGTGTTGGATTTTGCATCGTATACAATGATAAAATTGTAAGTAGTTGTGTATCTAGTTTTGTCACAAAAAAAGCTATGGAATCACATATCGTAACAGTAGATGGCTATAGAAAAAGAGGATTTGCTAAATTAGCTGTAAAAGAGTTTATACGCTTTTGCGATATAAAAAACTATACGCCGTATTGGGATTGTATGGAAGATAATTTTGGTTCGAGAGCTTTAGCAGAGGGGTTAGGCTATTCAAAAAAATATGACTATAAGCTATATAGTTTTGAGTTAGATAACTTATAATAGGAAGCAAAGTACTTGCCTTAGAAACTTAGAACCTAATAAATATCATGATCTAGTTGATAAATAATGGGTTGTTAGAAAGGATAAAGATAGAATGATTGAAGAATTAATTCAAGACGAATACTATAAAATAGAGAATTTGATTAGAAGTAATAAATTTCCAGAAGCTGCATCAGTAATTTTGAAAAATAATCCAGGATGGGTTTTTGTTGATAATATAGACAATCCAAAAACAGCATTAATATTTTGTAAAGGTATGGGGAGTTTTTATTTAGTTGGAAATTATAATAATGTTCAATTTAAAAATGAACTTTTATCTTTCATTGAAGGGGTACTATATTCTAAGCTGAACAACATAGGCATCAGCTGGATTGAAATTTCAGGAGTGTCAGAGGAATGGAATAGAATAGTTGAAGAAGTATTTATTCATAAAGATCTAGGTAAAGATAAACAGATAGTATACAAACTAAAGAATAATACATCAGTCAGTGGAGAAAATGTTGAGAATATAAGGCAAGTAGATATAAATACATTTGATACAAACATTTCCAACCTTGATTTTTTAAAAAATGAAATACAACAATTTTGGGGAAGTATAGAGAACTTTTTAAACAAGGGTATATGTTATTATTACATAATAGAAGACGAAATAGTAAGCATTTGTTATTCAGGATTAGTAAAGGATAATATTCACACAATTGGAATAGAAACAATAGAAAAGTATAGAAAAAAAGGATATGGGTATAAATTAGCTAATGTATTTTTGAATGAACTTGAGATAAAAGGTATAGTAGCACATTGGAATTGTAGTGAAGATAATACGGCTTCAAAATTTATGGTAGAAAAACTTGGCTTTGAGAAAGAATATGAATATATATGTTATTGGTACAATTATGACTGCTGTTTGTGAAGAATTATTGCACCGTGATCTGATTCAATATACCAAACGTGCTCTTAAAAATTTCATCTATTCTTGATATTAAATTTAAACATCTATAAATAATAGGTGTTTTTTTCATATCTAATTTAAGAAGGTATATAAATAAACCAATCAACTTAAATTAATAAATAAGTATCAAAATTAAAACTTCTATATTACATGGCAACTGATAACTTAACTATAAGCCGTAATTACAACATATAATTTCTATACCATCTATAGGCTTTTTTCTAATAAATTAAAATGATTACCATAATATTTGTGATATTAAAGTTTAATTATCGAATAATAGTTTTTTAATATATTTTTAATATTTCAAATATATAGTTAATAATAGAGGTTATAGTATTTTGAATTATAAAATTTTAGGAGGATTATTTTGAAAAAAACAATATTATTAATTTTTGTAATAGTCATACTTCTAATGACTATTCAATTGAATTCATATAATGTTAATGCGCAAAAGAGTCACGACGTCAGTATAAGTATGGATAAAGAAATAACGAAATTAATGAAAAATTATAAAATTCCAGGGGTTTCTATAGCTATGATTGAAAATGGTGAAATAGTATCGATTAAAGCTTATGGTTACTCAAAATATGACAGTAAAATAAAAATGGATGAAACAACAATTTGTCGAACACAGTCAATTTCTAAATCCATAACAGCCTGGGGTGTTATGGCACTAGTTGAATCAGGTCAGATAGATTTAGATAATCCTGTAATAGATTATTTAGATGAAGATGACTTGCCTAGTTTTAAAAATGACTTGAAAAAAATTACCATAGGACAATTATTATCTAATAGTTCTGGCTTATCAACAGGCACTGTAGGTATACATTATGACCCCAGCAAAAACATACCAACTCTTAGAGAAAATTTAACTAAAGAAATTAAATTTATTGAAAAACCGAATAAAAATTTTATTTATTCAAATACAGGATTTAATTTGTTAGAATTAATTATTGAAAATGTAACTGGAGAAGATTTCAATAATTATATGACAAGAGAAATTTTAATTCCGCTGCAGATGACAACTTCAACTTATGAAATGACAGATGAAATATTAAAACAGTTGCCTTATGGTTATGATTTAAAAAATCAGGAAGTATTACCATATGTATACCCTGAAAAAGCATCTGGTGGTTTATATTCAAACGTTGGAGATCTTGCTCAATTTTTAAGTGTAGAAATGATTAACGACAATAAAAATGAAGTATTAAGTGAAGAAATGATTAAGCTAATGCAATCACCAATAGTTAAAACCAGTGGAATATACAACTTAGTTGCTGATGATTATGGGTTAGGTCATTTTATTGAGTATTTTGATGATAAGAAAGCTGTATTTCATGGTGGTCAGGGACATGGTTGGATGACCCATTATCATTTGGTGCCAGCCGATGGTAATGGTATTGTTATACTTACGAATTCTCAAAGAAGCTGGCCTTTTATTTCTTATATTTTAACACATTGGTCTCAACAATATGGATATGATTTAAAAATGTCACGGATTCTTCTGGGAATTAATATATTAAAGATTATTGTTTTCTTAATATTTTCTTATTCGATTTGTCAGTTGATTAACATCTTTAGAAATAAAAAAAAGAAAGATTTAGAAAAAAAATCTTTTAAAAATATAATAAAAATGATTTTTCCAACGATTATTTTATTGTTATTATTATGGAGTTTAAATTTAGATTATATATTCATTGCATCAGTATTTCCTAAAATGTATCAATGGTTAAGAATTTCACTTCTGTTTTTATCAATTACCATGATTTTAAAATATATTTCTATTAATAGTAATATATAAATCTGGAGCGACATTAGTCACAAAACTTGGAGATGTATTAACAGTAACTTTGGATTTTGTGACGGATAGTTATAAGGAGTCTTTTGGAGTTTTGCAGAAAGCTTATAAATATGGAACAAGGGACGATATCACCAAAGAGATTTTAGATGATATTAAAAGCGATGTAAAAGACCAAGTGAGTATAATAATAGATGAAACAATAGATGAATCAATCGGACTTCTTGATGAAACTGCTTTTAAAAATTGGGAGGATTATTTAAGTGATAAATACAACTATTGGTTGGATGATGTTGAGATAGGAGAACCTACTGAAGATTATAACACTGATGATTTAATTGGTGTTTGGAATGGAACCGTAACTATAAACGATTATAATATGTCTACTAATTTAGTAATAACTGATGCTACTTGGCCTAAAATAAAAGAATATTTCAAGGAAAATGACATAGTTATAGCTGTGAATATCACGAACACATCTCCCCTTGGAAACTGATTTTATTATTCCAGATAAGATTATAGATCTAATAGAAGAAAAAAGAGACAATAAATAGCAGAATGCATAAAATTTTATTTGCGATATCATTCATTCTTTCTTTTAAAAATTATTTATCATTAAAAGGAGTGAAGATTTATGATTTTAGAACAAAAAGAATATGAATTAATACTAGAAAACTCTCCCAATATGATTTGGAGAGCTGGTAAAGTCAATAAATTCGAAATTGAAGCAACATTGAATGAGTTTGCTAAGCAGGGCTGGGAAGTAGTAGTTTAACACATTTTAGTGATAAGTTTTTTTATTATTTTAAAGAGTTGTATATTTATTATTAAAACTCAGAAAATATATTTATTTATAGCTTAGTGTAAAATAGTTGTTGGACAAAAGAACAAAAAAATATAGAGAAGTACACTCCATTTGATATAATGTAATTATCACAAAACAAAACCCAAAGGAGGAATTCTCTATGAATAATATTATACAATTAATTATGGAAAAAGTTAAGGGAGAAATTGAAGAAAATATAATTAAAGCACTAGAAGGTGATGCAAAGCTAGACGATATGGTGGATTCAGTAGGAGAAATGGTAAATGATATAGGAGTTAATACCCTTTTAGCAATAATAGAACAAGTAGATGAACAAATAAGAAAGTCACCTGAAAGAAAAGGAAAATATCATGTTCATAAAAAAAGTGTAGAAAGAAGCTTAATTACAAGATTTGGAGAATTAGAATTTGAAAGAACATACTATAAAAATATATTAGAAAAA
>Ga0209942_1000909_pt1 | contig 16949 bp, 16 predicted proteins | sample SalPonR1_A_D2_MG_FD_185695 | JGI IMG/M metagenome (GOLD analysis project Ga0209942, IMG submission 185695) | Salt pond soil microbial communities from South San Francisco under conditions of wetland restoration - Salt Pond MetaG R1_A_D2_MG... ... | reverse complement strand
AATCCTGCACACACCATGTTTCATGTGATGATATAGGGAGAGTAAAAATTCCAAGATGGCTGACCAATTTTACCGGGAAAAAGCTGGAATATGATGTGGTAGCCGGATTAGATAAGCTCCCGCGAGACATCTCTGATTATTCGTTGGTTGTACAATGCGGCGGCTGTGTAATTACACGCAAACAATTGATTAACCGTTTACGTCCGGCCATTGAAGCCGGTGTTCCGGTAACCAATTACGGCATGGCCATTGCTTATGTACAGGGTATCTACCAAAGAGGCATTGAACCTTTTACTAAAACAAACCATTCGGCAACAGATTACCTTTAACCACCAAAAGATTATTAAACCTAACAAATAACACCGGGCCAACTACAAACAACCCAGAAATTTAATTTATCACCATTTTAACCAGCTGGAAACTATCAAATGATATTGTTTTTAGTGCGTAGGAGTCTATTGATATGCAGCAAAAAGCCAGTGGTAGAATAAATTTTTTTACTTGTTCAGAACACCCTATTTTCACGGTTAGAAAAAGATTGTATGCTATTCCTTCTCAGGAAATTTTAGGTTCATAAATGGTTAAATTATTCATCATGCAATCTTTTTCTTTTCAACTTCAATGCAATAAAAGGAATTTAATGGACGGAGGTATTATATAGAGGAAGAGTAAATGTAATCGTGGTTCCATTATTTACTTTACTATCCATAAAAATTTCACCATGGTTCATTTCAACAAATTCTTTACAGAAAAATAGCCCCAACCCTTTCCCTGTTTCTCCTTTGGTTCCATCTCCGTTTCCATGAGCAATCTCAAACACTTTTTCTTTGTGCTCATCTTTTATACCAATACCTGTGTCCTTAACCCACAATTGTGCTTTTTTATTTTTTACAGCGGCTCCTAAATAAACTTTCCCGCTTTCAGGGGTAAATTTTATGGCGTTGTTTAACAAGTTTCGAATAACCGTATGAATCATATTTTTATCGGCATAAATTAAAATATCCTCTTTCGTCTCATCAATCAGTTCAATATTTTTAAGTTCGGCTGATGAATTATAAAGTTTTACAGCTTCGTCAACCAACTCTTTTACATTTACCATCGCCGGGTTATAAGGAATTTTACCCTGCTGGCTTAATGCCCAGTTTAAAAGATTATCGATTAAGGTTAACAGGTTAGTCACCGATAGTTCAAGGGTATTCGATAATTTTTTTAACGAGTCGTAGTCCTTCTCTTCAATCCAAATAGGTATCAGTTGTGCTATACTATCGATAGAAATTAGCGGGCTGCGCAAATCGTGGGCAATAATTTGAAAAAGCTTATCTTTTGTTTTATTGGCTTCGATCAACTCGCTGTTTTGTTTTGCGATTTCAACCCTTTGACTACCAATTTTTTTATTTTGTGAAGATAATAATTGATTGAATTTTTTTCGTTTCTTACTCTCATTCCATAGGTAAAAAATTAAGCAGATAGCAATAATAATTGCAATAATTAAAACTGTCCGCTGAAATCTTGCCTGTTTATTTTCAATCTCATTTTTTGCAAGCTGTGCTTCTTGTAAATCTTTGTCTTTTTTAAGTAAAGTTATTTCCTGCTCCCGTTGTTTCGCTTCATATTTCTTTTCCAGTTCAACTATTTGGGCTTTTCGATTCAGGCTAAAAACGCTGTCCTCGTAATAAACATAATCTTTTAAATACTGTAGTGCCTTTTCAGCATTTCCTAATGTATCATAAACATTAAAAAGATTTCTGGATAAACGGTGCTGTTTCCTGATATCTTTTATTTCCCTGGCAAGGGCATAACTTTCCTCGAGGTATTTAATACCCTTTTCAAAATCTCCTTCTTTAATATACGTATTTCCTAAACATTGGATAGAGTATACCATAGTTCCTTTAGTCCCCAACAGCTTTCCTAACTCAATGGCCTTTTTAGCATATTTTTTAGCGTCATCAAATCGTTCCATTTGTTCGCTGTTGGCTGCTAAACTTTGATACAACAAAAAACGATCGTACCTATTCGATTCGTCTTGCAAAGAATGCATAGCCTTTAAATAATATTCGTTCGATCTTTTATAATATTCCGGATCAGAATTATTTGATGCAATTCTTTGATAAACATTCCCAATATTCATATATGCATAATTCACATCTTTTTTTATACCTGTTTTGTCTCTTAATTCAAGATTTTTTTTATAAAAGCTCAAGGCTTCATCAAATTTCCCCAAATCATAATACAGAGTTCCTAAATTATTATATAAAGTAATTATTTTTAACGTATCATTAAAATTTTCAAAAATCTCAAGCGCTTTTAAGAAGCAATCAATGGACTGGTCGAAGCTTCCAAAGCGTTTTTTAACATTCCCTAATCGGTTAAGATTAATCGCACGCTCATAATCCATTGCCAGGCTATCGAAAATAGCCAGTGATTTAGTATAATAAAAAAGGGCAGAATCGTATTCAGACTGATACTTATAAACAACACCCAACTGACTTAATGCTGAAGCATATCCTTTGGTATAATCAATATCCCGGGCAATTCGAAGCGCCTCTTTGATAATGACATAGGCTGAATCGGTATTATATTTATAGGTCTTATAAGATAAATCAGTAAGTTGGTCTACCTTAACAGAATCATCGGCCAAACTATAAACAGCCTTTTTAAGACTATCCAGGTTAGAACCATAGGATTCCTTTCCGGGAAAAAATCCCAAAACTATCTGAATAATTAATAACAGGAACCATTTTTTCATTTTAACCAAAAGAATTAATCAGTCTCTCCATTATCCATTCCTGTTTTGCCTTCTCCATCCGGTTCACCATTTTTTAACGTATTATCATAATTTTTAACTATAATTTTTATTTTTTTAAGTTTTTCAACCCTATCCGGAGTTAATTCAATGTTAAACTCTTCTGTTTTTTCTTTATTCACTACGTTTTCATCCTGTTTTTCACGGAGTTTAATCCTTACCTCCCAATACTCACCGGTAAATATCTGTTCTATAGTTTCTTTATAGCAACTCCCGGGCATTTTTACCAAAACATCTAACCTGTAGTCGGTAGTTCCTTCTTGATAAAATAAATTAAAATATGGGTAATATAATTCCATGCCAGGTAAATTTAAGCAGTTTAAACACTGCTTAAAGATAACATAAAAATTATTTATTCCAATTTTTCAAAACAGAAAACAGATCTTACCGCTTGATTTTTAATACAATACCTGCCTTTGCCACTCGAACAGAGTAACAGCTAATGCATGAGAAACATTTAAGGAGGTATTACGACCTAACATCGGTATATGTATAATCTTACTACACTTATCCAATACTGAATGACTGATACCAGAAACTTCATTGCCGAGAAATAAAGCAATTCTTTTCGGTAATTGAGTTTGAAAAATATTTTCAGAATCGTTTGTCGTTTCAACAGCTACCCACTGATAGTCTGAAGGAATAAAATCTTCGAAAGAGTCAGGTTTGCAAAACTGAAATTTTACAGCATCAAAACTTGACGAGGCCGTTTTTTTCACTTTCGACATGCGGATATTTTCCATACGGGTAACAAACAGTACCCGTTGACAACCGGCATTATCAGCCAAACGCAATATATTACCCATATTTTCGGGTGTTTTAATTTGATACCCAATAATAATAGGCGGTAAAACATTATCGGGATAACCAGTATTTTTAAATAATTTTGAAGAATGAAGTATCCTTTTTGTCATGCTTAGTCGGTAATAACCCTATCCATCTTAACATCATACTGATCGGCAGGAACTTTTCCCAGCATTTGAAAATCAAAACAAACACCAACTTTAAGGGCGGAAGTTTTACTTAATAATTTATCATAATAGGCTTTTCCTCTTCCAAGCCGGTTGTTCTGTTTATCGAAAGCAACCCCGGGAACAATTATCATATCAATTTTATCAAGAGAATTTTTATAAAGTGCCCTTGGTTCTTTAATTCCAAAAGCAGTTCCTTCAATCATATCATCCAGGCCTTTAAATACCCGGAGTTCCAGCTCATCGTCTTTAACCGAAGGTAAAATGATTGTTTTGGTTTGATACCATTTTAAAACAAAATCATGGGTATATACCTCATCATTCATCGACCAGTAAGCCATTATGATATCTGCTTGCTGAAATTCACTCAACAGCTCAATCTGCTCAAATATTATTTTTGATTTTGCTTTTTTTTCTTCGAGTGTATATTGTTTTTTAAGCTGTTTGATTTCCTTTCGGACTGTATTTTTTTGTTCATGAATCATAAACGGGAAGTATTAAGAAATATTAAATAATCAATTTATATCCTTTCCCGTGGATATTTAATATCTGAATGGAAGGATCATCTTTTAAATATTTTCTGAGCTTAGTAATATAAACATCCATACTACGAGCATTAAAGTAACTGTCTTCCTGCCAAATGGTTTTTAAGGCAAAATTACGCTCTAATACATTATTCATATTATTACAAAGCAATTTTAACAGCTCTGATTCTTTCGTGGTTAACTTTTGGGTTTTATTTCCATTCTGAAGAATTTGTTTTTGCGAATCGAAAATATAATCCCCAATTTGATATTGATCATTATGCGCAGAGACATGATTGGATTCCGTGCGCCGTAAAATTGCTTTAATCCTAAAAAGCAACTCTTCCATGCTAAAAGGTTTGGTCATATAATCATCAGCCCCAACCGAGAAGCCTTCAATAACATCTTCTTTAAGCGATTTTGCTGTAAGAAAAATGAAGGGAACAGCCGAATTAATTTTTCTTATCTCGCGTGCCAGGGTAAAGCCGTCCATTTTGGGCATCATAATATCTAAAATACATAAACTGTAATTATGTTTTTTAAATCCTTCAAGGGCTAATTCTCCATTAATATAAAGGTCGGTATTAAACCCTTTCGCATTTAGATACTCTCTTAATAAAGTGCCAAGATTTTCGTCGTCTTCAGCTAATAAAATTTTTAAGCTTTTATCATCCATTTTTCGTATAATTATTTGGAATAAATATTTTAAATGTTGTTCCTTTTTTAAATTCAGATTGCAGCTCAATTACTCCGCCATGTTCTTCCACAATCTTCTTTACATAACTCAATCCCAGACCAAATCCTTTAACATCATGAACATTTCCTGTTGAAACTCTATAAAACTGATCAAAAACTTTTTTCTGGTCTTGTTTTTTGATTCCAATTCCCTTATCTGCAACAACAATGTTAATTCCTTGTTTACTATTGTTGGTAGAAATGGTAATTTCAGGAGCTCCATGGCTATATTTTACAGCATTATCGAGCAAGTTAAAAATAATATTCGTAAAGTGTACCTCATCGACCCAAAAAATAGAATGCTCTGCTTTAAGATTTTTGATTATTTGCCCCTTATGATTTCGTACCTGAATATCAAAGTTATGGACTACATTCTCAATAATATTATGTAAATCCAGTTCTTTTCGTTTTAGTTTTATTTGTCCCTGCTCAAATAAGGCCGTTTTTAGAACTTTTTCCACCTGGTAACTTAACCGTTTACTTTCATCATCAATAATCTTTGAGATATATTCCATATTTTTTGTCTCCATTGGAATTGTTTTATCTTTTAGCATTTGTGAAGCAAGTGAGATTGTAGAAATAGGCGTTTTTAATTCGTGGGTCATATTATTCACAAAATCATTTTTTATTTTCGATAAACGTTTTTGTTTAAACATAATATGTATGGATAACGAAAAGCCTAAAACAATGATCAGGGTAAGAAAAAATGACGAAAAAGCCATAAATCCCGTTGATTTAAAGATATATGTTCTTTCGTCGGGAAAATAAATCGTAAGAAAATTGTTTTTTGCAAATACATCATTGGGGAATAATCGGCTCGTAAATCTCTCTGCATTTATATCCTTATCATAGTTATCTGATTGGTAAACTATTTTATCATTATTCCGTGTAACAGCATATTCGGCTTTTATATCAACACCAAGATTAGCAAATGTTGTACGAACAATCTCCTCAATAGTTTTCTTATCAATTCGATCTTTTAAATCAACATCAATTTGAATTAATTTATTTACAATATTTTCAACAAAAACGGTTCTGTTATCCAGTTTCTCGGAGAAATCTGAGGTTATTTGCAAGTTCTCAAATGATTGCGTTTTTTTAAAATCTCCAAATTGCATATTGGTAATATTGCTAAATTGCATATTTTGCGAACTTATGGCCTGGAGTTGTTTACTAATGCTTAAAGAATCGGTGTTTCTAAAAATGAAGATCTCTTTTTCTTTATCTGTAGTGGATAAACTAAAAGCCCGTTGATTGATTTCGTTTAAACGATAGTTTACCGAAGGGCTGCCTGATATGGAGACATCCTGGTAAGGTTCAATTTCATTTACAACCTTATAAACCATTTCACGGTTCTCAATTTCTTTTACAACATTATCAAGTCCACTGTTTACTAGTTGTTTAAACTGCTCTTGTTTAATTTCAATCGCATTTTTAATCCAATAAAACTGAACAAATATTAAACCTATTAGTGTAATTGATAATACAACGGTAATAATCCAAAGGGTTCTTTTTTGCATAACATTACAAATATAACTGCTAGAAGTGTTAGAAATGAATTATTTAACATTATTTAACATAGGTTTAAATAACTTAACCAATGTTTGCCCTACTTTTGTTTTTGACAATAAGCAGCAAGAATGTAATAAATTGTCGTAGATTTAAATTTTAGGGTTAGGAAAGAGAGAAGTCATTCTCTCTTTTCTTATTTTAAAAAACAAACATGCTGTGTAGTTTGCTGTTTAAATCTTCAATAGCAAATGCAGTAATCACAATATTAATTTTCTTGATTTTCCGGATAAGATTACTGATATGATTAAAATCTTCTTCACCCGTAACTTTTAAAATATAATCAATATTTTTATAATCAGGCAGCAGGAACCCTTCTTCCGATTTATTGGATATTAGATCAAAATTAATTGAATTAGCATCTGTATAATGATACATCGAATAGCTGACATTCACCTTGAATTTTGGATGATTGATCTTGAAATCATCTGTTTTAACCAGTTTCCAATGTAAAAAATTGTTTATAGCCCAACTTATTCTATAATCATTTTCATGCGAAGCAATCCCTATTAAAAAAAAATCGCTGTCGTAATCAAAAGATAATTTATGCACTTTCTTTTTCGAAATCATAAGTAATAATTATCAACGAATATAGCTAATATTTTGAGAAAGTTAATATAATTATTTTAACTGTTTATTGCGATATTTTATAGATTTTGTCTAAAGCCCTGTGTGATGCATGTTGTTGAGCTTCTTTTTTTGAAGTTCCTTTTCCCTTACCTAAAACCTCATCACCGACTTTTATGATTGAGGTAAAAAATTGCATATAAGATTCTGTACTTTCAATTTCTTCATCAATAAACTTAACGTCTAAGTGATTTTTCTGAGCCCACTCAATAATTTGACTTTTATAATCTGAGTCATTTTGGATCAACTCGTAAAGGTTAATATTTCCTTTTATAATCTTTTCCAGGATAAATTTTTTGGTTTTATTGTAGCCCTTATCAATATATATTGCCCCAATAATTGCTTCCAGCGCATTGCCATAAATATTTTTTGTGCCATTCATTTTTGCTTGTGCAACAATATGATATTGCAAGCCAAGGTTAAGTGCAATTTCATTCAATTGTTCACGACTAACAATTCTGGATCTCATTTTGGTTAAAAACCCCTCTTGTTTAAAAGGGAAATAAGAAAATAAATAATCGGCAACAACAGCTGCAAGCATTGCATCGCCTAGAAACTCCAGGCGTTCGTTATTCATAAACTTCTGATTGTCAGATACTATAGATGCGGATTTGTGGGTAAACGCTATCCTATAAACCTTAATATTAACAGGATACATTCCTGTTAAAAAGTGTATTAGCTTATAAAACTTTTTATCTTTTGAAAAATAATATTTTAATGGGGGTATATCCGTAAGTACCAACTTTCTTATTCGGTAAATTTACTGATAATAACTGATGCATTATGCCCGCCAAATCCAAAGGTATTACATAACGCTGCACGAACTTCACGCTCCTGAGCTTTGTGCAATGTTAAGTTAAATTCAGGATCAATATTCGGATCTTGTTCCTGGTGATTAATCGTTGGCGGAACAATATTTTTATTAATAGCACAAAGTGTAGCAAGTATCTCAGCAGCTCCGGCAGCACCGAGCAAGTGACCGGTCATTGATTTGGTAGAACTAATATTCATTTTATAAGCCTGTTCTCCAAAAATTTCTTTAATGCCTAAAAGTTCTGCAACATCTCCCCGTGGGGTAGCTGTTCCGTGAACATTGATATAATCAATTTCATCGGCATTCATATTTGCATCATTAAGTGCATTTCGCATTACATTCATTGCACCTAGCCCTTCGGGATGTGGAGCCGTAAGGTGATGTGCGTCGGCAGATAATCCTCCGCCTTTAACCTCAGCATAAATTTTTGCACCACGTTTTTTGGCATGTTCTAATTCTTCAAAAATTAAGGCAGCACCACCTTCTCCCATTACAAAACCATCACGGGTATTACAAAATGGACGAGATGCCGTTTTATACTCATCATTTCTGGCAGAAATGGCTTGCATAGAACTAAAACCACCCATTCCTGCTTCATTAATCGAAGCTTCAGAACCGCCGGTAACAAACATATCGGCTTTTCCTAACCGGATATAATTCAGCGCATCTATCATTGCATTGGTTGATGATGCACAAGCAGAAACCGTTGTGAAATTAGGTCCACGCAAATTATATTTCATCGAAATATGTCCCGATGCAATATCAGATATCATTTTAGGAATAAAGAAAGGGCTAAACCGGGGAGTACCATCTCCCTGAACAAAGTTCCGAACCTCTTCAAGGAAGGTGTTAATCCCTCCAATTCCAGAACCCCAAATTACTCCTGTTCTGTCATGATTTAACTTCTCAAGGTCTACCCCTGAATCTTTCATTGCCTGATCTGCAACATATAGTGCATACTGGGCATATAAATCCAGTTTACGAACCTCTTTGCGATCAAAGTGATCCTTAGGATCAAAATCTTTTACTTCACAAGCAAATCTTGTTTTAAATTTTGATGCATCGAAATGAGTAATAAGGTCAGAGCCACTTACTCCATTTAATAAATTGTTCCAAAATTCATCTACATTGTTACCAATAGGTGTAATCGCTCCAATGCCTGTAATTACTACACGTCTAAACTCCATAACATTAAAATTTAAAACAAGATTTAAGAAATATTAACAATTACTTAGCGTGCTCTTCAATGTATTTGGTAGCATCACCAACAGTACCGATATTCTCTGCTTGATCATCCGGAATTGAAATATTAAATTCCTTCTCAAATTCCATGATTAACTCAACAGTGTCAAGTGAATCAGCACCTAAATCGTTTGTAAAACTAGCTTCAGGTGTTACTTCGTTTTCATCAACTCCTAATTTATCAACGATAATCGCTTTTACTCTTGATGCAATATCAGACATAACTTTTAGTTTTAATTAATAATTAAGTTTAATTTTTAACAGTGCAAAGAAATATAATTAACTATGATAAATCAAAAATATTTCTCTATTTTTTGATGCAAAAATAACCTTTTTTAATTTTTTAAAGCCATTTTTGCATTAATTTTTAAAATTTATAAAAACAAACAGCAAATAGTACTAAACATAAATATCTTATTATGAAGAAAATAGCTGTGCTTGCATCAGGTTCAGGAACCAATGCCGAGAACCTTATTAATTTTTTCAAAGAAAATAAAAAAATCGAAATTTCGTATATTTTTTCGAACAATAAAAATGCATATGTTATACAAAGAGCTAAAAATCATGGCATAAAGCACTATATTTTTTCTCGAACAGAATTTTATAATACAACAAACATTCTTCAGATTTTACAAAAGAATAATATTGATTTCATCGTTCTATCTGGTTTTTTATGGCTTATTCCTGATTATCTAATTAAAAATTATCCTGCCAGAATCATTAATATTCATCCTGCATTGCTCCCAAAATATGGAGGAAAAGGCATGTATGGGATGAATGTTCATAAAGCTGTAATTCAAAATAATGAAAAAGAATCAGGAATAACCATTCATTATGTAAATAACGAATATGATAAGGGAGATATTATTTTCCAGGCCAGATGTGCGATAAATAAAGACGACACAGCTGAAACGATGGCAAAGAAAGTGCATGAACTCGAATACAGACACTTTCCTAAAGTCATCGAAAATATTATTACGAACTTATAAATCGGTATATTCCCGTCCGATATTAATGTTAAGTCCAAAATTGAAAATAAAGGGCTGATAATCGAAATGTAGATCATCATTTCCTATTGGAATAGAAAATCCAAACTGGATAATAAATTTAACCCATTTATAACCAATTTTTGATGTAATAACCGGTTCAAAAAAGGTATTATACCCTCCTTTGTTGAAACTTTCAATATTGGGTGTCATTTTCACTAAAACAAACCGCGGTGAGAAACTGGCATCAAAAATACCTGTAGCAACACCAATGCCCGGTTGTATAAAAAATCTACTTAAATCAGCATCGGTAATTGAGTCTAAAAGGAAGCTTTCGTAAAAACCTTCTGTTTTACCGATTCCATATCCACCATAGATTTCATACCGGAGACTTTCTCCGAGATTTTCAAAATATCCCAAACCACCCTCAATAAAAGAATGTTTATGATAATCATCGGTGGTGTCATTGGTTTCATTCCCATAAGAACCATTGACCATAATCCCAATGTGATCTGTAATAGCATAAGCGGCTTGTGCATCAAAATTACTGGTTCCGGTAGCAATGTTAGCCTGAAACTCTCCCTTATTGCTAAACATAGGCGAATTTGCCATATTAGGGATATACTCGGGTGAGCATGAAAACAAGAATCCTGATACCATTAAAAATAACAGGCTTTTAAATTTCCGGATTGAACATAAATTTTTCATAATTTTAAATTTTGGTTAGGTTGCAAATAATTTATAGTCATCTCATAAATAATCGTTTTTCTATTCTTTATAAATTGAACAAATGCATCATCTGAATACCTGTTTTTATAGATAATCATATCCTTAATTGCAAAAGGAAATGCAATTAACGACAGCATATTAATATAGAATTGTTCGGGATTAATTGCCCGAATATTTCCTAAACTTGCTTCTTGTTTTAACTGGGTGGAAAAGATTTGTGAATTATATAAATTATCAGCTACCTTTAACTTTGTCAATTTTTCAGGGTTATGGCTTAAAACAGTTAAAACAAATGATATTAACAAAGGATTCTCAATAAGAAAATCAATATAACTTGAGATATATTTTTCTATTTTGGGATTTAAATCCATATCAGCATCCAAAATTTCTTTTAAAGATGCAGAAGCTTTTCCAATCAATAAATCAATAATTGTTTCGAATAAAACTTCTTTACTTCTAAAGTAGTAGTTCATTAAGGCAACATTAATTTGTGCTTTTGAAGTGATATCACGTACACTGGTACGGTCATATCCTTTTTTCAAAAACAGCTCTGTAGCCGTTTGTATAATTCGCTCCCGGGTAGACTGTTGAGGTGTCATTGCACATACTCATTAACATTAATGCAATTTACAAAATACAATCATTTTAAACAAGTGTTTAAATTAATTTTAAAAACAATAACTTTTCCAAAATTAGCCTTTAACTAATATCTGTCTGTTGCTTTTCCCTGTTAAATAGAAAAATAAGGATACTGATTAATTAATCGATAACAACTCTTGATTTAAAGTGTCAACAGAAGCGCTGAATCGCTGCAAATTTTCTTCTTTCACCGGTTCAACAGGAGGAGCTTCAATGGTTAATGGATTAATTGGATATCCGTTTTTCCAGACTCTAAAATCGAGATGAGGTCCGGTTGAATACCCTGTACTACCGACATACCCAACAATTTGTCCCTGAGAAACTCTTTGTCCTGCTTTAATTCCTTTTGGATATCTTGATAAATGATTATAACCGGAAGTATAAACGCTGTTGTGCCTTATTTTGATATAATAGCCCGCTCCTTTGGTATATCCTTTTCGGATCACTGTACCATCACCAATACTATAAATGGGTGTTCCGGCAGGTGCGGCATAATCAACCCCCCGGTGTGGTCTGTAAATTTTAAGAATGGGATGAAAACGGCTGTTCGTAAATCCTGAACTTATTCTGGAAAATCGTAAGGGTGCCTTTAAAAATTGACGGCGAAGACTTTTACCCGTTTCATCAAAATAACTCAGTTGCTTATCCTGTTCAAATGCATAAGCCAACATCTCTTCTCCCTTATGGTTAAAACTTACGGCATAAATCTGACCTATTCCTATGGGAATACTATCCACATACTGCTCGTCATAAAGCACTTTAAATTGATCGCCTTTTTCTAAACCAAAAAAATCAATGGTCCAGGCATATATTTCTGACAAACGGATAGCCATCATCGGATCAATATTATTATCGATCATCGTACTCCATAAAGAAGATGATATTACCCCTGAGCAGGTTCTTTTTACATTAATAATTTCTTTAGTCCCTTTAAAAGCAACGGGTTCTTTATTAAAATCGATTTTTAAATATTCGGTAGGACTGTGCCTGTATACAAAATACTTTAATGTATTTAAACTGTCTTTTGTAAAATACAATCTATATTGGTTGCCAGCTTTTATTTTTCTGATATCAAAAACATTGGCCGAGCTTTTTATTGCCTTATTAATTTTATCATATTCGAGTTCCGTTTCCGTTAACAACCGGGCAAGATTATAATTTCTTCTTATTTTTCCCTGCGATATATTAAATGAATCAATAGTGATTCCATATTCTTTTTGGATATCATGATAAATAATATTTTCATCAATCCCAACGGCATAAATATGTGTATTACGAGAAAGGATACTGCTTTCGGAAGGTTTAAAGATACTGAGCAGGATAATTATTAATAATCCAAAACCGGCAATTGATATTTTCTTAAGATACATAAAATTAAATATTTGCAGGAAAAATAAAAAATAAATTACTAAAATTCAAACCCTTACAATTTTATCTGGTCAAAACCCAATCCATAAACTCCCATTACATTGTTTACCGAAATAAATGCATCGGGATCTATATCCTTAATGATACGTAATAAACTACCTGATTCTTGTTTTTTTACAAGCACCAGTAATATTTTTGATTCTTTTTTTGAATACCATCCCTGCCCGTCAAGCAGGGTAATACCTCTGTTCATTTCCATGGCAACCCTTTCTGCAATCTTATCATAATCTTTCGAAAAAATAAACATCTGAACGGTTCGTTTTGCACCGGTTAATACCATATCGATTACATACGCAGTTACAGCCATCGTAACATAACCATAAACTATTTTTTCCAGCGATTGAAAAATCAAAAACGAGGATGAAATAATCAGTACATCAGCATAAAGAATAACTTTACCGGGACTGATGTTTCTATATTTATTAATCATCATGGCAATGATATCAGTTCCTCCGGTACTTCCTCCCTGGCTAAAAACAATTCCAACGCCTGCACCTGCAAGAATTCCCCCGATTACAGTTGACATAAAGTTTTCGGTAACAATGGGCTCCTTAATGATTCCCTGTAAAACAGAAAGGAAAAGGGTAAGGGTAACGGTAGCAAAAATAGTTTTTATGCCAAAACCTTTACCTAATACTTTTATGCTGGCTAATATCAATATAGCATTAATAATCAGGTAAGAAACGCCTACAGGGAATTTTGTGGCATAAAAAATAAGGGTAGCCACACCCGTAACTCCTCCGCCGGTAATTTCTGCAGGGATTAGAAAGGCGGTCCATCCTAAGGCATTAATAAAAAGCCCTAGTGTTATAATGGCATAAATCTTTATATTTTGCAATACTTTTTTATTCATTAACTCATTTATTATACTACAACATTAATAATTTTTTTAGGAACAAAAATAATTTTTTTAGGCGTTTTACCTTCTAACCATTTTTGAGCCATTTCGTGTTGCAACACTCTTTCTTCTGCTTCTTTTGCCTGAATATCAACCGGCAATTTGATTTTAAAACGCATTTTCCCGTTAAAAGATACAGGATACTCTATAGAACTTTCGATTAAGTATTTTTCTTCGAATTTTGGAAAATCTGCATAAGCTATACTTTCTGTATTCCCCGCGAGACTCCAAAGCTCTTCTGTAATATGAGGAGCAAATGGGGATAATAAAATTAATAATGGTTCTAAAATCTGCCGTTTAGTACATTTTAGATCGGTAAGTTCGTTTACACAAATCATAAATGCACTTACGGATGTATTAAAAGAGAACCGCTCAATATCTTCCTGTACTTTTTTAATGGTTTTATGCAATACTTTCAACTCATCTTCAGAGGCATCTTCATTCGATATGTTAAAATTATTATCATTATCAAAAAACAGTCTCCAGAATTTACGCAAAAACTTATGTACTCCGTCAATTCCATTAGTATCCCATGGTTTTGACATTTCCAGAGGACCTAAGAACATTTCATACATCCTGAGGGTATCGGCTCCATACTGGTCAATTACATCGTCGGGGTTAACTACATTATACAAGGATTTGGACATTTTTTCCACGGCATATCCACAGATGTACTTTTCGCCTTCGAGTATAAATTCAGCATTCTTATACTCCGGATTCCAGTTCTTAAAGGCTTCAATATCTAAAATATCGTTATCAACAATAGTTACATCCACATGGATAGGTGTAACATCATAATCCTTGCGTAAATGATAAGAAACAAATTTGTTTGAACCTTTTACTCTGTAAACAAAATTCGACCGTCCCTGAATCATTCCCTGATTGATCAATTTTTTAAAAGGCTCATCTTTACATACCCATCCGATATCGTATAAAAACTTATTCCAGAATCTTGAATAGATCAGATGCCCAGTGGCATGTTCTGTTCCTCCAATATATAAATCAACATCCTGCCAGTATTCATTGGCTTCTTTCGATACAAGGGCATCTTCATTTTTAGGATCCATATACCTTAAATAGTAAGCCGAAGAACCGGCAAATCCGGGCATTGTGCTATATTCAAAATGATACCCTTCGGGTGTTTCCCAATTTTTAGCCCGTGCCAAAGGCGGTTCCCCTTTTTCCGTTGGCAAATAGGCATCCACTTCAGGCAACTCCAACGGCAATTTATCTTTATCTAAGGGGTAAGGGATATCCTCCTTAAAATAAATAGGGAATGGCTCGCCCCAATATCGTTGACGACTAAAAATAGCATCGCGCAAACGATAATTCACTTTTCTTTTACCTATTTCCTTTTCTTCGAGGTGTTGAATGGTTTTTTCTATAGCCTTAGTGACATCCAAGCCATTAATAAAATCCGAATGAATAATTTTACCTTCTTTCGCATCATATGAATCGTTCCACGTTGCAGTATCTGAAGCTTCCTCTCCCTCTTTTACCACAACCTGAATAATGGGCAAATCGAAATGGCGGGCAAACTTAAAATCGCGACTGTCATGTCCGGGGACGGCCATAATTGCTCCGGTACCATAACCCATAAGCACATAATCGCTGATATAAATTGGAATTTCCTGATTTGTTAACGGATTAATGGCAAAACCACCTGTAAATTGGCCGCTAACGGTTCTGGCGTCGGCAAGTCGCTCACGCTCGGAACGTTTTTTGGTCTCTTCGATATATTCTTTTACATCATTCTCATGTTCGGGTGTAGTAACTTGCTGGACCAATTCACTTTCGGGTGCCAATACCATAAAAGTAACTCCCCAAGTAGTATCGGGACGAGTAGTAAATACGGTAATTGCTGAATCTATTCCTTTTAGCTGAAAATCTATTTCAGCACCTTCGGAGCGGCCAATCCAGTTTCGCTGAATCTCTTTTAACGAATCTGACCATTCCAGCTTTTCCAAATCATACAACAATCGTTCGGCATAAGCAGAAATCCGCAACGACCATTGTTTCATTTTTTTCTGAACCACAGGATGTCCTCCCCGGACAGAAAACCCCTCTTTCACCTCATCGTTAGCCAAAACCGTGCCTAAAGCCGGACACCAGTTAACCATCGTATCGGCAAGATAGGCCAATCGGTAATTAAGCAATATTATTTGTTGCTCTTTCTCGGACATATGATTCCACTCATCCGCTGAAAAGATAAATTCCTGATCGGTGGAAGCATCAATATTTTTATTTCCTTCCCGGGCAAAAATCGCTACCAATTTTTCAATGGATTCTGCCTTTTGGGTTTTGTTATTAAACCAATGCTCAAACATTTCGATAAATACCCACTGCGTCCATTTGTAATAATCGGGGTCGCAGGTACGAATTTCCCGGTTCCAGTCGTACGAAAATCCAATTTTTACTAACTGTTCTTTGTATCGCTTTATATTTTTATCGGTAGTAATAGCCGGGTGTTGCCCGGTTTGAATGGCATATTGCTCGGCAGGCAGCCCAAACGCATCGTATCCCATGGGGTGCAATACATTAAATCCTTTTAACCGTTTAAAACGAGAATAAATATCTGAAGCAATATAACCTAAAGGGTGTCCGACATGCAAACCTGCTCCGGAGGGATAAGGAAACATGTCAAGCACATAATATTTAGGTTTGTTCTGATCTATTTCGCAATGAAAGGTTTTATCTTTTTCCCAAAATTTTTGCCATTTTTCTTCCAATGACCTGAAACTATAATCCATAATGCGTTCTTTGAAATGATTTATTATTCAACCTGCGAAATTAGAAAAACTTTATCAATTATTAGTAATGAGCGTTTAAGAAATAAAAAAATGTTTTTAATTAGAATGTTCTTGATAAAAAACATTTCTATTCATAGAATTATTTATAAATTTGCAGTCGCAATGGCTCAGTAGTTCAATGCCTGTCTACCGACAGGTAGAGATACCTGCCTGCCGGCAGGCAGGGAACATCAG
>Ga0209942_1000893_pt1 | contig 17119 bp, 19 predicted proteins | sample SalPonR1_A_D2_MG_FD_185695 | JGI IMG/M metagenome (GOLD analysis project Ga0209942, IMG submission 185695) | Salt pond soil microbial communities from South San Francisco under conditions of wetland restoration - Salt Pond MetaG R1_A_D2_MG... ... | reverse complement strand
ATTACAGTAAATGTGACGGATATATGAAATGAAAGATTAAGTACTTAACCTGTGAGATCTCATGGACACATTATATATGTGGTTGAAATAAGATTTAGCATGAGAAGTCAGTTTCTATCATAGTACTGATACGTCATTAGAAATATTGACTTTGGAAGGACAGGACGATAATTATTTATTTAGTGGTTAACTTCATAGAGCATGAAGAACACAGCCAACCTTTAATTAGGGCTTCTTAATTGAAAAGGGAATGGAATTTCCCAATAAATATTAAGAGCGTGGAGTGTAATATGGGAGTTAATACAATCGAAAGATTTATAGATAATTATTTAACCGCTGTATACGAGATCCGTATGTACAGAGGTGTGGGAGGTCGGTAGAGGAGCTAATCATCTACCTCCTACCCGATTTCTAATATTTTTAAAAAAGAGGATTATTATTTTATTTATTGAATTTTATATATAAATATATTAAAAAGGAGGGATTGCATTGAGTCTTTTAATGGCAGGTTTATCACCTCATCCACCGCTTGCTATACCGGATATTGGGCAAAGTAGTTTAAAAAAGGTATCTGATACAATTAAAAGCTTAAAAGAACTGGGGCATGAAATAGTGGAAAGTGATCCTGAACTGTTAATAACAATTAGTCCGCACGGGGCTGTGATGCGTGAAGCAATCTCTATAATAGATCAAGAAGTAACCAGGGGAGATTTTAGGGACTTTGGTTATAGTAATATCAGTTTTGCAATGGATGTTGACCTTCATTTTATAGATTTGTTAAAGAAAAACGCAGCAGGGGAAGGTCTTAATACAATTAGTTTACAGGATAGAAATGGGACCCACCTTGATCATGGAGTTTTAGTCCCCTTATATTATTTAAAACAAGCAGGTTTAAAAGATATTCCATTAGTGGCTATCAATATGACTTTTTGGGATTATTCAGAATTATATAAATTTGGCAAGATAGTAAATAAAACAATTGAAGAGTGTGATGTTAAAGCTGTAGCAATTGCCAGTGGGGATCTTTCTCATAAACTGAAGCCAGGTGCCCCGGCTGGATATGATGAAAATGCTGAGAAGTTTGATAAGACCCTAGTTAAGCATATAAAAAATAATGAGTTAGAGAAAATCAAGGACATGAATAAAGGCATGATCCATCGGGCAGGAGAATGTGGACACCGCCCTATGGTGATTTTGACCGGCATTTTATCAGAACATACAGTAGAAACTGATTTGAAATCATATGAAGGCCCCTTTGGAGTTGGTTATGCTGTAGCTAGTTTTAAAGTAATTACAGGAGGGAATACCTAATGGAAGATAAGTATGGTTATGTTGACTTAGCTTATGAAGCAATTCGTAATTTTATTGAGAACAAACAAAGGATTGAACCACCTTTAGACAAAGAAGCATTTAACAAGAGGGCCGGTGTATTTGTGACCATCAAAAAGGACGGCCAGTTAAGGGGTTGTATTGGGACTATAGAGCCGGCTGAGGATAATGTGGCTGAAGAAATTATTTCTAATGCGATCAGTGCTGCAACAAGAGATCCCAGATTTCGTCAACTTAAAAAAGGTGAGTTAGATAAGATTAATGTTTCTGTTGATATCTTGGGGCCGAAAGAAGAGATCGATGATCTTCAAGAATTAAATCCAGACAAATATGGTGTTATTGTTAAAAAACATTCACGAACCGGTTTGCTACTGCCCAATTTAGAGGGGATTGATTCAGTGAAAAAGCAGATCGATATCGCCTGTAAAAAGGCAGGAATATATCCAGAAGAGGAGTATAGTCTTGCAAGATTTAAGGTAGATCGCTATGAGCAAAAATAAGGAAGCTGAATTTTATGAAAAAAAAGAGAATAATAATATTAAGTGTAAACTCTGTCCTCATAACTGTTTAATTCAAGAAGGTGAAAGTGGAATATGTCGGGTAAGAAAAAATAAAGAAGGAACATTATATACAAAAAATTACGGTGAAATAAGTTCAATGGGAGTGGATCCGATTGAAAAAAAGCCGCTTTATCATTTTTATCCATCAAAAGGTATTCTGTCTATTGGAACTTATGGCTGTAATTTTAAATGTTTATTTTGCCAGAACTATACGATAAGCCAAAAAGATCCTCCCACAACATATCATTCTTCTGAAGAAATCATTAAACAGGCTAAAAAAAGTAATACCATGGGTATAGCCTACACTTATTCAGAACCAATGGTTTGGTATGAGTATGTTTATGAGACGGCCGTAAAGGCCCATGAAGAGGGTTTAAAGAATGTTTTAGTGAGTAATGGTTATTTAAATCCTAAGCCACTTGAAAAATTAACACCATATATTGATGCTGCTAATATAGATTTAAAGTCTTTTAATAATGAATTCTATAAAAAATTATGTGGGGGAACCAAAGAACCTGTTTTAGATACAATAAACTATTTATATGGTAAAACTCATCTGGAATTGACCACATTAATAATTACAGGGCATAATGATAAATTAAAAGAACTGGAAGAAATATTTAAATGGGTCAAAAATTTAAGTCCTGATATACCGCTACATTTATCCAGATATTTTCCTAATTATAAGCTGGATGATCCTCCTACAGATCTTAAAAAAATGGAAGAAGCATACCAGCTGGCTAAAAAGTATTTGAATTATGTATATCTAGGTAATATGAGATCAGATAAAGGACAAAATACTTACTGTCCTAATTGTCATACAGAGGTAATCACAAGACAATATTTTAATACTGAAAACCATCTTCTCGATGGTAATTGTCCCGAATGTGGAAAAGAGATCTTAAAAAATTATTAGATAAAGTTCCATCCGTAGATATAAAGGGTGTAAATTAAATAAAAACCAGCTCCAAAAAAGGCTGGTGCTAATATAGATTTTTCTGTTCTTTCATAGAGCAGGATTGAGATTAAAGCCAAACTAAAAAAAATGATAATTTTATTAGGTTGTAAGCGGTAAATCAAAAAAGAAAAAAAGATGGCAGATAAAATTTTAGATATTAATTTTGGTAGTTTGATTTTAAATATCTCGTATACAAAAAGATTAAGCATCAGCTGTTCACTTAGGGCGATAATAAAGAAAAGGGGAAAAAGCATTAAAAAAGGCAGAAGGCTTTGCACAAAAGATTGGGTATCATATATATTATAAACCGGGTGAAAAGACTGAGATATATTGTTTTCAGCCAGGGGAATATTTATAAAAGCAAGAACCAGACTTAAGAGTACTGTAATATAGATGATAAGGGGTATAATCTTTTTAAAAGATGACTTAAAGGAAATACCCAGCTCTTTAAAGGAAAGTCCATAGATGAATATAAAGTATAAAAAGAAGAGGCTTATAAAAATAAGTCGGGCAGCAAAGTTAAATAGAAAATCAAAAAAACCGCTTAAATCCGGGACCTCCATAAAGGCTGCAAAATGGAAAAAACGGTTAAAAAATAAAGCAAAGAACCAAATTGCATATATAATTATAATATCCTTATAATTAATCTTGTGTATCCATGCGAATTTATCAGACATATTGTAATCACCTCTTAATTATTTTCTTTATAAATTATCAAAATCCTTCTTTATAATTCTCACTATAGCATATATAATGTATTATAATGAGTGTTTATATATAAAAGGGGATGGTAAAAGTTGCTCTACTCAATTATCTCTAATATAGTTGATCTTTTTATTGTTGGAGTAATTATATATTTTCTCCTTAATTTAATCAAAGGCACTCGGGCAGTTCAGTTAATAAAAGGTCTAGTCTTGATTTTCATTGCTTCTGTTGTGAGTCAACTTTTGAACTTAAATACAGTTCATTGGTTTTTACAAAGTGTATTAACAATGCTCATTGTAGCACTGCCTATAGTATTTCACCCTGAATTGAGAAGGGCCTTAGAACAGCTGGGCAGAGGGGGTTTTTTAAATAAACAATTGGTGCAGAAATGGTCAGTTAAAGATATTAATGATATAATAATGGCAGCTGATGAGTTGGCTGAAAATAAAATTGGTGCCCTGATTGTTTTTGAGAAGAAAGTGGGGTTACGCACATATATAGAGACAGGCACAAAAATAGATGCTAAAATCAGCAAAGAGCTAATAAAAAATCTATTTTACAAATCTGCTCCCTTACATGATGGGGCAGTTATAGTAGGTGAGGGAAAGATTAAAGCAGCTGGATGTTTGCTCAATCTTTCCAACAAACCAAGTATCAATCCCAAACTGGGGACAAGACATAGAGCAGCGATTGGTATTACAGAAGAATCCGATGCTTTAGTAATTGTAGTATCGGAGGAGAGTGGTGTAATTTCGCTTGCCCAGGATGGAGAGCTGATTAGATATCTTGATAAATCCAAATTAAGAGAAATTCTCTTTAAACAATTTATACCTCGCAAAACCAATGATTTCTTTTCCTAAAAATGAGGGAGACATGATGAGAGATTTCTATAACAGATATAAAATATTAATAATAGCATTGATGATTGCGGCTGTTCTGTGGTTATATGTTAATTATCAGGAGAATAATCTCAGAGAAAGTTTGGATTTTTCTACTAATCAGCTTGAACTAGATATTGAAGTTATTAATCTTGAAGATGATTTATATATAAAGGATATATCTGACCAGTATGTATTTATCAAACTAAAAGGATATCGTTTTTTTAATACATACAGTCAAAGTGATTTTAAAGCCTATATTGATCTGAGCGAGGTAAGAATTGGAGATAATATCAGAAAAATTCATATTCAATTTCCGGAAGAAGTTGATATAGAAGAGCAAAAACCACTTTTTATAAGGGTTACTATAGAAAAGAATAAAAAATAAATTAAGAATCAGCTGTAACAAATGATAAAATAAATATCAATAATAAAAAAGGTACATTTGAGGTGAAATGGATGGGCAGAATTTTTGGTACAGATGGTGTACGAGGTATTGCTAACAAAGAATTAACCCCGGAATTAGCTTTAAATTTAGGAAGAGCTGCAGGTATTTTTTTTAAAAAAAATTCCCGGGCCAGGGAAAATTTTTTTGTGTTAATAGCTAAAGACACCCGCATATCGGGTAGTATGCTAGAAGCTGCTTTAATTGCTGGTTTTAATTCTGTAGGAGTTGATACAGTTAAACTAGATATAATAACAACTCCGGCTGTATCTTATCTGACTGATCACAGTAAAGCAAGAGGGGGAGTAATGATATCTGCTTCTCATAACCCAGTTGAAGATAATGGGATAAAGTTTTTTAATCATAAAGGATATAAACTAACAGACAACCAGGAGTTGGAAATTGAAGAATATATTTTTGGTAAAAAAAGAATAGATATTCCCGTGGGGTTAGCTGTAGGTAACACTATAGAGAATAATGAATTGATTAGACAATATAGGCAACATTTGTTTAAGACTGTTGGAGATGATTTAACTAATTTTAAAATTATCTTAGATTGTGCTAATGGTGCCGCTTATGATATTGCTCCCCAAATTTTTAGAAAACTAGGAGCAGATGTAATTGCTTTGAACGATCAATCGAATGGAAATGCAATAAATCAGAACTGTGGATCAACTAATCCTGAAATGGTGCTTAGTCAGGTAAAAAAGCATGGTGCAGATTTCGGTATTGCCTATGATGGTGATGCAGACCGCCTAATTATGGTTGATGAAAGAGCTAATATTATTGATGGTGATCAAATAATGGCACTACTTGCACTCAATATGAAAAAGGAAGGTAAATTGAATAAAAATACATTAGTTACCACCAGATACAGTAATCTCGGTCTGCAAGAACTATTAGCAAAACATGAAATAAAAGTTAAAAAGTGCAAAAATGGTGACCGCTATGTATTACAAAAAATGCTTGAAGGAAAATATAATCTGGGTGGTGAGAAATCAGGGCATATAATTATGCTGGATTATAACAAAACAGGTGATGGAGTTCTGACATCTTTGAAAGTGGCCTATTATCTCAAAAAGTATGATCTCAAATTGAGTTATATTGAGGATTTATTTGAAGCCTGGCCTCAGAAGTTAATTAATGTTGCTGTAAAAAATAAAGACAATTTAACTCAAAATGAACCTATTAATAAGTTAATAAAAAAAATAAGGAGTGATTACGATAAACAGGGCAGAATATTTGTGAGGGCTTCCGGAACTGAGCCCATAATCAGAATTATGATGGAAGCAAAAAAAGAAGAAATGATTAAGAAATGGGCAGAAAAAATAAAAGAAAAAGTTAAAGGAGAATTAAATTAAGCGAGGAGGTGAAAAATAAATAAAAATTAAAGCGCCCGGACTCTAGTTGAGAGTTGACGAGGAGGGAATTAATCGATTATCGGCGGATTTTCCCAGGTATTTATAGGTATTAGGCCTTAACTGACTGGAAAAAACCTGTGAGTAATCACAGGGACAAGATCAGGCAGAAATACCAATTGTTTAAATATAATTATAGATAATGGAGGTTAATTTATGTGTGGAATTGTAGGTTATGTTGGTAATAAAAAGGCAGCATCAATTCTATATAATGGATTGAAGCGCCTTGAATATAGAGGTTATGATTCATCAGGTATTGCCGTTAATGATGGTTTGCATATAGATGTTGTGAAGAGAAAGGGAAAGCTTAAAGACTTAAAAAATAAGATAAAAAATGATATGAATGGTGGGACTATAGGAATTGGACACACTAGGTGGGCAACTCATGGACAGCCTTCTGATATAAATTCACATCCTCACAGTAACTGTAAGGACAACTTTGTGATTGTTCATAATGGGATAATTGAGAATTTTAGACAGATCAAAGATCATCTGATCAAAAAAGGCCATGACTTTAAATCAGAAACTGACACGGAAGTTATTGCACATCTGTTGGAAGAAAATAATCAAGGTGATATTTTACAGGCACTGAAAAAAACTGCAGAGCAACTGGAAGGTTCATATGCCATGACAATTTTATCAGCCGATGAACCCAATCGTATTTATGCTGCCAGAAAAGACAGCCCTTTAATCATCGGTCTCGGAGAAGATGAAAATTATATTGCCTCCGATATACCGGCTTTTCTGGGCCAAACCAGAGACTTTTATATTTTAGAAGATAATGAATTTGCCGTAATTAAAAAAAATAAAGTTGATATATATAACAATAATTTAGAACAGATAGATAAAAAAGTACACCGGATAGACTGGGATCCTGAAATGGCTGAAAAACAGGGATATGAACACTATATGCTAAAAGAAATTCATGAACAACCTGATGCTGTTCGTCGTTTGATGGCACATCGGGTTAGCCAGACCGGGATTAATTTAGAAGAACTAAAATTAGATCAGGATTTTTTAAAAAGGTTGAACAAAATTCATATTATAGCTTGCGGTACTGCATATCACTCTGCTTTATTGGGCAAATATATGCTGGAAGATTTAGTTGATCTAAAAGTAGAAACAGATGTGGCATCAGAATACAGATATAGAAAGGTTCCCATTGAAAAAGATGATTTAGTCATTGCAGTTAGCCAATCTGGGGAAACATCAGATACTCTAGCAGGATTAAGAATGGCTAAAGAAAAGGGAGCTAAGATTTTAGTTTTCACAAATACCAGAGGCAGTAGTATAGCAAGAGAAGCAGACCATTTAATGCTATTGAAAGCAGGTCCAGAAATTTCAGTGGCTTCTACAAAAGCTTATCTAAATATGATTGGCGCATTTTATATTTTCAGTATATTCCTTGCTTACCAAAAGGCCAAAATAAGCTTAAAAGAATATAAAGAATTGTCTAATGAGTTAATCAAATTACCCGAGCTTATAGAAGAAGTAATTAAAGATAGCAAGGAAGTGATTAAGAGAAGAGCTAAAAAATATGCAGAAAGTAAAAGTGCTTTCTTTATTGGTCGGAATACCGACTATCCTTTGGCCATGGAGGGAGCCTTAAAGCTGAAGGAAATATCATATATTCACTCTGAAGCTTATCCGGCTGGAGAATTAAAACACGGTGCTTTAGCTTTAATAGAAAAAGGAGTACCGGTGGTAGCGGTAGCTGTGAGAAAAGATATATTTGAGAAGACCTTAAGTAATATAACTGAAGTGGAGGCCAGACAGGCTGATGTAACTGCAGTTGTCTGTAAAGGAGCACAAGAAATAGAAGATATAGTGGATCATATTATTTATATACCTGATGTTAATCAGTTATTTGCGGGGGCGCTTGCTATTATTCCTCTGCAGCTTTTGGCTTATTATACAGCTTTGTTAAAAGACTGTGATATTGATCAACCAAGGAATCTTGCTAAAAGTGTAACAGTTGAGTAAATAAAAAATAAGCAGGGGGATTGTCTCCCCCTGTTACTTTTCCTTAACTATTTTTAACAGCTGACTTAAAAGTTTTATTTTCATTTTTTTAAAAAATATTTTCAAAGGGGTAATTTCTGATATGAACGCAGAAAACAGACAATCAGATTTGTTTAATTTAAACAATAAAACTGAGCAAGTAATTGGTTTAGGTATTGATATATTAGAAGTAGCCAGGATTGAAAATATTATTAAAAAAGGTGACAATAATTTTATTAATAGGGTATTTACACCCGGTGAAATAGAGTACTGTGAGAGCAAAAAAGATTTTGCCGAATCATTTGCGGTTAGATTTAGTGCAAAAGAGGCCTTTATAAAAGCAGTTGAAAGTGATTATAATATTCCCTACAGAGATATTGAAGTGATTAAGAAAGAATCAAAAAAGCCAGCTATAGTTTTATCTGGTTTGGCCCAAAAAGCGGCTGAAGAAAAAAAAGTTTCAGAAATAATGCTCTCCTTAAGTCATGAAAAAAATTATGTTGTTGCTAATATCATTTTAAAGGGGGTACACATTGATAGTATTAAGTCCTGATGAAATGGCTAGTTTGGATAAAAAAGTAATAAATAGAGGTTTTCCATCTCTTTTACTGATGGAAACAGCCGGTAGAAGAACAGCTGAAATAATAAAGAGAAAATACAGCAGAGAACAAAAAATATTAATATTATCTGGGCCTGGCAATAATGGAGGAGATGGTCTGGTTGTTGGTAGAATACTTGATATATGGGATTATGATGTTAAAATAATAGTAGTAGGAAAGTTGGATAAATTAAATGATGATCCCAGAAAAAATTTAAAAATATGTCAACTAAGGAGTATGAAGATTGAATTTTTACCGGCTGATATTGATTTATCAGATCTCAAAAATAATATTTTAGAATATGATGTGATGGTCGATAGTTTATTAGGCAATGGTCTAACGGGACAGCTAAGAGAACCATATTTACAAATTGTCAAGATGATCAATAGTAGTGGAAAAAATGTTTTATCTGTTGATATACCAACAGGGGTTAATGGTAGTAATGGCAAGATCATGGGAGAGGCTGTTAGAGCAGAAACAACTGTGACAATGGCTTACAGCAAAGTTGGTCAGTTTATCTATCCCGGTCGGGAGTATATAGGTGAATTAATAGTAATAGATCTCGGGTTTCCTAAGAATTTAGTTAATTTTAATATGTATAATCATTATACTTTAACATCAAATGAGGCGAAAAGGCTATTACCTAAAAGAGAGGTTACCGGTCATAAAGGAACTTTTGGCAAAATACTTATTTTGGGAGGGTCTTTGGGATATGAAGGTGCTCCTGTTTTAACAGGTAAAAGCGCTTTAAAGATGGGTTCTGGCCTGGTCAAGATCCTGACTCCTGTTGATGTATATCAAACAGTCAGTTGTTATTGTGAAGAGATAACCGGTGACTATCTTACTATAGAAAAGTTTGAAGAGGCTGTTAAAGATTTTAATGTAGTTGCACTGGGTCCGGGTTTGGGAGTGGGAGATTTTCAAAAAAAGTTAGTTAATACGGTGCTTAAAAAGGCTTCAATTCCTCTAGTTATTGATGCAGATGGTATAAATAATCTCGATTTAGAAATATTAAAAGAGGCTGATAACCAGATTGTATTAACTCCACACCCAGGTGAATTTTCAAATCTAATAGATGAACCAATTCCTGATGTTCTTGCTAATAGAATTAAATATGTAAGGGATTTCGCCACTCAATATGGGGTCAATATAGTTTTAAAAGGTGCCAGTTCAATTATTTCAGATCGAGAAGGTAATGTATATATCAACACAACGGGCAATAATGGTCTGGCGACTGCTGGCAGTGGTGATGTTTTAACAGGCATAATCAGCTCATTGAGTGGACAAAAACTTAATATATATAAAAGTGCAGTCTTAGGAACTTATATACATGGATTAGCTGGAGATTTAGCTGAGCAAAAACTTGGTTCTTATTCAATGATAGCTAAAGATATTATAGAAAACATTGCTCCTGCTATTTCAAAAATTTTACGGAGGTGTAAAGAATGATTACTGCTAAAGATATTATGACGACTAATGTAATTACAGTAGATCCTGATACAAGTGTAAAGGAAGCGGCTAATTTGATGAGTGAACATAAAATAAGTGGATTACCAGTTGTTAAAGACAACCGACTTGTGGGGATAGTTACTGAAAATGATCTAATCATCAAAGACAAAAAGCTTCATTTTCCAGAGTATATAAATGTCATAGGTGGTATTATCTATTTGGAAAGTTATAAGAAGTTTAAAGACGAATTCAAAAAATTTGCAGCCGTAAAGGTGAAGGAACTTATGACGGAAGATGTTATTACGATTAAGCCCAATGAATCAATAGAAAATATGGCTACAATAATGCATCAAAAGGATATAAACAGGCTGCCGGTTGTAGATAATGCGGGCGAGTTAATCGGGATTGTTACTAGAGGTAATATTGTGAAGCATATTGCCATTGAAGAGTAATTTAAGACAGGGAGTAGATTTAAGCGATGATTATATCTGATAAAACAATCAAAAATTTAATTAAAAAAGGGGAACTAACCATAGAACCATTTGAAGGTTATCTAATACAACCTGCTTCAGTAGATTTAAGATTGGGTACTCAGTATTTAAAAATTGATGAAAATCAAGTAGAAATTATGACCCTAAATGATAAAATAAATTATAATAAGATAGAAAGTTCTGAGATTGTAATTCCGCCCCACTCTTTTTTGCTGGCAACCACAGAAGAATACATTAGACTTCCTGAAAATCTAACCGCCTTTGTGGAAGGCAGGAGTTCAATTGGTAGGATGGGCTTATTTATTCAAAATGCAGGTTGGGTTGACCCGGGTTTTGCCGGGAAGATTACTTTAGAATTATATAATGCAAACCGTCTACCTATTAAATTGAAAGCGGGACGTAGAATATGTCAATTGGTTATCGCTAAAATGGACCAAAAAGCAGAGTTTCCCTATCAGGGGAAATACCAGGGACAAAATACAGCGATTGGAAGTAAAGTTTATGAAGATAAAGAGAATATTGAGAAATAATGCTTGCATAAAATTCAAGAAAAACACAGAAAACAATAAAACTAGGAGGTGTTAATATGCAGAATATTATTATTCGAGATATTAACGAGCATATTGGTCCTGGCGACATTGTTGGTGCTTTTATAAATGAGGTTAATATAAGCAGTAATGATATAGGCAATATTAGTATCAAAGATAATATTGCAGAAGTCGAGGTTAAAAAAAATGTATGTCAAAAAGTTGTAAATGTAATGGATAACAACAAAATTGGTGGAGTAAAAGTTACTATAACAATAGATAATGATGCCGATAGGCGAAAAAAAATAGAAAAATACTATCAGAAGTTTAGCAATTTAGTAGAATTAGAAAGACAGGAAGAGATGGAGAGGCATGAGATAGAAATTAAAAGATTATCTCCCAGAGAAAGAGAAAAAAAAGGCAGGGCTCTTTTAAATTTAAGAGCGAAAGATGATGGTAAAACCTATGATCATAAACACAAAATTAAATTTATGAAAAAAGAAGTCGGTGATAAATTACCAGATACAGAAATCAGTATCGGGGATTTAGTAATGATTAGTAAAGAAGACCCTTTAAATAATAATAACCCAACCGGTACTGTAGCAGAAAAAACCAATTATTCGATAACAGTTGTTTTTGATAAAAAGCTTCAAAATTTTGTTTATGGTGATTCTCTGAGGGTTGATTTATATGTGAATGACATTACATTTCAACGTATGCTCGAGGCATTAAAAAACTTTAAAAATGCTGATAAAAACACAAGATTAGGAGAACTACAGCAGAAAATGCTTGGTTTAGAAGATGTAAATTGGCGAAAAAATGCGAGGGATAAAATTGAATGGATTAATGAAGAGTTAAATTCTTCTCAGAAAAATGCAGTCAGAAATACTCTGAAAGCAGAGGACTTTTATTTAATACAAGGTCCACCTGGTACAGGTAAAACAATGACTGCAATTGAGATTATCAATCAAGGTGTTCGACAAGATCAAGAGATTTTAGCGACTGCTGATTCAAATGTAGCGGTTGATAATATTGTAGAACGGCTGGTTAATATGGGAACAGAGGTCTTAAGATTCGGCCATCCTATAAGAGTTACACCACTTTTGCGTGAACATACCCTTGATTATAAAATTTTGGATCATCCTGATTATAAAAAAGCTGAAGAATTAAGAGAAAAAGCCTATGGACTTATAGATAAACAGGATAAATATCAGCATCCTAATGATAGCCTAAGAAGAGGTATGAGCAATGATATGATTATTGAGAGAGCTGGTCTGAATAAAGGAGCTAGAGGGGTTAAACCCGCTGAGATCGAAAGCATGGCAGAATGGATTGAATTACAACAAGAAATAGATGAGTTGTTTAAAGAAGTTGATCAGCTTGAAAATAAAGCTATAAAAGATCTCTTAGATAAGGCAGAAGTAGTCTGTACAACTAATTCAACTTCAGGTTCAGAGCTGTTTTATGATTATAAATTTGATCTGGTTGTTATTGACGAAGCAACTCAGGCTACTGAACCAGCATCTCTAATTTCATTTACAAAAGGAGATAGAGTGGTTTTAATTGGTGATCACAAACAGCTTCCTCCTACTATTTTAAATAAAAAAGCAGCAGAAAAAGGTCTTAATAAGTCCATGTTTGAGAGGTTATATGAAATATATGGAGACAAAATCAGAACAATGTTAGAAATACAGTACAGAATGCATGATGATATCATGAACTTTTCTAATCAGGAATTTTATAATGGCAAACTAAAAAGCTCAACCGATGTTGCAGAACATACGCTATGGGATTTAGGTTTTAAAACGAAGGGAAAAAAATGTTTTACTGATAAATCTTTAAACCCGGATTATCCCATTGTTTTCATTGATACAAAAGAAATGACGGCTGAAGAAAGATCTCTAAAAGGCTCTAACTCTTATGATAATCCAGTGGAGATGGAAGTGCTTTTAGATATAGTAGATGAAGCTTTGAAATCGAAGTTAAATGCTGAAGAAATAGCAGTTATAGCACCTTATAAAGACCAGGTAGATTTATTAAAAAAACACAATAATGTAGAAAATTTAGAAATAAACACTGTAGATGGGTTTCAGGGTAGAGAAAAAGAACTAATACTGGTTTCTTTGGTACGTAGTAACAACAGTAATAATATTGGTTTTTTAAGGGATCTTAGAAGGATAAATGTAACTTTAACCAGAGCGAAGCGGAAATTAATAATAATTGGAGATAGCAGTACTGTAAAAACACATCAAACCTATGAAAATTTGATTAGTTATATCAAAAAAAATGGTCTGTATTATCAACTTTAAGTATTGTAAACCAGATGTTTTCAAGTTATAATAGTATTGATAAAGAAACAGCATAAATAAAATGGCAGATGAGAATAGGCCGCTCATCTGTTTTATATTAATTCTTTCTGGAGGTGCGGTTATTGGAGAATAAAAAGGAAATTAAAGTCAAGATTTCTAAAGATCTGTTAAAAGATGTGAATGATTATATTAAATACCGTAGAGTTACCCGGGATAAGTTTATTAATGACGCACTTACCCATTATTTATGTGAACACAAAAGAATAGAATTGAGAGAGAAGTTGAAAAAGGGATATATAGAAATGAGTGATATAAATTTAGAATTGGCACACGAGGGATTAAAATGTGATAGTTATTCAATTCAAATTTATGAAAAATGTTTAATGGAGTGTGAATAGATATGGATTTAAAAAGAGGGGATGTATATTATGCTGACCTCAACCCTGTGGTGGGTTCAGAACAGGGTGGGGTCAGACCTGTTTTGATTATTCAAAATGATATTGGAAATAGGTATAGTCCTACAATAATAGTAGCTGCAATTACTTCTAGAATTAATAAAGCACAGCTGCCTACTCATGTTGAGATTTCAGCCGGTGATTCAAGTTTAGAAAGAGACTCTGTTATTTTATTGGAACAGATTAGAACGATAGACAAAAAGAGGTTAAAAAGTGAAGTTGCTCAATTAGATGATGATATTCTAAAAAGAGTAGATTCTGCTATAGAAATAAGTCTTGGCCTGGTTAAACTTTAATACATAACTTTTAGCTAATATGGGGAGTGTTAAAATGTCTAAATATATTGCAGATGTTTATCGCAATAAACTTATTGAAAGTAGGCATAGAGGAGATGCTGCTGTAGTTGAGCCTGATGGTCAAATTAGTTATTTTTGTGGAAATCCAGAATATAATACATATTTAAGGTCAGCCGCTAAACCGTTTCAAATCTTGCCAGTCATTAATTCTGGAGCTGCTGATTTTTTTAACTTCTCAAATCGAGAAATAGCCGTGATGTGTTCTTCACATAATGGAGAAGAAAAGCATATAAAAGTTGTCAAAAATATACTAAAAAAAATAGAAGTAGAGGAAGATAAACTTAAATGTGGAGTACATGATCCTATTTTTAAAAAAGCAGCCCACCAATTATATTTAGATGGTAAGAAGGCAACTGAAATTTATAATAATTGTTCCGGAAAACATGCTGCATTACTTTCTTTGTGTAAATATATGGATTGGGACATAAAAGACTATATTAGTCCTACACATCCTGTCCAGAAATTAATGGTAAAGACAGTAAGTGAAGTTACCTCCTTAAAAAAAGAGGATATATATCTGGGAGAAGATGGTTGTGGAGTTGTAGTCTTTGGTCTGCCTGTAAAAAATATGGCCCTCGGCTTTGCCAGACTGGCTAACCCTGATTATTTACCACAACAATATAGAGAAGCTGCTAAAAGAATTACTAAAAGTATGAGTGATCACCCATATATGGTTGCTGGCAGTGAGAGATTTAATACCGACTTAATTGAAGTTATGGGTAATAAGTTAACTGGTAAAATGGGAGCTGAGGGGGTTTTCTGCTTGGGGTTGTTTGGTGGATCAGGTATTTGTGTAAAGATAGAAGACGGTAACTACAGGGCTTTAGCACCCGTAATAATAGATATATTAAAAAACATAGGAGTAATTTCTTCAGACGAATTGAAAAAATTAAAAAAATACGAGAAACCCATTTTAAAAAATCATCACGACCATAGTGTTGGGTATATCGAATCAGTATTACAATTAAAAAAAGGAGTTGAATAATTATGATTTTAATCAAAGACGCTCAAATTATAACAATGGCCGAAACAAATTTTAAAAGAGGTTCTATATTAATAAAAAATGGCAAAATTGATAAAATTGCTGATAAAATTGCTGTAAAAGATGAATATGAAGTTATAGAAGCAAAAAACTTAACTGTAATGCCGGGAATAATTGATGCCCATACTCATCTGGGAATCGGAGAAGGAGGGGTGGGCTGGGAAGGTCATGATTACAATGAAATGACCGATCCCATCACACCACATCTTAGGGCTATAGATGCTGTCAATCCATCCGATGTAGATATCAGTGAAGCTTTAGAAAATGGGATAACAACTATTATGACTGGACCAGGTAGTGCAAATGTTATGGGTGGCGAAAATATGGTTATTAAGACTAACGGGCAAACCATCGATGATATGATTGTTAAAAATCCAGCCGGTATTAAAGCTGCCTTAGGAGAAAATCCGAAGAGGGTCTATAAAGAGAAAAATAAGATTCCTACGACCAGGATGGGTATAGCTGCCGTACTGAGAGAAAATTTAATTAAAGCTGAGGATTATTTAGAAGAAAAAGAGTCAAACAAAAGTGAAAATAAACCTTTTCAAAGGGATATAAAGATGGAAAGTTTGATTCGAGTTATTAATAAAGAGATACCTTTAAAAGTTCATGCCCATCGAGCTGATGATATAATGACGGCTATCAGAATTGCCAAAGAATTTGATATTGATATAACCTTAGAACATTGTACTGAGGGTCATAAGGTTGCAGAAAAAATTGCTGAAACAGGTATTCCAGCTATTGTAGGGCCATCTATGACAGGTCGGGTAAAGGTTGAATTGAGTGAATTAAGTTTTAAAACTGCAGGGATTTTGGCTGAAGCTGGAGTAAAGATAGCATTAATGAGTGACCATCCTGTTATTCCTGTTAAAAATGCCTTGGTTTATGCTGCATTAGCGGTCAAAGCAGGACTTTCTAAACAAGAAGCATTGAAAGCAATTACTATCAATCCAGCGGAAATTCTGGGTGTGGATGATCAACTGGGTAGCTTAGAAGTGGGTAAAGATGCTGATATAATAATTTTAAAGGGGAACCCATTAAATATCAGTTCTCAAATAGTAAAAGTCTTGATCGATGGTGAAGTAGTAAAGAGAAAGTCTGATTAAAAAATAACAATTTAAAAGATATCTACCATTTTTGAAAAAATAATGGCAAAGTTATATATTTTATAGGGAGAAAACCCGAGGGGCTTGCTTTCTGGATGAATGTCGATATTTTAAAGGTAATTCGATATTGTTTAAAAAGTATTCTTGCTGATTTATGCAATAAATATCAATATAAAATTTTAGAATTAGAAGTAATGCCAGATCATATACACATTTTCCTATTAGCTAAACCGACAATAACACCTACTGATATAGTTAGGGCTTTAAAAAGCATTTCTGCAATAAAGCTATTTAAAGAACATCCTAAACTAAAGAAGAAATATAAATAGTTGAGAGAAGTTGATAGTATTTCGCCACAACAATCTCTAAAAGATTTAGATAAAGTATTTAAGCGTTTCTTTAAAGGTCTAGCTGGTTTTTAAAATTCAAATCTAAAAAGAATAATAAGCAATCTTATAGAACTCAATATTTCAAGCGTTCTAATGGAACTG
>Ga0209942_1000889_pt1 | contig 17210 bp, 4 predicted proteins | sample SalPonR1_A_D2_MG_FD_185695 | JGI IMG/M metagenome (GOLD analysis project Ga0209942, IMG submission 185695) | Salt pond soil microbial communities from South San Francisco under conditions of wetland restoration - Salt Pond MetaG R1_A_D2_MG... ... | reverse complement strand
TGCTGCTGCGATTAAAAAAGCCGGTCTCAGTGATAAGGTATCTCATGTCTCGACCGGTGGCGGAGCCAGCCTGGAATACCTCGAGGGAAAGGAACTGCCCGGTGTTGCGTCGCTAACGAATAAGTAATCTAGTTTGTCCGGCAGTTGTTTCTCATCTGATGATTTATAAAGGCAGGAAACCAGTTAGAAGGCTTGTGTTGATCAGATATTGCAGCAGTTTAATTGGAGGACAGCTTGCAGCAGAGGATTTGAATAAAAACGCCCGCTATCATTCAAGAGCGGGCGTTTTTTGTTTGACTGACTGAAAGACTCATATTTTATCGCATCATTTCACCAATATCAGTTTTCGGGTTTGTGTAAAGTCTCCCGACTGAATCCGGTATATATACATGCCACTCGCTAAATTGGATGCATCAAACGAGATTGTGTACCAGCCGGCTGATTTATTTTCATTGACTAGTGTGGCAACTTGTCGACCGGTCATGTCAAAGACCTTCAGTGATATAAATCCAGTTTCCGGAAGCCCAAACTGAATAGTTGTCGTTGGGTTAAATGGATTTGGATAGTTCTGGCTGAGAGTAAACTCAGTAGGCATATCACGCAGGGGCTCTGTTGAGGTATCAAGTTCAACTCTCGTTTGCGTATCTGCCACATCTCTAGGATCTTCAGCATTACCAACATTGTCAAAGGCAGAGCTGTAGAACTCATAAGATTTGCCATTTTCACCAGTGAACGTAGCCGATACTTCGCTGGTTGAATCCTGCCACACGGTAAAGTCACCACCATCTTCAGAGACGTAAACGGTATATGCCCCAATGCCGCTTGCATCGTCTGTCCCGCTCCAGGTCACTGTAAAATCAGTTGTCGTCTGAACATCTTCCAGATCCTGGACGCTGCTTGTCGGAGCGACCGTATCGAGGGTGTTTGACCATGCAGGTGTATCAATCGGATCATTTTCATCAAAAATAATACGAGCTGCCCGGCCAAATGTAGTATTTGAAGGTGTATCATCGTTTAGGCTGACGAAATAACTGACGAGCCCTTCGCCTTCAGGTGAGGTGACGTTGGGTGGTAAAAACCCAGCCAGTGGATCATTTGTGGGCTCCATGGTTTGGGGATCAAGCGAAGTAAATACCCAGCTTATAACACCGGTTGCATCATCAATGTCAGCTTCGATTCTGAGGATTAAGTCCATTTCCGGACGCAGATCAACATCTTTGCTTGTTGAGAGAACGTTGGATTCCATACTTATGGATGTATCGCTCCAGGCAATCATACCAAATGAAAAAGTATCAAGATTAAAAAGATCAGTATTTAGGGTATCCTTGATAATAACTTTCTGCGCGGCTGCAGTTGCCTCATCAAGATTTTCAAAGAACACAACGTATGGAAGAGAGTCGCCCGATGCGATGTATCGATCCTCGAGAACTCCTATGGGGCCAACCTTGTCGTTTGGATCATATGATCCGATACAGGTTGTGGTAGATGAACCTGATGCACCTGCACCCCCTCCTTCACCAAGGAGTTTACTGCAGGAATCATATGCACCTAATCCGCTGCCCGTTTTACTTGCAAGATCGTTAAGTTTCTTCGCTATTTTGATTGCTTTGGTTGCGGGTACCACATCTCCTGCACAATTGATAGCGCCAACCATGTTTGCGCTCAGATATCCAAGTAGGTCAAACTGTCCGCTATAAGCACCTTCTCCAATAGATGATGTGATACCAGCACCTAGTTTAAAGCAATCATAGCCCGGCACAAACTCGAGCGCAAGTTTTGCAGCCTGATATGCGCAATCGCTTAAATCGGCATCAGTAATCGGTGTGCCAGCCTTTACGGTTGGGTTGATTGGCTCATTTGTACACACCTCACTAGAATTAAAACCAAAAGAACTTCCCCCACCTATCACAGATGTAAATTCAGAAGCTTCATCGCCACCACCATTTTCTCCGCCAATCGCAGTTGGAAATCGTATTTGAAGCAAAAATGGGTACTCTTCCTCCATTCCGGGTTCGGGTGGTGGGGGTGTAACCCCAAATCTTTCCATTCTACATTTTAAATTCTCGTACGCATTTGTAGTTGGGCATGGAGGACCCATATTGGGACTAATACTGTAAGTGAAATTTTCAACTCTTATTCTTTGCATAGAAGCACTGCCCGTATTCTGGATGTTAACATCAATAGGTACCGATCGACCTGCACGTTGGAACGGCGGAGTCGAAACAGTTACATTAAGAGATGCTGATCCCGGCGATGGAACAAAACTCCCATCATATATCTCCATGGCTTCATCTAGAAATTGAACGGCAAGAGTAAGTGCACCTTGCTCAAACCCCTCAAAAACCGTAAAGTTTCCTGTTCGTGTTCCGCCCGGCCATACAATTGCCGAAAACCGGTCAGAAGTCTCAGGTGTAAAGTTATCCAGAAGGCTTACCGACAGAGTTCCTGCCAATGCTACATTATTTGCCCTGATCTGATCAAAAGTACTTCCGGCTGTGATCCCGGCAATTTTCAACGCAAGAGTAGAGGCATCATCCTGTGTATAATCTCCTTCAATCTGCAATTGACCGATGTCTGTTTCTGATCCTGGCTGAACCAGACCGCCGTTAATATTCTCAATGTTAGCTATCAGATTACCCGAACCCGTAAGTGTTCCTGTGTTTATGATTCCACGAGGAGCTTCGAGAACCATAGCACTGTTTCCAAGGTTTATTTTACCCGGATTTTGAAAGTCCCAGTTGATAGTCAATACATTATTATTTCTTGAACTTGATATGAGACCCTCGTTTAAAAAGAGTGGAATTTCAGTACTTCCGGAAAGGACATTAATGGTAGTGGTCTCATTCGTTGGTCTTACATTTACTTCAGCGGTTTCACCAATTTGAAAAGTGCTTCCATTACCGCCAAATAGTCTATCACCCCGGTAATCAACTCCTCCGTTTGTGACGTGAAGATTTCGAATGTCCAGTACTTTGGTGTTTGCCTCACTAGCTCCCGAGATGATTAAACCACTATTGGCGAATGTTGTGCCGCTACCTGTCATCGTGCCTCCAGACCAAAGAAAATCACCGTTGACCTGAACATCAAAATCACTTTCGAAGATTGCAGTTTGGTGATTTTGTTCGTATAGCTCAGTAACTGTAAGATCTGAATTGAGCGTTAAATAGCCTCCTGAGTTTAGCACTAGCGTACCGATTGTCTGAGGATCAGTAGTTTCGAGATTGAGTTCACCCTCGCTTCCGCCAATAATAAGTGACTCACCTCCCAGAGATGTTATTGTTGCGATGTCTGGAATCGTAACCGATGCAACACCACTTCCTGCTGATCGGACCATTGTTGTACCGAGAACGTCAAATGTCCCTGGAACTGTAATATCAGAACTACCAGAGCCTGACGTTCCAAACCGGATGGTACCTGCCGGTGCTGATGATATAGTAGATCCATTTAGGAAGGCATAGGTTCCATTTGTGTTAAATTCAAGCGAACCGGCAGCTGAATGATAGGAGCCGTTATTATCAGACATAATTCCTGAAAACCTGAGAGTACCGCCGGCTGGACCAATACGTATTGAACCCGCATTTTCAACTGCCCATCCTACCGTGGTCAGCCCAATACCTGAAGTTTTCTGAATCTCACCAAAATTTCTTACAGTAGCTCCACCTGTTCCTGATTCTGAAAGTGAGGTTGGGTTATCAGATGTGATTGAAAGCAGTGCATTCTCGGCAATTTCAATGCTTGCACCATTTGTACCTGCAAGGCCATTACCTGAAATTACGGCTTCGGAAGCGTTTTGTAATAATATAGATCGTTCGTCAAGAACTTTGGTACCGGTTCCGGTAATATTCATTTCTGTAACAGGGTAGAGCGTTCCGTTACCGCTCATTGTACCGCTATTCCACGTGAGTTTATCGGCAACTCTTACGGCACCTGGCCCACTTAAGGTCGCGTTAGTTTGAATATATGTAGCAAGCACTGAAAGACTGTCCTGAACACTTAGGGTTACGTTTGGGCTGGTGAGTAGCAGGCTTTTTACGGTAACCACTCCAGGAACAGAAATTGTATACGAAGTACCTGGATCAAAGGCAATAAGAACATCTGAATCGACATTCGGAACTGCGGTTGAACTCCAGTTCGCAGGATCGTCCCATGAGGAGCCGTCACCATTACCGGTCCAATTCACACCCTCAATAGCAATTGATCCATTGACACGCGTGGCTGTAGGCGTATCGGAACCGGGCTCGTTGAACTGTACCCGTTTTAAAATAAGGTCAGTCTCTTGATTTGCTCCCGGAGCCTCACTGCGTTTAAAGACAACGTTAATAAGGCTGCCGTTTCCTGCTAGAGGACTTGCTGTTGCACCAGCAATTGTGGCAATACCGTTCTCAGATGATGCACTCACCGTCAAGTTTTCAGAAAGGGTGCTCTGTGTTTCAAGTGCATCAAATGCTACAACAGATGGATCATATTCAATCTCAACTTCATAAGAAAAAATTCCCAGGCCTGTCACATCCATGACTTCCAGCGGAACTGAAACCGATCCGCCATCGCTTATTGAGTAGTCTGAAATAGACATGGTAATGTCGTTCACGATGACCTTAGCCTCTTTTGAGGAAAAACTTTCTGCATCTGTAGTAGTAATCTGAGTAACACCTCGAGAAAGTGCTTCAAGCTGGCCTGTTGAAGGGTCAACAGATGCAACATCAGGAGCACTACTGCTCCATGTGTATGGTGCAGTTCCACCGCTTACGACACTAAATTGCTCAGTGTCACCGATCGTGAGTTCAGCCTGCAACGGCGTGATTTCAGGAACGGGTGCTTCCTCGATTGTCAGTGTTCCTGTTTCGGAAATAGCTCCAATCGACTCGTTAAAAAGAATATTTCTCGGTGTGAAATCAGCTGTCCCTACAGAGCTCAATGGCACACGAACATTGATAGTCAGCAAGGCTCCTGAACCCGTAAACGGAACAGAATTAGCAAAAGCTACACTAATGATATCACCGTCTATGAACGTAGTCGGATTCGTACCTTCGAGAATCGTACCCACAGTGCTAAAAGACAAAATTTCAACTTTATTTGACGGGTAATTGATTTCAAACTGACCGGATTGGATGTCCAAACCTGTAATGTCAGTTACGGACAAAGTCATCGTTCCTTCAAGTGTTTGTGTGATAGTTTCGTCAGATACAGATACTGTGAGGTCAAGCAATGAAGCAGGTTCTATTCTAAACAGTTCTGTAGAATCTCTGAGGCCGCTATTGTCATCGGCATACACTCGAATAGTGCCTGGTGTTAGTGCAGATAAAAGCCCGTTTGAGCTGATAGTGGCTATCGAATTATTTGATGTGGTCCAAGTAACCGGACTTACAGCATCTCCATCAAGCCCGAATTGAAATGTTGTACCTTCTATAACCGGGCTTTGGGGCTTTTGTGGGTTGATAGATATACCTCGAATTCGAACCGTACCGGCAACAGTAGTTACGGCAGGGTTACCTTCATTGAGCAGAATATCCTGAAACCCGATAACGGATTCCTGGAATTTGGTGGCGTCTTTGTCAACCTGAACGGTAAGCGTAAATAGCGTACCGGATCCTGTTACTGTATCAGCACCTGCAAATGCCAGGCGACCGGTCGTTGAGTTGAATAATAGATTTCTGCCTTCAAGCAGTGCACCTGTTGCATCCACATCAACAAGAGAGATAATGCTTGATGACGTTGTGAACTGCCATTCACCAGACACAACAGCATCTGCTTCAGTGAGTTCAGTTACGTTGATGGGAATCTCAACAACTGTTTCGGCATCAACAGGTGTATCTGGAATAGATATAGTTATTTGCTGGGCAGCTGCTCCAGCCACCCAGGTAAGTATCAGAAATAATGTAAAAGCGATTCGTTTATTTAACATGGGTCTCTCCGCTACATTGATTGATTAATTGACTACTTGATCAATGTCATTTTTCTGACATCAGTAAACGTGGCGCCGCTTTCGCCGGCAACCTCAATCCTGTAGAAATAAACTCCGCTTGCCTCAGACCTGGCGTTCCAGTTAACCGTATAGACTCCGGCAGGTTTGCTCTCTCTATTTATTAGAACAGCAACCTGCTGGCCAATGGAGTTAAAGACAGACACAGTTACCTGTGCACTTTCCGGAAGCTGATAACGAATGTTCGTTGTTGGGTTGAACGGATTTGGATAGTTCTGTTCAAGTGAAAATGCATCAGGGATAAACAGCTCTTCCTGCGTACTGGTAGCGACCTGATTAGCTGCATCGGTGAGCTCGATTTCGTTAAGCATCAGCTCTGTGATCTTAAATTCACCGGGTGAGCCGGCATATGATTCATCAAACTGAAAGCGCAGGTGAATAAGGTCTCCCGGGTTGGCTGAAGGTTTAATTCCGGCAATAGCAGCGGCAACGGTATCATTCTCCGCTCTTACTCTATTGCTCCAGCCAGTCGTTTCAGTAGTTGTGATGAGCTCTGTTGATGTAAATCGGCTCTCATCATATGTAAGCTCAATCTGCCCTGAATAAATGGGGAGTGCCCCTTTTGATTTGATAATGAGGTCGAAATAAGCGTCACTGACCTGCATATCAACTTCAAAAATCTCTTCAGGAGTAAATGCAGGTCTTTTCCCTGCACCTGGGAAGCCGCTGATCGCACCAACTACATATTGCAGTATATTTGATGCATCAAATGCTGTAATATTGCCATCACCAGTTACATCAGCGGCTGTTTGCTGGGTGCTGCTTAAATCAATGTCACCCACCACAAACTGTAGGACCAGTGATCCATCGAACGCTGTAACAGATCCTTCCTCACTTACGTCTCCAAGGAGTACTCCGGATCGCGATACCTGCCATGGTTCATACTCTACCCGGTAGTTCCCATTCACTTTAATTACATCACCCTGGCCGTCAAGATTTGGATCTGTGTTGGATTCATCAGCTACGAAAGGCCCGGTTGAGTCTCCCCAATAGTTATTGATGGCAGTGACATCTCGGAATGCCCAAAGTGCAGAAGTATCGTTATTGTAGAAATTGTTCAGCTGAAGATTGGGATCATCTGAATTATTTGTGACTCTAAAACCATATTGGTTTGTATGTATGTCACTATTTCGGACGGTTGGTTTTGCTCCATTATCTGAGTAGAAACCGTAGGTTGCATTTGAAGAAAAACTTGATTCAACAGTAACCTCTGAGTTCTGGTTAAAGAAGAAGTTATAGGTGCCGTAACGGGCTATGACATGCTCAAATTCAGAAAATGATGATGAGGCTCTATCAAGTAGAATTCGATTCCAGTCACCTCTGGCAGGCACGGTATCTGTTCCATTTTGGTTAGTGTCGCCCGCATATGTATCATCGTCAAGTGATGTGAAAATAATTTTATTGTCAATTTCACCTTTAGCCACCAGGCTGCCATTCACATTGAACGAGTCGTTATTATCATTTCTGCCCAGCTTAATGACTGTTCCCGGAGCTACGGTGACGCTGTCGCCCGTATTAATATTGATGGTACCTGAGACGGGTATATAAACCGGATTTGAGAAAGATGCAGGCCAGCTAAAGCCCAAGTTACCATCTAGTGATACATTGTTTGACGAATAGATGCCGATGGCATCTGTGTATGTATGACCAGTGAATGTATTTCCACTATATTGGTTACCACTCGAGTAGGTCGTTTCATCCCTAGAAATCTCACCCATAACGGCAATTGGCATGTCGTTATTCTCAAAGGTATTATCTTCGATCAGGGCGCGGGTTGAAATGAGTCCCGTGCCGGATGTGTGACCGCTAATAGTATTTCCACTGATTTCGAGGGCTTCGTCTGTTTCAATACCGATCATTCTGGCATAAATACCATTGAATCGGTTATCAATAACTTCATTAAATTGGAGAGACGTAGGCTGATTGGAGTTGGTTATGATAATACCATTACTGTTGTCGGAAATTAGCGTATTGGTGACTTCAGTGAATGATGCTCCATTTCTAAAAACATCAGCATATAGGCCTGCATAGCTGTTGTTTGAACCACCATTATTTAAGATCTTTGAATCCCGTACAATAGCTCTGGTGCTAAAACTATTGTCGCTCCTATCTCGTATAAAAATACCGTGCCAGTTGTTATCTGTAACTCGAATTGAATTGAATTCTGCGAAACCTTCTTCAAGCAGGATGCCATGAAACTGAGCTTGGTCAACCCAAATGTTCTGAAAGATGGATGTGTGTACAACCTCGGAAAAACCAGCAGTTCCCATTTCAAGATTTGTGCGTCCATACCTCAAATAGACGTATACAAGCCTAGAATCGAATGTATCGCCACCATTCAAGTCTAACCCACCCCAATTCCCTTTTGAGGGGGTGTTTTCGTCTTCAGCCTGGGCTACATTACCTCCATAGTCGTGATCATAAAGCGATGTAAATACTATGGGATTCTCAATTGTTCCTTCTGCAATGAGCTGTCCATCAACCTGAAAGCTGGGAATTTGATTATTCGTTATAAGTTCAGGGGCAGCTTTAATAGTGACTCCTGGTTCAATTCTTAGACTGTCTCCACTATTTACAGCACGACCTGTCGATGCCAGCACATAGCTTGGATTTTCAAATGCTTCAGGCTTAGTTGCGCTCAGAGTATCTTCAAGGTTTGCTGCGTAGAGTGCAATTGAATTGTTATAAGTGTTATTAATAAACTGGTTGCCATCAATTCCATTTTCGTCGACATAGATATGTCCCAAACGATTCCATGCGGCAATTCCAAAGCGGTTTCCTTCAAATGTGTTATCAATAAAGATAGCCTTTGAACTCCTCACTCCGGATTGTCCATTGTTCAGAAATGTATTTCCAAACAGGCTTACATCTTGTCGCTCTCGTGTAGAAATAAGGCTGATACCATGGAAAATATTATCCCGTATTTGGTTGGCTCCAAATAGTGTGACTGTCGTTGCCCGTTCAATAATCACCCCATTGGCATTCCCTTCAATAACAGAGCTTGTGACGCTGCCAAACGTGGCTCCGTCACGAATATTAGAGGCATGCAGTCCTGCAAAACTTCCGTTGGTGCCGCCATTATTTTGAATAAGAGAATTGTTGACATCAACAACAGTTGCCACTTCATTATCTGCTCTGTCCCGGGCCAATACACCATCATTGCCGTTATTAATTACGGTAATGTTATCAAAAGAGGCGAGTGCCTCATCAACAATTATTCCGGTGAATTGGGCAAATTCAATCAGTAGATTTTGGAAGGTATTGGTGTAGTCAACTGTTCCAAAACCACTCGTACCCATCTCTAGGTTTGTTCGTCCATATCGAATGTTTACATGTTCCAGGGATGAATTTTGGGTCCCACTATTTCTTAAATGAAGCCCTCCCCAGTCGCCCCGGGCGGGAGCTCTTTCGCTTCCTTCAGGCGCGATGTTTCCTCCAAAGTCATGATCATAGATAGATGTGAATGTAATGGGATCCTCAGATGTGCCTATTGCGATGAGCTGCCCATCAAAAAGCAGGCTCGTACTACTATTGGTAATGGATGGTGAGGCCTTAATAGTGACGCCAGGATCTATGGTTATCACTGCTGATGCGCTACCCGCAGCACCTGATGAGGCAAGAACATATGTTGGTTTAGGCATGGCTTCAGGAACAGTAGCACTGATGATTCCTGATAGATTTATAGCATAAAGTGCTACTCCACCGTATGTATTTCCAGAGAATGTGTTGCTGTCAACATCTAAGTCATCTGTATAGGAAAGGGACATATTATACCAAGTTCCCACACTAAATCTGTTGTTTTCAAAAGAGTTATTTATGACTCGTGTACTGTTTGCAAGAAGGCCCGATTGTCCGTTGCCTGTGAAACTATTGCTTCTCACGATTACGTCATCGGGCGCCAGGCCGTGATGAATACGAAGGCCGTGACCGGAATTATTACTGAACGTGTTATTTTCATAAAGCTGTGTACCAATATTGGTAAACTGAACTCTTGCCCCATCTCCAGAATTACCTGAGAATGTGGAATTTATAAGCTGTTCTATATAAGTGTTTATTCTATCTCCACTTGATTCTATAATTAAACCATGAGATCCATTATCAGAAGATGTAAAATCATCTAGATTAATAATCCGTGTTGAATTTCGAGGTGGGAAAAAACGAAGACCTATGTTGCCGTTTAAGAGTGTCGAACCTCCCGTCATAGTCAGGGCCGATTCAAAAAAGTAGATCCCATATCCGCTGTTACCGACGGATTGTACATTCGTCCATCCTGTTTGCGATGCTTCAGAATAGATGCCATTCCCGATGTTATTATTTACAAAAACATCAGTCATTGCAACGGCTGTTCTGATGTCTAATACTCCGTCACCAAATCCACTTCGACCATATCGCACCACTGTGTAGCTTAAATCAGAACCGGATCCACTTAAACGAATAAGATCCCAATTGCCCGGTCCTGGCACGGTTGCATCGCCGTCACCATTTGAATCTCCACCGGCGGCATCATCTTGTTCAGATGTAAACGTAACCAATGCACCATCGGTACCATTTGATAAAAGGTTACCATTAACCGTCATTGTAACTCCTGAGGCGAATTTTACGATGGTCCCGCCCTCAACGGTTAGTGTCACTCCTGAATTGACTGTAATATCTGTTGTTACATGGTAAACATTCCCGCTTTGCCAAGTTGTGTTTGTGAGAATATTATCAGCGATTGTGACAACCGGCAAATCCATACCAGTACCAGCTCTCCATGGAGTGTAGTCTATGTTGGATGTGATAGCATCTCCATTACCCGTAGGATTCGTAGCTACCGTTGGTCCGAGAGGACTGCCCCAGAAATTATATCGGGCATCCAGGGTGGTGCCTCCCAGGCTTTCAATGCCCCAGGTTGTATTCCCAGAGATAATATTGTCGCTGATGGTAGGTTTGGAAGAGCCAACCTCTTCTATTTGAATACCGATATCGTTTCCACTGATGGTGGAATTTGTGATAGTTGGCCGACCGCTGTTCTCTATCAATATACCGACACCATTGTTATCGATAGTTGATTCGTCAATGACAGCCTGGGAGTTAATCGGCACGCGTATCCCACCAACTGTGTTTCCATAAATCTGGCTATTAGAGATGCTAAAATTCAGGCTCAGATCGGCAAATACACCATAACCGGCATTATCATAGAATTCAGAATTGGTGATGGCTGAGGATGATGCGCGAAGATTTATCCCATGTTCAGCACTGTTTTTGAAAACGGAATTGCTGATTGAGACCGGAAAGGCATCAGTTGTGAAAAAAATCATCCCTGAACGACTTGCACCTGCGCCATATTCAAATATTGTGTAGTCAACAGTTGAACCTGCGTCAGTTGTATTTCTGAATTCAATCGACCCCCAGTCACCAGGGGTAGTTCCGGCGGATGTGAATAATATTCCATCGAGATCGGTACCAGAAGAGACAAGAGCTCCATCAACAAGAATAGATGCACCACTTCCCATTATGACGGTTACGCCGGGATCGATAGTGAGGGTATTCCCTGTTGTAACGGTAATGGTTGTTGAAACCGTTATCGGGCTATCTGTAGAACTCCAAGTGGTGTTTGTTATAATATCGCTATCCACTGTAATCTGAGAAAATGCAGCTGATGTGAATAAAAACAGTGAGAAAAGTAGGGTGAGGAGAAGGGCTTTTTTATTCATGGCAGGTATATACTTGATTTTATTTGTCGCAACCCCGGGAGTGCAGTTCTTGACTTATTAAACAGATATGTAAAGAATACCCAATCCCGAATGTTATTTATAGTCTACTCTACAAGAATGCGTAAAATAGATGAGAACAGTTCATTAAAATTTCTTAAACCTTTGTAGGGCTTTCACTATTGCCATTGTAGACAATTTGATATGAGCTCAATAAATTATTAAATCAGTCTATATATAAGGGTAGATCAATTTGTATAAGATATCGACTGAGTAATTGTGATTTGCAAGAGAACTATCTAATACAAGCTATATCATATTACTTGAGATATTGGTCAGAGCGTAGATAACTCAAGTTAAAATGCAAAGTAAAAATAAAGGCTGAATAGTTGATTGGCTTCTATCAGCAACAGACTGAGATATCTGCTCCGTTGAAAATCATTCAGCAATGATTCAGGGGAAAGTACTCGATTTATCACCATGACCGTAAAAAATCAAAATACCTCAATCCCCGATGATTATTTTGAAATAGTGATTATCTGAAACATCAAAAATTGGGTCGTTATTATCCCAATAACTTTACGAATAAATAAGACTCTTTCAGGTTAAGGCATCCGAAAAAAGTCGTCGCTGTTTTATAAATTAATTGAGCTAAAAAAAGAACGCCACTGATGTAAATCAGAGAGAAAATCAGAAGCATGTTATCTGCGTTATTGAAGGTGAAAAGAGAACGATTTCCAACCAGATTATTGTTAAAAGTATTCAAGATAAGCTAGCAAATGAAATCGAGTTTAATTCTTGACAAAAAAAATTGAAGCTCAACATGATAACAACGGGTGATATAATGTATAGGCTATTGTTATAAGATTTTTCCGATATAAAACGCGATATTATTAGAAATTAAATTAAACAAGAACAATTATGAGTAACACAGTAGAATTCACAGATAGCAACTTTTCAGATGAAGTAGAAGGAAATGACACGCCGGTTTTGGTTGATTTCTGGGCCGAATGGTGTGGTCCATGCCGAATGGTTGGCCCGGTTGTAGACGAAATAGCCGGTGAGTACGAAGGCAAAGCCAAAGTTGGAAAGGTAAATGTAGATAACAATCCGGAAGTATCAGTGAAGTATGGAATCCGAAGTATTCCTGCACTGCTTATTTTTAAAGACGGAGAAGTTGTTGACCAGATCGTTGGTGCTGTTCCAAAGGCTCAGATTAAAAAGCAGCTCGACGCTCAGCTAGCCTGATAATTTACAATCCACCCATATCGATTTTTTAAAAAGAGGCTCATTTAATTAAATGAGCCTCTTTTTTTTGGAATTTGTTTAAAGCCGAAGGTGTGTCACTAAAACATTTTATTAAAGCAGTCTGCTGTCTCACATAGTTTTACAACTCAAACGAGATTGTCCAGAACATTCTGTTTAAATTTTACGTCAATTAAAAAACACAAAAATTAATTCTTTAGATTAGTTAATTGAAAAAAGTTATAGGAATAGTACTAGCTCTCATCATTCTTGGATTGCTTGCCTACCCAAAAGTCAAGCCCTTGTTCACCGCCCCTTCAAGTGAAGGCCCTGCTCAGTACAGGGGAGGGCCATTAGAGGTTGAAGCCGTTAAAATTCAGGAAGAAACCATCGAAGATCAGATATTTACAAGTGGCTCAGTGCTTGCAGAAGAAGATGTAGAACTCAGCCCTGAAGCATCTGGAATTATTACAGACATTTTATTTGATGAAGGCTCCATGGTAAGGGAAGGTGACCTTCTCGTAAAGATTAATGATAGCGAGCTTCAGGCTGAAAAACGGCGTGCTGCATTTCGCCTCAGCCTTGCAGAACAGCGAGAAGAGCGCCAGAAAGCACTTCTTGAACGCGGTGGTATTAGTCAGGATGATTATGACGCAACGCTGAACGAAGTAAATGTGATACGGTCTGAGCTGGACCTTATTAATGCAAGGATTAACCAGACCGAAATACGAGCACCATTCAGTGGACAAGTTGGGCTTAAATATGTCAGTGAAGGAAGCTATGTCAGCCCTAATTCACAAATTGCATCCCTGCAGTCTTTAAATCCTATTAAGATCGACTTTTCAATTCCCGAACGTTACATCAGCAGAGTTGCGATCGGAGACAGAATCAATTTTTCGGTTCAGGGTGTTGATAGCACGTTTGTTGGTGAAGTATATGCTATAGAGCCGAGAATTAGCCGGGATACACGGTCGATATCCATCCGGGCACGAAGCGATAACAGCGAGAGATTGCTTTATCCTGGCGCATTTGCAAATATTACCCTTGTGCTTGATGAAATTCATGACGCACTAATGGTTCCGACGATTTCTGTAGTGCCTGAACTGAACAGCCAAAAAATTTATGTGGTAAAGAACGGTATTATAGAAGAAGTGAGAGTGCAAACCGGTTTGAGAAACAGTGATAAAGTTCAGCTCCTGAGCGGAGTTGCACCGGGCGATACAGTACTAACTACAGGTATTCTACAGGCAAATCCCGGGAGTGAAGTTGAAATAAAAAAACTAACCCAAGGCCTTGACCTATGAGCTTATCTTCCCTTAGTATCCGGCGACCGGTCCTGGCATCTGTCATGTCGATAGTTATCGTTCTATTCGGGGTGATATCTTTTTTCTATCTGGGCGTTCGGGAGTACCCGTCGGTTGATCCACCGATAGTTACAGTTTCAACAAGCTATGTGGGTGCAAACGCCGAAGTAATGGAAGCTCAGATTACTGAACCGCTTGAAGAATCTGTCAATGGTATTGCAGGAATCCGAACGCTTACATCTGTAAGCCGTGAAGGTCAGAGTACACTTACGGTAGAGTTCAATCTTGAAGTGGATCTCGAAACTGCAGCAAATGATGTTCGCGACCGGGTTTCCAGGGCTCAGCGGAACCTTCCTGCTGATGCAGAACCACCCACAGTTACAAAAGCGGATGCCAGTGCATCGCCTATCGTTTTTTTGACAATAAATAGTGAGCGGCGTGACCTGCTTGATCTTACATCCATAGCTGATAACACGTTTAAAGAGCGCCTGCAAACGATACCGGGTGTAAGTGAAATTCAGATTTGGGGATCCCAGGAATATGCAATGCGCATGTGGATGGACCCGATTAAACTGGCAGCCTATGGCCTGACGCCACTGGACGTTCAAATTGCATTGAATCGCGAAAACGTCGAGCTGCCCTCAGGCCGGATTGAAGGAACTTCTACTGAGCTGAGCGTGCGTACCATGGGGCGCCTTTCCACAGTTGAAGAGTTTAACAATCTGATTATTCAGGAGGAAAATGGCCAGAAAATTAGGTTTCGGGATATCGGTTATGCTGAGCTGGGAGCTCAAAATGAACGTACAGTTCTAAAACGAGATGGTATTCCTATGGTGGGAGTTGTAGCGATTCCTCAGCCGGGATCAAACCAGCTCTCAATTGCGGAAGAGTTCAACAGACGTATTGATCAAATCAAAACTGACCTTCCGGATGATATCAATTTGGCGGTAGGATTTGACACAACCGAATATATTCAGCAATCTATTAATGAAGTTCAGCAGACGGTTTTTGTAGCGCTAGCCCTTGTTATACTTGTAATCTTCTTTTTCCTTCGAGATCCCAGGTCGACTCTCATACCGGTCATTGTCATTCCCATCGCATTGATAGGGTCGCTGTTTGTAATGTATGTTGCCGGTTTCTCCATTAATGTACTTACCATGCTTGCGATCGTGCTCGCAATCGGCCTGGTTGTTGATGATGCTATTGTGGTTCTTGAAAATATTTATGCGAAAATGGAGAAAGGCCTTCCTGCAATTGAGGCAGGGATTCTTGGCTCGAAAGAAATCTTTTTCGCCGTTGTCGCTACATCACTCGCACTGGTTTCGGTTTTTCTTCCCATCATGTTTCTTGGAGGTCAGACAGGCCGGCTGTTTCGGGAATTTGGGGTGGTAATTGCAGGTGCTGTAATTATTTCATCATTTGTAGCCCTTACGCTTACCCCAATGTTGTCGACCAAAATATTAACAAAAGGAGCCGAGAAGAATTGGTTCTACCGTAAAACAGAACCGTTTTTTGTCTGGCTGAATCAGGTTTATAAATCCTCGCTTGAGTCTTTCATGAGCGTGAGGTGGATGGCATTTGTGATCATTGGTATCACGGGTGTGTTTATTGCTCTCTTGTATGCGAATATCCCCGAAGAACTTGCCCCGAGAGAAGACCGCGGGAGCATCCGGATTTTTGCAACTGCACCTGAAGGCGCATCCTATGAATACATGGATGCCTATGTGGATGATATGGTTAGTGCTATCCAGGATAATGTTCCGGAAGTTGAATTTCTGGGTACGGTGACCTCACCCGGTTTCGGGGCTGCCGGATCTGTAAATTCGGCCTTTGGGTTTTTAACGCTCTCGGATGCGGAAGAACGTGAGCGCAGCCAGCAGGAGATTGCCAACCAGATTTCAGGTCTGATGTCAACTTTGACCGGCGCCCAGTCTTTTGTATCACAGCCACAATCTATCGGTAACAGGAGGGGGGGATTGCCGGTGCAGTACGTGCTGCAGGCCCAGTCACTTGATCAGCTTAAAGCTGTCATTCCTCAGTTTATTCAGGAAGCTAATGCCGATGATACGTTTATTTTTGCCGAAGTAGATCTCAAATTTAACCAGCCTGAGCTGCAGGTCCGAATCGATCGCGACCGAGCACGTTCTTTAGGAGTTTCCGTAAGAGACATCGCCCAGACGCTTCAGCTAAGCCTGTCAGGGACCCGGTTTGCCTACTTTATTATTGACAGTAAGCAATATTGGGTAATCGGCCAGATGGATCGGGAATACAGAAATGCACCTATCGATTTGAAGACTATTTTTGTAAGAAACCAAAATGGCGATCTCATACAGATGGATAATCTGGTGACTATCACAGAATCGAGCAGCCCGCCGCAGCTCTACAGGTTCAACCGGTTTAATTCAGCAACTGTATCCGCGCAACTTGCTCAAGGAAAAACAATTGGTGAAGGCATTGAAGCAATGGATGCAATCGCAGCAAGGGTGCTTCCTACAAATGTAGTGACAGATCTCGCAGGACCATCCCGGGACTTTGCAGAAAGCGCAGCAAGCCTGTTATTTATATTCATATTAGCTCAAATATTAATATTCCTTGTTTTGGCAGCCCAGTTTGAAAGTTTTGTTGATCCGCTGATTATACTTTTTACAGTTCCGCTTGCCCTGTTCGGCACACTGCTGTCGATTTGGTATTTCGACCAGACATTGAACATTTTCAGCCAGATTGGGGCTATTATGCTGATTGGGCTTATCGCGAAAAATGGGATACTGATTGTAGAATTTGCCAACCAGCGGCAGGAGCAGGGGCTTTCAATCATGGATGCCATCATGGATGCATCAGCAGTCAGGTTTCGACCGATTCTTATGACGACTATTTCCACAATCCTCGGAATTCTTCCGATTGCCCTGGCCCTGGGAGCCGGCTCGGAAAGCCGCTCATCCATGGGGATTGCTGTTATCGGCGGTCTGCTGATTGGCAGTATCTTTACGC
>Ga0209942_1000879_pt1 | contig 17309 bp, 12 predicted proteins | sample SalPonR1_A_D2_MG_FD_185695 | JGI IMG/M metagenome (GOLD analysis project Ga0209942, IMG submission 185695) | Salt pond soil microbial communities from South San Francisco under conditions of wetland restoration - Salt Pond MetaG R1_A_D2_MG... ... | reverse complement strand
TTTTACTGTTTTCGTTTTAATATCTTTTTTACTGCCGGTTAAGCATGTTAAGGCCCAATACTGTGACCGGTTTCACGAAACATCGGCCTGTCGTTTAGCCAATGATGGCAGCTTTAAACCTTATGGCCAATCGAAAAGTGCTATGGTAGAGATAAAAGAGACCTTTGAATATAAACTGGTTTTATACGGTGAAAAAGATTTTAAAATTGGCATTTGTACAGAAGATGGCTTTGGACCGGTGCATTTTAAAATTTTTAATGCCCGTTCAAAAGAAGTATTATACGATAACATGACCGATGATTATATCGAATCGGTGGGTTTTACCAATGATTTTACTCAAAGTGTTATCATAGAAATAACCGTATTAGCCGAAGATGTTGAACCAGAAGATGCTTATGACACCAGAGCTTGTGTTGGTGTAAATATTTTGTGGAGGAAAGCACCTAAAATCGGATTCTAGCATGAAGGGGGGATTTTATTTATGGTTATTTTTATTGTTGTCGGTAAATCTATGGGCACAAAACCTGGTGCCTAATCCAAGTTTTGAAGCGTATGATGAGTGCCCATACGATATGACTATATATCCTCAAAAAAAATTAATTCCACACTGGTACATGCCTAATCGGGGAACAAGCGATTATTTTAATGGTTGTACAAATTTACAGGTTAGTGTTCCTTCTAATTTTATTGGAAATCTTTGGGCTTACGATGGGCAGGCTTATGCAGGTATTGTTTTACTTGAACTGCATGTGGAAGATACGGCCGGTAAAAAGGACCAGAACTATCGCGAATATTTACAGGCAAAATTAAAAAGACCTTTAATGAAAGATAATTATTACCGGGTTACATTACATTTTGCCGTGGCAACCTATTCTACTTATGCTGTTAACCGACTGGGAATGTATTTTTCGGAAGAGCAAATTAAAAACAGACGTACCTATAAAACCCTTGAATACGACCCACAGGTTTTTATTCCTGAAGATACACTTTTTACCGAAACCAATATTTGGTATACGCTTAATGATACAATAAAAGCCATTGGAGGCGAGGAATATATTACAATTGGGAACTTTTATCCTGATAAAGATATTGAACTTGAAAAACTGGACATCTCACATTTAAATCTGCCATTACAAGACCATATCAACAAAAACGGACTTGCTTATTACTACATCGATATGGTAAGTGTTGAGGAACTGAGTATTAAAAATCCTGAAAAATAATTTAGAAGTAGTATTATTAGTGAGGGCTTCGCTCTAAGCGAAACCCTCACTTAAACTCAAAATATTCAACGCAAATTTTAACCTGCCTGCCAAATTCTATGATAAAAACAAACTTTAACAAAGAGGTAGTATAGGGAGAAATTATTTTAACATCATCTTTTCCAAAGTTTTGAACTTTGGAAAAGATGAGCCCAAAAGTTGTCGCAGGTTAAAGTGGCAGTAAGCAATTTACCGAATAAGCAGGCTGCCTTTGGAAGTCGTTTGCGCTGAAATAAAAAACAAACCCGGAGGGTTTGCACGCTTATAAAAAGTAGGTAGTAAAATAGAAAACGACTCCAGAGGAGTCAAATATCAACGTCCAAGGTCTTTAAATCGATTCGTTTGCCATAACCGGCTAAAGCTTCTGTAATCTATTAACTAGACTCTAGTTAAACTGTGGAAAATATGAGCAAAAAAAAATATTAATTTAACGTTATCTTGTTACGTATTTCCCGGATAGTATTACGGAAAGAATTAAATTGTTTATTGTTCATTACTACTTTCTCTGCACTTTTAAAACGAACGGTTCCATCAGGATTTTTGATAAAAATTAACTTTCCTTTATCTTCAACTTTAAATTGATTATAAAGGGCAATAATTTGTTCCAAATAAGGGATAACCTCTTTTACATTATAATCTTTTTCGTATAATTTGCTGGTATTTAACAAGCTTACAAAAGCATTTTTTTGTCCGGCAATTTGTTTAATCAATTCATTTTCATCCGAAAATTTATCCACCAGACTAATCGCCAGGTATATGCTCTCAATATAGGTTCCTGCACTGATAATAACCATTAAGCTATGACTATTATTATATTCAAGTTCTTGCATGATATCATAGTAATATACATTGGTGAGATGGTAGATCGAATCCAGGTTGTCCATATTTTGGAGGAGATCTTCCTTCATTCTTGTTTTGGTTTCTGCCGAAATAAGGAGATCATCACTTGTTTTGCTGATTACATCAACATATTTGGCTATCTGGTTGCGTTTTGTAAAGAAAGCTGCATAAGCTAAATCAGCAAGGTATATGCCCAGGTTTAAATTTTTTGTTCGGGTATTAATGTATTGGTTTACATTACCTACCGGATTAAGATATTGATTGTTAAAGTTAAGATCTTCTTTTTCAATTACATCTAATAACTCATCCGGAGTAGGATAGGTATATAAAATTTCTTGAGAGGTCAGTGTATCTGATTGGTTTAATGGGGCATGATGTTGCGATTTTAAGGAAGCAGGAAAAAGATTGATTACAAATATCAATCCAATTTGCAGGAAATAATAATTTATCATTTTAATCTTCAGCCGATTCATACCTTCAATTTTTATAACACTTTAATATTTAACGTAATTTTTAAAATTACGTTACTATAGTAATTGTTTGAAATAAATTTATTCACCAAAACGATTATTATCATTAATGAAACTTTTTGTTTTAAGAGACACAAAGTTAGTCATTTATCCAAAAAAAAGATAAAATTATCCCGTTTTAAAATTATTCGATATTTATTATCTAATTCTTCGTAAAGAAGTGATTTTTGCCATTTATCTATGTTTTAGGGAGGTTGGTTGAAATCTTACCGACTTTTGTCAAAAGAAAGTCTTTTAATTTATTGGATGTTAGGGATTAAATAATTAAAATTGTTCCGTTTTAAAATGTTGGAGATGGATTTTTTTAAAACAATTCAAAAATCAGAACGATTTAAAAATACTTCGGAGAGGAAAAAAATACTCATCGTAGAAGATGATCGATTAAGCTATTCTTTGCTGGAAGAAATTTTCTTTGATGATAACTATATCATTAAACGAGCCTTTGATGGTTCAGAAGCCATTGATTTTTTTATAGAGGATAAGCATGCTTTTGATTTGGTTTTAATGGATTTAAGGTTGCCAAAGGTTGATGGTTTTAAAGCTACTTCCACCATTAAAGAGATAAACCCCTCGGTTCCTGTTATTGCTGTAAGCGCTTATGTTCATAACCACGTTATTAATGACAGCCGGAGTTGTGGCTGTGATGATTTTATCGCTAAACCTTTTGAGATAAACCATCTGATTACTCTTGTTCATAAATACCTCCACATTTATAATCAATAGTTTAAACGATTATGCTCTTAGTTTTTTTTTGATGATTTTCTTGTATTTCTTTCGATTCCTGAAAATTAATTTTTTATTCATTTTATAATTCTATAATTTTGGACAGGTTATTTTTGAAATTATTTAAAATTAATGTTATGAACAGAGATACTAAAATATTTGACCTGATAAAGCAGGAAAAAGAGAGACAAATTAATGGAATTGAGCTTATAGCCTCGGAAAACTTTGTGAGCGATCAGGTTTTGGAAGCCATGGGGTCGGTAATGACCAATAAATATGCCGAAGGATATCCCGGGAAAAGGTATTATGGAGGATGTGAGGTGGTTGACCAATCCGAAGATATGGCCCGCGAGCGATTAAAAGAATTGTATAATGCAGAATGGGTTAATGTACAACCACACTCCGGAGCACAGGCAAATGCGGCTGTATTTATGACCGTTCTTGAGGCGGGTGATACTTTTATGGGTTTGGACCTGGCACATGGAGGTCACTTATCGCATGGTTCCCCTGTTAACTTATCAGGGATTTTATATAATCCTGTATCGTATGGAGTAAAAAAGGATACCGGATTAGTGGATTACGATATGATGGAGGAAGTAGCACTGAAGGAAAAACCAAAAATGATTGTAGGGGGTGCTTCGGCATATTCTCGCGAGTGGGACTATAAAAGAATGCGCGAAATTGCCGATAAAATAGGTGCTATTTTAATGATTGATATGGCTCACCCTGCCGGGTTAATTGCTGCGGGATTATTGAATAATCCTTTAGAGTATGCTCATATTGTTACTTCTACAACGCATAAAACCTTACGTGGACCAAGAGGTGGTATTATCTTAATCGGTAAAGATTTTGAAAATCCCTGGGGAAAAACAACCAAAAAAGGGGTGGTACGAAAAATGTCCTCGTTATTAGATTCCGGAGTATTTCCAGGAACACAGGGAGGCCCGCTGGAGCATGTTATTGCATCTAAAGCCGTTGCTTTTGGTGAAGCATTAACGCCTGAATTTAAGGAATATCAAAAACAGGTAAAAAAGAATGCCGCTGTTATGGCTGATGAATTTATAAAGAACGGATATAAAGTAATTTCCGGTGGTACCGATAATCACTCCATGTTGATTGACCTGAGAACTAAATTCCCTGAAATTACCGGTAAGCAGGTTGAAAATATATTGGTAAAAGCGCATATTACCATTAATAAAAATATGGTGCCTTTCGATTCGCGTTCGCCATTCAAAACTTCCGGAATCAGAGTCGGAACCGCAGCGATTACAACACGCGGGATCAAAGAGGATAAAATTCCTGCTATTGTTGATTACATCGACCAGGTAATTGCGAACATCGAAGATGAAAATAAAATCAATGAGGTTGGAGCCCGAGTAAAAGAGATGATGAGCAAATACCCGTTGTTTGCCTATTAAATTCAGATACATTGATTTATAACATAAGGCTGTTTATAATGTTGAATGCATTTAAGCAGCCTTTTTTTATATAAAATATCACCTTTGTACCCGGATTATTTATATCTGCTGACTAAAAAAAACGAATAGTTAGGAAATTCTCTGCAAAAGCCGTTTCTGCTGCGGAAGTATAATCAGCTCAATAGTTAACCGGCTAAAGCCATAGGGTATTGTTATTTTTTGTATCCGTCAGCTAAAGCAGACGGTAAAAGCAAACAGTAAAGTAGGACAGAGGTGCTGTTTAACCCACGGGTTAACCCGTGGGTTAGGAGGGAAACCGGATTTAACAGAACATTAACAGAACACCAATAATTATAAAACGCTATTCCTTCGTTAACCACTTTTTCATCTTCAGCATTAATTCATCTTCTTTTATCGGTTTGACAATATAGTCATCGAAAGTTGTACTGTATTTTTTTATTTCGTGTTCCATGGCATACGCCGATTGTGCTATAATGGGCAAATCGGGCCTGATTTCTTTTATCTCCTTGGCTGCCTGATAGCCATCCATCCCGGGCATTTTAATGTCCATTAATATTAAATGTATCTTATTGTTCTTTTTACAAATATCTATGGCTTCCTGTCCATTTCTTGCTCTTATTACCTCATATCTTTTTTCTGCTAATAACTCCTCAATAAGCAGGTAATTGAATTCATCATCTTCGGCTGCTAAAATCGTTAAGTTTTTATATGTATCTTCTAACTCGGGTTCTTTTTCATTTTCCTTTTTTTCTGTTTTTATGGATGGGCCGGACATTTCATTTACAGGCAATGCAAAAAATATTTGCGTACCTTTTCCCTCTTCTGATTCTAACCAAATTTTTCCGCCTAATGCTTCAACATAAGCTTTGGTAATGGAAAGTCCTAATCCGGCACCTTCATATTCTCTCGACATGTGTGAGTCGGCCTGGACAAAACGTCCAAAAACGGCTTCTTGTTTTTCTTTAGGGATGCCTGTTCCGGTATCTTTCACAAAAAATTTAATTTGTTCCTCCTGCGGTTCATAACCAATGTCAATTCTTCCTTCTTTGGTAAATTTGAGTGCATTTTTTATCAGGTTGCTCACAATAGCATCAAATTTTTCTCTGTCGGTAACCAATTTAGCTTTATCAACAGGCACCGGGCAATGTAAGTTCATTTTCAACCCTTTTTTTTCTACCTCTATCTGAAAAAATTCATACATAAAATTTAACTGTGCATTGATATTTATTTCGGCAAATGATAAATCTAACTGCCCCGACTCAATCTTTGAAATATTTATTAAATCATTAATCAAATCGAGCATTCGTTCCCCGCTTTTTTCAATAATATCAATATAATCTTTTTGTTTTTCATCGGATAGGTGAGATCTTTTTAATAAATCGGCAAAACCTAGTATTCCGTTCATCGGGGTTCGGATTTCATGGCTCATATTGGCCAAAAATGCAGATTTTAGGCGATCACTTTCTTCGGCTTTTTCTTTGGCAGCAATTAGTTCTTTGATCATTTTCTTTTTCTCTGTAACATCCTCTTTAACCGCTACAAAATGAGTAATATTCCCTTTGTTGTTAAATATGGGTGATATAATCGCTTCTTCCCAATAGAGCTTTCCATTTTTTCTTTTATTTTTTAGTTCGCCTATCCACTCTTTTCCGGAAAGTATTGTGTTCCATAAATTTTTGTAAAATGCGTTGGAATGGTATCCTGATTTCAGAATTCTCGGATTCTGCCCGATAATTTCGCCCGAAGAGTAACCGGTAATTTTTTCAAAGGCGGGATTAATATACTCAATAACACCATTTGCATCGGATATTTCAATGGCTATGGGGTTTTGCTGAACCGCCTGGCTTAAAAGCGTGAGTTTTTTTTCTATTGCTTTGCGTTCTGTAATATCTCTGATTATGCCCTGGGTTGCTTTACTCTCCTTAAAATCTATATATGAAACAGAGGCTTCTACCTCTTTTTTTATTCCGTTTTTGGTGATGGCTGTAAATTCATAATGGTTATCAATATTTTCCCCATTTTGTATTCTTTTAAAACGTTCCTCAATGACAGGTTTGCTTTCGGGAGCAACGAGCTGAATAAAATCAAAGCTGGAATGGTTTATTTCATCAATCGAATAACCAAACATTTTTTCAAACGTTGGATTAATAATTTCGAACTTTCGGTTATGCATAAGGTATATCGCGTCCACTGAATTGTGGATAAGCGAGCGGTATTTTTCTTCACTTTCGGTAAGCTGTGCTTTAATTTTGGCCTTTTCTTTATTTACCCTGCTTCTGGCTAATGCTTCCATCACTGCAAAGGGTAAGCGCATGATTTTTTCTTTTAATACATAGTCGTTGGCACCGGCTTTCATACATTCTACAGCTGTTTCTTCATTCATCGAACCGGTAAGTACAACAAAAGGAATTATGCTGTCTTTTTCCCTTGTTATTTTCAGGGCTTTCATCCCGTCAAAACTGGGCATCGAATAATCGGAAACAATAATATCGGGAACAAATGCTGCTAATTCTTTTTTAAATTCCGATTCGGTATCCACCACCTTATAGGTAAAGTCGATATTCTCTTTTTTTATTTCACGCAATGCCAATTCTACATCGGTAGGTAAATCTTCAACAAGTAATATTCTTATGGGGTTGTTTTGCTGTTTCATAAACATTATTATTATTTTGCTAATGATAATTGCCTGCGATCGTTCTGTTAGGGTTGCTGATTAAGCAATAGCCAGTAGAATCCCAAATCTCTTACCGCATCCACAAATTTATCAAAATCAACCGGTTTTACGATATAGCTGTTAACACCCAGTTGGTAGCTTTCTATCATATCTTTTTCTTCCTTGGATGAAGTCATGATAATCACCGGGATAACTTTTTTTTCGGGGTCTGTTTTAATCTTTCGTAATACTTCCAACCCGCTAATTTTAGGTAGTTTTAAATCCAACAGGATTATTTTAGGGTTCGCAGCATCTTTTCTGCTTTCAAATTTATTTTTGGCATAAATAAAATCAAGAGCCTCTTCGCCATCGCCTACCACATATATATTATTGGTAAGATGATTTTTTTTGAAAGCACGCAAGGCCATTTCTGCATCGTTTTTATTATCTTCAACGATGAGGATTTCTGTTTCTGCAAATTGTTCCATAATCTTGTGGTTTACCTAAATCCAATATAAAAATTTTTTTTAACAATTGAACCTTAGTTCTTTATTTTTTTTCTTTTGGAATAGAAAAATAAAAAACAGCCCCTTTGTTGAGTTCTCCATCAGCCCAAACCCTGCCTCCATGGCGGTGCACGATTCGTTGTACAATGGCTAAACCTACGCCGGTACCTTTAAATTCATCCTCTCGGTGTAAACGTTGGAATACCCCAAATAGTTTATTTTTATATTCAGCATTAAATCCCACTCCAAAGTCTTTTACAGAGTATATAACTTCGTCTTTCTTGTTTTGGGCACTGATTTCAATTTTTTTTATGGTTGATTTTGCGCTGTATTTAAGCGCATTGCTTAAAAGATTTTGCCAAACCTGCTTTAGCAGTCCCGAGTCACAATAAAGATCAGGTAATTTATCGATGGATAATTCAAAAGATTTTTTCTCCTGGTCAGTAGCAACTTCTTCGTACATTGATAGAGCAATCGCTTTCATATCTGTGTTTATTTTTCGCATGTTGGCTCTTGAAACGCGCGAAAGATTCAATAAATCATAAATAAGGTTATCCATGCGGGAAGCATTTTCTACAATGGTATGGATATATCTTAAGCCTTCCTCGTCTAGTTTATTTTCGTAATCTTCGATTAAGAATTTAGCAAAACCATTGATTGCCCTGAGTGGTGCACGTAAGTCGTGAGATACCGAGTAGGTAAATGCTTCGAGCTCTTTATTGGCAAATTCGAGTTTTCGCCTTTGTTCCTTTAGCTCAGTGGTCATTTTATTGAGGTCTTCCACCATATACAACATCGCTTTCTGGCTGCGGTCAAGTTTAATAATTTTTTCATTTAATTCCCGGGTGCGTTCTGCAACGGCAATTTCCAGTTCATCTTTTAGTTCTCGTAATTCAGCTTCTGTTTTTTGATGATGTTCAATTTCGGTTTGCAAGTCTTTGAGTAACCGGGTATTTTCAATAGCAATGGCAACAGATGCAGAGATGGTTTCGAGAATAATCTGGTCCGATGCTGAATATGCTGTCGGCAAGGTGGTTTCAATATTAATTACACCAATTACTTTGTTGCCCGATTTTAAAGGTACACAAAGTTCCGATTTAATATCGTTTCTAACCTCCAGGTATCTTTTATCTTTGGTAACATCGTCGATACGTTGACTTTTCCCATGTTGGGCAACCCACCCGGTAATTCCTTTTCCTACTTTCAGGTCAAATGATTTTAAATATTTTTTATCTTTTTCAATAAATGTTTCTCCTTTTCCCTGGTCACTTAAAGCAAAAGGGTTTAAGGTATTTGATTTTTCATCGATTAATAAAATGGCACTATTTTGATAATGAAGTATATTTTCTAATACATGGATAATTTTTTGGGATAGTTGGGCGGGTGTTTTTATTTTTTGTAAAACACCACTGGCGTTATGTATGGCTGTTAACTCATTCACTTTTTTCTTCAATTCATCGGCCGAACGTTTTTGTTTGGTAATATCCATAATGTTACCGTAGATTCGCTTAACTTTTAAATGGTCAAATTCGGGATGTCCTGAGGTACTCACCCATTTTTCTGTTCCGTCGGCGCTTATTAGTCTTAATTCAAGGTTGTATGATGTGCCATTTTTAAGGGCATTATAAAATGCAGATTTTATTGTTTTTTGGTCGATGGGATGATAAAATTTAAAGTCATTATTTGTATCTGAAGGATCAAAATTATCGGAGGTAACACCATAAATTTCATATACTCCCTGAGTCCATGTAACTTTATTGGTTTCTGCGTCATATTCCCAACCCCCAACCCGGGTTACTTTTTCCATTTCGTTTAGAATGAGTTGTTTCTTGTCGAGCTCTTCAAGCGTTTTTTTATGCTCTCTGATTTCGTCGGTCAGATTTTTTGTTTTTGATCGTACTTCCCGTCTGAGGTAATAAATAAAAAATAAAGCTAAAATGATAAAAAGGGGGACAATAATATAAAGTGATGTGAGCACTATATCCCAGAAATCAATTTTTGCTACTTCATCAGGGCCTAACCATTTTAGCTTAATTTCATCGTATGTATCGTTTGCTATGATGATAGAGAGGCCTTCGTTTAACTTATTCAATAAGGCTTCATTCCCTTCTTGCACGGCAAAACAAAAATCCTGACGAAATTCGGGTAGTTGAAGTTCCAAGGGCTGAACCGATTTTATCCTGAGTTGTTCTAATAGATTGAGTCCGGTTATTCGCTGTGTGATTACTGCATCATACTTTCCTTTTTTCAGTTCTTTAAATGCTTCTTCGAAAGTATTGGTTGTATAAATTTTAGAGGATATTTTTTCGCGACGCACAAACTCTTCGGCATTATCGCCTTTCATCACCACAATCTCTTTGTCTTTCAGGTCTTCGAGCGTTTTAATATTGGTGGTTCCTTTTCTTACAAAAATGGCACCATGCAACGAAAGGTAAGACATGGTAAAATCATACATTTCCTCCCGTTCGGGGGTTCTTCCAACTAAGGGCAGGGCATCAATGCGCCCTTGAGTAAGGTCTTGTTTTATCTGGCTCCATAGTCCTATTTTTATTTTAACATTTAATCCTACCGCCTTGGTTGCTGCCAAAAAAAGTTCTACAGCAAATCCATCTGCATTTCCATTTTTATCAACAATACAAAAGGGAGGATAATCGGATTCGGAAGCTAAAAATATTGTATCCCCAGGATGATATTCTAATTCATCATGCCCGTAAAGGAAAATCGGGGTAGTGATTAAGTAAAGTAAAAGGAGAAATTTAGCTCTAATACATAGCATGTTGTAGTTATTAACCCTATTTTTAAATTTTTACAATAAGTTACTAAAACATATTTATAATTTTTTATTTTTTATATTTTGTTTTAGTCTTTCAATTTCCTTTCGTAACTCTTCCATTCTTAATTCCCGTTCTATGGTTACATCCCTGAAATGTTCCAGTTCTTTTATTCTGTCATTTAACTCTTTGGTTTTTTCTTTCACCTGCAATTCTAAGTTTTCTTTGAGTTGCTGTAATTCTGTTTCGGTTTTTTTGCGTTCGGTAATATCCCGGATAAACATGCTGGTTCGTTGCTCTCCTTTGGAATTATAAAATACCGAACAAGAAACTTCAGCTATAAATTTGGATTGATCTTTTCTTATAAAGGTTAATTCTCCTTTGTTTTTTCCGGTTTGTTTTCTTTCTTCCAGCATCCCTGACAGGTTAGGGTCGTTCATATCTATTAATCCGTTTCTTCCGGCTTCACAAATTTCTTTCTCAGTCATATTAAACAGGTCACAGGCTGCTTTGTTTGCCGAATATATTTTCCCATCGGGCGAAGTTAAAAGGATAGCATCAAAACTGTTGTTAATTACCGAACGGTAACGTTCTTCATTTTCCCTTAATTCATCTTCCAATTTTTTATCTTCGGTAACATCTCTGGCTATAGCAACCATAATTTCTTCTTCGGGATAGGGGTATGCTTTCCATTCGAGCCATTTATAAGTACCTATTTTAGTAATGTATCTGTTGGTATATTGCTGTATTTGGTTGGCTTTGATGATATCTTTCATTGTTTCATTAGTCATTTCAATATCATCGGGATGTAGAAAGTTTTCCCAGGGCTTAGTCATGAGTTCTTTGGGACTCCATCCTAATGTTTTTTTCCAGGCCGGATTAAGTACTTTTAAATACCCATCAAATCCGGCTATAGCCAGCATATCAACGGCATGTTGGAAAATACGATCGCTGTGTTTTATTTTTTCCCGGCTTTTTGTAAGCTTTGTAATATCTTTCATAAAAACCAGGTATCGGTTTTCTGTTAGCTTTACAGAATTGATCGAAACGGTTTTACGTTCATTTTGCGGAGTGATGATTTCAAAGTTTTTGGCTATTTTACCCTGTACAATAATTTTTTCTGCTTCCTGTAACGCGCTTTCTTTTAATTCATCCGGAAGCAGGATTGAAATATCTTGATTTTGTAAATCTTTGGCTGAATATCCGCTAATGGTTGTAGTTGTTTGATTGATATCCAGAAAATTACCTTCTTTATTTACGACAAAAATACCTACCGGGGCATATTCGAAATAACTTTGAAACTTGTCTTTTTCTTCTTGTAATTTTTGGTTTACTTTTTGGATGTCTGTTGTTTTTTGATAAACTATTCTGCGTAAAACAAAGATGATAACTATTGCCAAAAGAAAAAGAGCAGCTATTACTATTAGTACCCACCACGGGAAACTATTGGGTTGAATAATAGGTTTTTCCAGGTAAAACTGTAAGGTTTTATAATAAATAGAGTTGGGTGTTTTCTGCCAGGTAGATAAATATTTATCGATGGATTGGAGTATTTGTTTATTTGCACCCTTAGCGGTAGCAAAATGTAAAATGGCAGGATTAAAAATTACCGGTGTTTTATTTAAACCGTACTCTTCGTAATGTGTATCGCCAAAAAAATGATTGCAAACCACCGCATCTGCCGAATCGTTTTGTACCAGTCTAAAAGCATGATGATAAGATGTTGCAGGTATTTTTGTATATGAATAGCTAAATCCGTTCATAAGCGACTGGAGTTCCTGTTCCTGTATAGAACTTTTTAAAACGGCTATCCGTTTTTCTCTTAAATCAGACAGTTTAATAATAGTAAATTCAGGGGCTGCATAAATTTGCGACCAGCTTTCGATTACCGGAACGGTATTGAAATCAAATAACCGGTTCCTGTTCATCGAAAAAGCTACATCCGGCATCAGGTCAATTTCGCCTTGTTTTAATAAGGTAAGGCCTTCATCCCAGCTGGTTTGAATATATTCTATCTGCCAACTTTCCGCTTTACTGATTTGGGTTAATAAATCAACAAAAATACCTGCAGGTTCCCCATTTTGCTCTGTATATACTTTAGGTTTGTTTTGGTATATTCCTACTTTAAGAGTATCAGCAGCGGGGAGTATTTTAACACCCAATGTTAAACCAATGAAGACAATAAACGAGATAATATGGATATGTTTCAGATGATTCATTGCAAAAGAATTAATTTTTGGTTGATTTCAACTGTTCTAACTCGTCGCGTAATTCTTTAATACGAAATTCACGTTCGATAGTTGCTTCCCGGAAACGTTCCAGCTCAGCTACCTGGTCGGTTAATTCCTTCGTTTTGGTTTGTATTTCTTTTTCCAGATTAATTTTTAATTCACGCAGTTCATCTTCTGCCTTTTTACGGTCTGTAATATCCAGAAAGGTTGAAAATACCTGGTAAGGTTTTGTTGCATCTTTTTTGAATTGTGGTTTGGAATTGACAATAATCCACACATAATCCTTTTTAGCAGGATTATAAATACCCTGGATAAAACTTTTCACCTCTTTTCCGGTATTCAGGGCTATCATGGCGGGGTGTTTTTCGCCAGACATCTCATTCTTATCTTTGTCTACTGCTTTCCATTCCGGATCAACTGATTTCTTCCCTATCATTTGCTTAAAGTTTAAGCCTAAGATTTGTTCTGCGGCTTTGTTTGCCATGGTAATTTCACCTTTATTGTTCTGGTATACAACCCCCTGTGCCATAGTTTCGAACAAGGTTCTGAAACGGGTTTTGTTTTCTTTTAGTTTTTTTTCAGCTTCTTTTCGTTCTGTTATATCGGTGGCAAATACCAGCGCACCGTCTTTTCCATCATAATGTATAGGTTCGCCAACGGTTTCAACCCATACTTCAGAGCCATCTACCCGGATAAACTTTTGTTCAAAGAGTTTTGATATTGTTTGGCGATCTTCATTTATTATTCGAATTCTTTCGTAAATTTGATCATAATAATTGGGATGAAAACGATCCATCACCGGACTCCCGATCAATTCATCAGGAGATTTAATGCCAAATAATTTACAAGCAACCGGATTGAGATAGCTAAATTTCATTTCTGTTTGGATAAAAATAGGTGTAGGTGCTCCTTCCACTATTTTTCTAAAACGCTCTTCGTTCTGTTGAAGGGCTTTCTCTGTTTTTATTTTTTCGGTAACATCCAGTAAAGAGGCGACACTTTTTTCGGTTCCGGGGATCATGTCGATGGATAAATAAATATTTTTTATTTGTTTGTTTTTATCGACAAACCGGAATTCGTATTCAGTTAAGACCTCCTGAAGATTTTTACGTCTTAATTCGTGTTGTTGGCGCATTCTCTCCAAATCTTCGGGAACGACAAATTCCATCCAGGTTTTTTTATTTTCAATTTCGTTCTTTAGATATCCGGATAATTCAACGAATTTTGTATTAGCCAGTGAAATGATACCGTCTTTTTCTAAAATGGTAGTGGCTGTTCCTGTATTTTCGAAAATAGTTCGGTATTTTTCTTCGCTCTCTGTTTTCTCCTGTTCAATTTGTTTTCTGTCCAGGTAGTTACTTATGTTTTTCCCAATCGTATTTAATAATGATATTTCTTCTTTTAGGAAAGGGCCGGAATCTATTTCAGGTTTTTCTTCAAGGTAATATACCTCAATTGATCCTGTTTTTTTTTCGTGGATATAAAGGCCTGCTTTTTGGCCCCATTGAGTTTCTTTAAAATTTTCTGTTGTGAAAATTTTATCATTCAATATTATCCTGACACAGGTAATCTCCGGATATTGCCATGCCTCAGGAATGATTTTTACAACCTTTTGTAAAAAAATATCTGTTGATAATCCCGATTCTTCAGATAAATTAGCAATCTGGTAGAGACATTGTAATTCCTTAATTCGTTCCTGAAGTTTCTTTTCTAATTGTTTTTCTTTACCGGGTATATTTTCAGATAATCGGTTTTGTATCATTGTTTCCTCCGAACTTTTTTAGAGCAGATATTCTTTATTTTCTTTATATGACTTATTCCTAATAAAGTTACAATTTAAATGACCAGAATTCAACAAAAGTGTAATAAAAGTATTTAAGATTTTTAATCACTGTTGTCCGATAAAAATATTTAATATATTCTGTAGCCCTGATTTTATTTACTATTTACAAACTTCCTATTTCTGGGGCTTTGCCCCAGACCCCACATACTTTCTTGTCTTGAAACAAGAAAGTACGCAAAGAAATTCAAGGCTGCGCCCGCCTCACTCGAAAAACTACGCGATGTGAGCTAAAAAATCTGAACTTGCACTGCCCTTCGGTCAGTGGTTGCCTTCGGCGAGCTCGCTCAAAATGCTCGGTTCAAACAGCAGATTTTTTTTAACGCTCACTGTGCTTGTTTTTCGGCTCGCCGGACCATGCCAATCCAAAACGAATCGTCAAAACAAAAAAATAATCAGCTATCCGGGAAAAGCAATTGCCTAACACGTTTATAAAATGAACCGCAAATTGTAATCCATGAGAATAACCCTCCGGTTCACCGGGGGGGTATGGTTGCCATCCAACCAAATCTGCAAGCACCGTATGCCATCCCTTGCAGATACCAAACTTGCCGCGGAATATTAAAATCATAATACAACCCCGGAATTGAAAACTTGATTTTATTTATTTTTTACCGGACAGTAATGATTTTTAATTGTTTTTCATAATCGTTTGAGGTGGAATGATTAATTTTATCATTAAAAGGGATATGTTTATCGGGTAACTTTTGTCTGTTTTTAAATTACTATATATTTACATATTCTAAAAGAATAAAAAAATGGAATGGTATATTATTTTAGGGGTTGTAGGTGTTGGTTTTGCAGCCGGCTTTATTAATACACTGGCCGGAAGTGGTTCATTGCTTACGTTACCTATGTTAATGTTTTTGGGATTGCCTGCCAATGTAGCCAACGGAACCAACCGGATTGGCATTTTATTTCAAAGCATTGTGGCTACGGGAAGTTTTAAAAAGCAGAAAGTGCTGGATGTTAAAACCGGTTTGTGGCTCGCTATTCCGAGTATTATTGGGGCCATTGCCGGTTCAATATGGGCAGTAAACCTTACCGATGAAATCATGCGGATTTTTATCGGGATTTTACTGGTGGTCATGTTTTTTATCATTTTGTATAAACCCGAAGTGTGGATTAAAGAACAAGCTGGAAATATTAAGGGAAAACCTTCTGTTTTTCAAATGATTATATTTTTTGTGATAGGTCTTTACGGGGGTTTTATCCAGGCAGGAGTAGGTTTCTTTTTGTTGGGAGGGCTGGTTTTAGGTGCAGGGTATGATTTGGTTAAAGCAAATGCCATAAAAGTATTTTTAACCCTTTTGTTTACCATTCCGGCGTTAACCATTTTTATTATTAATAATCAGGTAAATTTTTTATTGGGAATTATATTAGCCGCAGGAAGTATGATGGGCGCTTTTGTGGCTGCTAAAGTTGCCGTAAGCTGGGGGGCTAAATTTGTACGATATGTGTTGTTGGTTGCGATTATGGGCTCAGCATTAAAATTATTTGGTGTTTTTGAATTGATTTTCTAACGATGGTTGAAGAGTTGTTACCATACATTTCCATTCTGGTTGGTTTTCTGGCAGGTTTCATTAATGTATTTGCCGGGGGAGGCTCTCTGTTAACCTTACCATTATTGATTTTTATGGGATTGCCGGCCAATGTAGCCAACGGAACGAACCGGATTGCTTTGCTGATGCAGAATATAGTAGCTACCGGTAGTTTTAAACAGCAAAAAGTTTTAAAATTTAAACAGGCTATATTCCTTGTTATTCCGGCAAGTATTGGCTCCATTATAGGGGCTGTTATCGCGGTTAATGTAGCCAGTGATGTTTTAGAGAAAATTATTGGCATCATGCTGGTGCTTATGTTTTTCTTTATTCTTTTTAAACCGGAAAAATGGCTTAAAACACCGGAAGAGCAAACGATGGTGAAACCAACAATCATGCAATTCGTAATATTTTTTGCCATCGGATTGTATGGAGGATTTATACAGGCGGGTATCGGATTTTTCTTAATTGCTGCGTTGGTGCTAACGGTAGGTGTTGATTTGGTCAAAGCCAATGCGTTAAAATTATTTATTGTTCTGATTTATAATGCGCTTGCTTTTGTTGTTTTTGCTTTAAATCATCAGGTAGACTATAAAATCGGGCTCATCCTGGGAATTGGGAATATGTTAGGAGCATTTGTAGGTACGCGTGTTGCGGTAAAAAAAGGGCCACAATTTGCCCGCTATGTTTTGCTGATAGCGCTGGTTATCTCTTCGTTAAAATTATTGGGAGCTTTTTAATATTATTGAAGCCTGAAATAATAAGTAATCGTCCCTTTCTGGAATGCCGGAGCATCCGGTTTGCGGTCAAACTTGGCTTTAAGCGCTGCTTTTTTAGCGGCAGCAAGTAGAGTTGCTTCTAAGGTAGTACTTCCTTTAACTCCGGGATTAGCATCGGTAACATCTCCATCTCTATTAACGGTAATTTCTACCACTACTTTTCCTTCCATCTGATAGTTGTATTCCGGTTTAGG
>Ga0209942_1000874_pt1 | contig 17341 bp, 11 predicted proteins | sample SalPonR1_A_D2_MG_FD_185695 | JGI IMG/M metagenome (GOLD analysis project Ga0209942, IMG submission 185695) | Salt pond soil microbial communities from South San Francisco under conditions of wetland restoration - Salt Pond MetaG R1_A_D2_MG... ... | reverse complement strand
CTCCACAACAAGAATATATTTTTCAGTATTACATTGATGGTGAGCTGCGAATAGCAGACCCATATACCGAAAAAATTAGCGACCCGAACGATAAGTATATTTCGGAATCCACCTATCCGGGACTTATTGAGTATCCCGAATCACAAACTACCAGGATAGCTTCAGTACTGCAAACCGCGCAGGATGAATATCAATGGGTGAATGCCGATTTTGTTCCACCGGAAAAAGATCAATTAATCATTTACGAGTTGCTGGTACGTGATTTTCTTGCTGCTCATGATTATCAAACCTTAATCGATACCTTAGACTATCTGGATACCTTAGGGATCAATGCCATTGAACTGATGCCGGTTAATGAATTTGAAGGCAACGAAAGCTGGGGGTATAATCCTAGTTTTTATTTTGCGCCCGATAAATATTACGGCCCTAAAGATGATTTAAAAGCATTTGTTGATTCATGCCACGGCCGTGGAATAGCCGTAATTATGGATATGGTTCTTAATCACTCTTACGGACAGTCTCCTTTGGTACGAATGTATTTTGATCCCGAAGCCGGAGATTATGGACAACCCACCCCGGAAAATCCATGGTATAACACACAATCACCTAATCCAAGTTATTCATGGGGATTTGATTTTAATCATGAGAGTGACTATACTAAAGAACTTGTTGATTCGGTAAATCGTTTTTGGTTGGAAAAGTATAAAATTGATGGATTTAGATTTGATTTTACCAAAGGTTTTACAAATACTTCTGGCGATGGATGGGCTTATGACCAGTCCAGGATCGATATTCTGGAACGAATGGCTCTTCAGATTTGGGAGGTAAATTCTGATGCCCTGGTCATTTTGGAACATCTTGCCGATAATTCCGAGGAGAAAGTGTTGGCTGAGAAAGGAATGCTTTTATGGGGAAATATGAATTATCCTTATAGCGAGGCTGCTATGGGTTATTCCTCGGATATCAGTGGAGTATCTTATAAAAACCGTGGTTGGAACCTCCCTCATCTGGTAGGTTATATGGAGAGTCACGATGAAGAGCGTTTGATGTATAAGAACATAACTTCTGGTAATGCATATAGTGGCTATGATATTACATCTTTAGAAACAGCCTTAAAACGCGTTGAACTGGCGGCTAACTTTTTTATTCCTGTTCCCGGCCCTAAAATGATATGGCAATTTGGTGAACTGGGATATGATATTTCCATCGAATACGACTGCAGGGTTTGTAATAAACCCATTCTTTGGAACTATTATGAGGAAGAGAATCGTTATCGGCTCTATCTGATTTTTAAAACCCTATTTCAGTTAAAAGAAGAGTATGATGTGTTTCGTTCCTCAGATTTTACGATAAATGAGGAAGAGAATACAAAATCCATAAACCTTTATGGAGAAGACATGAATGTAGTTATTCTTGGAAATTTTGATGTTACTACTGCTTTTGTAAATGCTTCTTTCCCCTCTACTGGACAATGGTTTGAATTGTATTCGGGTGACACGTTGGATGTTGCCCATAATGATGAAATGATTAGCCTGAAGGCCGGGGAGTACAGGTTTTATTCCGATCAAAAACTGCAACAACCCAACTTTCCTTCAGAGCCCACCGGAATTTTTAATGATAAGGATGTAACCTGGAATCAACGGATCAACGTATACCCAAATCCTTCACCGGATATTTTTTACTTTGATGTTCGTAAGATTAAATCCCAACAGGGAGAATTATCTCTCTATGATATAAAGGGACAACAAGTTTTTTCCCGTTCTATTGATGGGCAGGATATTGTCAGGTATGATAGTTCTGAGATTCCCAGCGGAATATACTTCTTCAGGATAGTGACCGATCAATCGATTTATACAGGTAAAATTTTAAAAAGATAAGTAAGATGGAAGAGAGGAAAAGCACCCAAGGTTCACAGAAATCTTCAAAAGAGATAAATGCAAGGCTGAATGAACAAGCCATAGAAATGATAAAAACCACCGGACATTTAAGAGAACATGCCGAGTTTCATAATTCTTATTATATTCAGGATGTGAAAAATGATGTGGCCTTTTTACATTACATCTACGGGAAAAAGCTGGACATCTCTATCGATGATGTGGATCAGGATTTTGTTAACCGACTGAAAGTTATTGGACGCGATATTTATTTTTTCCTTCTTTCACTGGTCGATGATGTCTTACCTCAGTTTTATATCAAATATAAATATGAGTTTATTCAAAAGAATATACCTAATGGAAGTCCACATTTATTTTTTTTGGCCTGGAACGGGCTGATTAAAAATGATAGTTTTCGAAGACTTTTGTTAAGAACTTTTTCCCTCAATCGTTTTAGCGATATTCTGGCAGCGAAACATATCCCGGCTATTGGAGCTTCGTTTACCCGCTATCGTTCGAAGTTTGTGCTGGCCAAAGAAGATATGCAGATTAATCCTGGAGGAAAAATGCGAACGGTAGGACGTATTTTGGATGATGGTAGTGGTTTAGTAATGCAGGAAGGAATTGTATGGTTACCCAATGGTAAAGGAATTCCTATTTATCCTCAGGCATATGTCCCTTTAAATCAAACCCAGGTTATTCTAATCCGACATGGAAAATCTGTTCATGAATCAGGAGGTGATAATCCGGAGTTTGTGGGTTCAGGATACTGGGATCAGTGGAAAAACAACCGGAGGATTAGCGGAGCCATCGGGAATAACCTTAAACCCGAAGGGATAGAAACTGCCCGCGATTTGGGAAAAGACTTCAAGGTAATTGTCGATATACTGGAGCAAAAAGGATATCCATTATGGATGTTTTCTAAAGAACGTCCTATCCAGGTCTTTGGCAGTGAGTCGGAGAATACTGAACAAACTGCCCGCTACTTCTTACAGGAAGCAGGATATACCAACATCAGCTTTGATGCGGTGTATGGCTTAAACTCTCAAAAATATGGTGCGTTAACCCATAAAAAAAAGAAAGAGGTGACTCAAAAAATGATGGAAATTTATGGTCCGGGATTGGATGGTACGGATGATGAAAAGAAGCAAAAAATTAAGGAAATGTTGAAGAATCGATTTTTTCAGTTTCCCGAGGGAGAGTCTTTAATTGAAGCCGACTGGCGAATTGCCAATAGCTTTGTGAAATTGGTGAAATCCAATTTGGGGAAACGGATCCTTTTAGCCGACCACTCTGGTGCTCTCCGCGTATTTGAGGCAGTTATACGAACACTCGATTTCGCCGATTATGCTTCAATTAAAGAAGGACAAGATAGTATAATGGCTTTGGTTTACGAACCCGGTAAAAATATGCGTTACGATTATCTACAAAAAAAAGGCTTTTATTTACGTAAAAACAAACAAAAATAATGGTAAGTTTTAACTTAAATACGTTTATTTTAATTGCCATTCTGATACTTTTAATCTTTGTTATTGTGTATTGGATGCTTAATAAAAAGATTTCTAAGTATAAAACTCTTGCTATTTCCGATGATCTGGGTGTTTTTAATCATCGTGAACTAAATTCTAAAATTAAATATTTATTGAAAAAGCCAGATGTTCAGCATTTTGTTTTTATGCTTCTCGATATTGATTTTTTCAAAAATTACAATGATCAATATGGATATTCAAAAGCTGATCATATTTTGCAAGATTTTGTTAACCTTGTGAAAGGGTATATTCGTAGAACGGATTTGTTTTTCCGATATAAGAATGGCGATGAGTTTGCTTTAATATTTAGTAATATCGGTATTGAACAAGCCCAGGAAATTGGAAACCGAATCCGTCGGGTTATTGCTTACCATCCGTTTCAAATTGATGATAAGCTTATTCATCTTACTATTAGTATGGGAATTACCACTTCAATTAAAGATGATACGCCTGAGCAAATAAAGCAACGTGCCGAAGAAGCTCTTTTGGAAGCTAAACAATCTAAAAATACAGTGGTTTTGATAGAAGAATAGTATTAATTGGTTTGGTTAAAAAAAACATCCGATATTACTTATAACATCGGATGTTTTTTTATAACACTTATTTATTGCTGAAAATTTTATAATCCCAGGGTTGCATTTTGTATTGGGTTGTAATATGCTCCTCAGTAAAAACCTCAAATAATTGATCGTTTTCAATATCCAAAGAAAATTCAAATTCAACTTCTTGATCAGACAAATTGAAAATGGTAATAACCTGACAATCATCTTTTTTTCGCGAGAAAGCTAAAATATGATCGTCTGCTGAGGTTGCTATTCTTTTCAGGGTTCCTCCAAACGCTCCATTCCATAAAGCTTTATTCTTTTCTTTTAAGGTTAGCAAGGTTTTGTACAATTCATCCATTGAGCATTTTTTATTCCATTGGATAGTATCTTTTTCAAAAAATCTCAATTGTTTATTCATACACGCTTCCTGTCCGTTGTAGATTAAAGGCATTCCCGGGAGCGTAGCTGAAAGTACAGCAAACGTTTCTGTTGCCTCTCCTAATCTTTCGTACACTGTTCCTTTCCACGAATTTTCATCATGGTTGCTGGTAAATATCATTCGATAATCGGACGTATTGTATTTTGTTTTTTCTTTTTCCAATTGATTGACCAAATTTTCCAAGTTTTTTTTGCCCTGTGCGATTTCATTAAAGAGAAAATGGATGTCCCAGGCATAAGTCATATCAAAAGCGTATTCGTGTAGTTCTGGTTCATTAGCTTCAGCTAGCATAAATACTGGTTTTATCTTATCGAGTTCGTAACGGACATTATTCCAAAAATCGGTAGGAACCATTCCGGCTACATCACATCGGTATCCATCGATATTGAAATCTTTAACCCAATAAATTAATGCATCGGTCATATAATTTCGAACTTCCGGAATATCGTAGTTTAAATCAGCTACATCGGTCCAATCTTCGACAGGTGCAATAATCTCTCCTTCTTCATTTTTGGTATACCATTCAGGATGATCAAAAATAAGTTGGTTATCCCATGCTGTATGGTTTGCTACCCAGTCGATAATAACATACATGCCTGATTCGTGAATCTGGTCTACTAAATTTTTAAAATCCTCTTCGGTACCGAACTCCGGATTTATGCCCAAATAATCTTTTACCGAATAATAACTCCCCATCGAACCTTTTCGATTTTTTTCTCCAATGGGATGTATGGGCATTAGCCATAAAATATCTACTCCCATCTCTTGTAATCTGGGCAAATGTTCGGCAAAAGCATTAAAGGTTCCTTCGGGAGTATATTGCCGGATATTAACTTCATAAATACTGGCATTTTTACTCCATTCAGGATGTTTAACTTTTTGATAATTAATATTCTTTTCCTCCTGGTTTTTTTTATTATTACATCCGTAAAATCCAATAAGGATCAAGAGTAACATAGCCAGTATTTTACGCATAAAGTGTAATGATTTTGTTTTCATGTTAAATTTATTTGAATTTTTACAATATATAAATAATTAAATTGTGATATATCAGTGGTTTTTGTTACATTTACAACTTCTTGTTTTTAATTTTTAAAGATACAAAAATTAAGCAATATTTATACGCGAAAAGCTGACTTATTAAGGGAGACAATATATTTTTCTTATCAAATAAAAAAATTATTAATCACTAAAAAATTTAATGCTAATGAAAAGAGTTTTAGTTGCAACAGCAGGAGGGGATTGTCCGGGATTAAATGCTGTAATTAGAGCTATTGTTAAACGAGCATCCCAAGAAAAAGATTGGGAAGTTTTAGGAAGCATCCAGGCTTTTAACGGAGTGTTATGGGAACCTACTGAAGTTAAAATTCTTGACGAAAAGGCTGTTGCCGGAATTCATTTTCAGGGGGGAACAATTATTGAAACGACTAATAAAGGAGGACCTTTTGCATGGCCTATAAAGGGGAAAGATGGAAAATGGACAACGGCCGATCGTTCGGAAGAAATGATACGAAAATTGATGTATATGGGCGTTGATGCGGTAATAAATATCGGTGGTGATGGTTCACAACAGATATCCCAGGCCTTATATAAAAAAGGATTGAACATTATCGGAGTACCTAAAACGATTGATAATGATCTTTCAGCTACTGATTCAACTTTCGGTTTTCAAACAGCCGTTCAGATTGCTACTGAGGCGGTTGATAAATTAGTTACTACAGCTGCCAGTCATAATCGGGTAATGATACTTGAAGTAATGGGCAGAAATGCTGGATGGATAGCAATGAATGCTGCTGTAGCCGGTGGTGCAGAAATCTGCTTGATACCAGAAATTCCTTATGATATTAACAAACTATTAGAAAAAATTAATCAACGATTTGTTCGGGACCGTGGTTTTACGATAATTGTTATTGCTGAGGGTGCACGTGCTATCGGAAAAGAGATATCAAAAGTGGAAACAAACGAGGTAGGATATAAGAATATTAAACTCTCGGGTGCAGCTTCGCGTCTTGAACAGGAGTTGAAAGAAGCAGGATTAAAACATGATGTTCGAAAAGCCGTGCTTGGACACATTCAACGTGGTGGTGTGCCTATTGCATATGACAGAGTACTGGCCACACAATTTGGAGTTCATGCATTTCAAATGGTGATGGATGGAAAATTTGGAGAAATGGTTTCCTACCAGCATCCACATATCACATCAGTACCTTTTAAAGATGCGATTAAAAAGCCTAACTTTATTACCCTCAATACAGCATTAATGCGAAATGCACGTGGGGTTGGAATTAGTTTCGGAGATCAAATTTAATATATTCGTAAAACAAAAAAGCGACGCTTTGCAGTGTCGCTTTTTTAATGGTTTAATTGAATTCAAATTTCTCTTAGAAAATAAAATTGACAATCTATCCTCGAGATTAATTATTCAAAATCTCAAATGAAAAAGGGTTGAGATTAAGAATAAGTTCTTTATTATTGTTTATTTGTTTGATTTCATTGCCAAAATTTGCATTCCATTTTTCACCCCTAAGATTCTCAGGCAGCTCAATAGGAATAATTGATTCCTTACTCGATTTGTTTAAGGCAATCAACATCAGTTCATCGAAATATTTTCGGGCGTAAACCATGGTTTGTTCATCAGCATGGATTAAAATAATATCGCCATAAATCAGTGGAAGATTATTTTTCCTAAGATGGATAATCTTTTTCGTATTTTCCAACACAAAATTTTCAAACCGGTTTAAGTTTTCAAACTTCATGGGCCGGCGATTATCAGGATCTCCTGCTCCGGGCATTCCAATTTCATCGCCATAATAAATAACCGGTATCCCAGGAATAGTATGAATAAAACTGGTAACCTGTAACAATTTGTAATAGCCCAGGGTATCTTCCACTTGAATATCTCTGTTCCATCCGGCTTCTTTTTCATCCTCGTCAAAGGCAAGTGCTCCGCTGGCAAGAGTAATAAATCTTGGCAAATCATGATTGCCGGTAATATTCCCCATAAGTGAGTGATGACCGTTATATTTTAAACTCTCTTTTAACGATTGATTGAGTTTGGTTAAGGGTTCTTTTTCCTGTGCCAGATTATTGCGCATATCAAAATAGAGATTAAAGTCAAACTGACCGTCAAGCATGTCGGGACCTACATAACTTCTTATTAATTCACGGCTGCCAAAGGTTTCACCAATCTGAAAAAGAAAATCTTTGGTTGTATTTGCCCGTAACTTCCGGGTTAACGTTTTCCAGAAATCGAGCGGAATATGTTTGGTGGCATCGTGTCTGAATCCGTCGATGTTAAACTCCTGAATCCAGAACATGGCTGAGTCGGACATCATCTCGGTAACTTCAGGAATGGTAAAGTCTAACGATGGGATAAATGTGTCGAACCAAGTGGTTAACCGTTGCTCATCCCAAAGGCGAATATTTTTTCGGCCTTCAGGCAAATCTAATTCTGTAACCCAATCGGGATGATTCTGGTAGATTTTATTTTTTATATGTACGTGGTTCGAAACAAAGTCGAGAATGATATTCATCTTTTTTTGGTGTGTGGTATTCACCAACTTGTGTAATTCGTCGGAGGTGCCGAATCGGTGGTCAACAGAAGTTAAGGTAACCGGCCAGTAGCCATGGTAACCCGAATATTTTCTGTGAGGCTCCGGATACTCAATATATCCATCGAGTGGATTTTGGGTAATCGGGGAGAGCCAGATCATGCTTACACCCAATTCATCAAAATAGCCTTCGTTTACTTTTTCGGTTATTCCTTCAATATCTCCACCCCAATAATTTGCTTTGTCGTATATATTCGGATCATCTACCGGCTCATCATTTGCTTTGTTTCCATTGTTAAAACGATCAACCAACATAAAATACAGTACCTGTGCATGTTTGTCTTTGCGGGTAATTTGAGCAATGTCTTTCAATACTTTTCCCTTTTCCAAGGGAATTAAAATATCATTTGAATAGCCATTTTTATTGTATGCCCACATTCTTATAAACGAACGCTTTTTGCTTCTGGCAAGTGCAGGTATTTGTACGGTTATTTTCTCATCTTTAATTTCTGAAGGAATCGTAAAATTATCCCATAACGCGATAACAGAAGTAATATCTCCTGCATAATCTATGGTTATGTTTTTTTTGCTAAAAGAATGTGTTGAAAGTTTTGGTCCATTTTCTGCCGGATCGGGAACATTAAGCACCGAATTATACCCACCAATATTATTGCTTTCCTTTTTAGGATTTTGTGGGTCAAGCATCCACTCATCATTAATTACCAGCTGATAATGATATTTTCCCGGCGAAAGTTTTAATGAATATTTCCATACATCATCTTTGAGCAGAAAATCACCGGATGGTGTCCAGTTGTTAAAATTCCCCACGACCTGAACAGAATGATATTGTTTTTTATCATCGTTAAGCTCAAATGTATAATTCACCTTCTGATCAAATAATAAAATAATGGAGTAGGGATACCCTTCGATCCAGATTGTTAATGTTTCAATGGGTTTGGTATCCGGCGTAGGTGTAATTTTTATAAGCTCTAGGTTATCGGAAAGGTTGTAGTTGTAACCCTTTATTGATACAGAGTCGATTTTGTTGATGTTCTTAAAAATTCCGTCAAGGGCTATCTCTTGTCCCTTATCACTTACATAAACAGGTAATGCCAGCTCATACATCTCTGACTTTTCAGGGATAGTTAGCTCTTGTTGGGTACAGGCAAAACTGAAAATTATCAAAAAAATAATGGGTAAATGTTTCATGGCGAATTGTATTTTAGGTTATTGCTTAAGTTCAATAATCATGGCTGATTTTTTGGGTATATGGATTTGATTTAAATTATTAATTTCTGTTTGACTTATGATTTCTTTTCCCGTCTGGTATCCATGCATAATCTCTTTAAAACGTTCTGTTTGTATTGTTTTAGAATTATCGTTGTTATTTAAAATAATCATTACTGTTTCATCAGCACGATGCCTGAAATAAACATACACATTGTTTTCCGGGATAAAATGGGTTAGTTTTCCGGTATGAATTACTTCTTTTGATTTTCTCCAGTTTAGCAGATGCTGCAAATAGTTGAATATTTCATTTTGTGCATCGGTTCTTCCTTCGGCTGTAAAACCATTTTTTTCATCATCGGGCCAGCCACCGGTAAAATCTTTACGCATGTTACCATGCGCTTCGTGTTCAAACCCTTCCATCAGCAATTCGGTACCATAAAGGATAGATGGTATTCCGCGTGTTGTTAACTGAAAGGCAATCGCCATTTTTAATTTTTCTATGCTTTGGTTTAACGATGAAAATATGCGTGTAACATCATGGTTATCTAAAAATACTAAGGTGTTTGCAGGATTGTTGTATATAAAATCCTGTGCCAGAATATAGTACAATTTGGCCATGCCATCTGTCCAGGTTTGTTCTTCGTTGAAAGCCTGTGTAATGGCATAGTGCATAGGGAAATCGGTAATAACGGGGATGTTGGACGAGTATCCGTCAAAATTTTTACTGCTTTCCTGCCAGTAGGCGGTAATGGGAATTTTTTGCAACCACGATTCCCCCAAAATGGTGAAATCCGGATATTGATTTCTGATTTCCTGGGCCCATCGGGCAACCATATCCTGGTCGGCATAAGGCTGTGTATCGAGACGTATACCATCAATCCCTGCATATTCAATCCACCAGATGGAGTTCTGAATAAAATAGGTGGCTACCAAAGGATTTTGTTGGTTTAAGTCGGGCATATTCCGGTCAAACCATCCCTTTTGCTGGCGCATGATATCTTCGGATGATGCGTACGGGTCGGTTAGCACAGGTGACCGGAAATTGGACTGTGTATAATCCTCAAATTGATGAATCCAGTCTTCGGAAGGTAAATCGTCCATCCACCAGTGATTGATTCCGCAGTGGTTCAGAACCACATCCATCACTATTTTTAAATCTTTTTGGTGGGCTTTATTTACCAGTTCCAAATATTTTGCATTATTGCCAAACCGGGTATCGGTGTTGTAAAAATCGGTTATGGCATATCCATGATACGTGTACTTTTCCTGATTATTTTCCAGCAAAGGATTTATCCATAGGGTGGTTATCCCTAATTTATCCAGGTAATCCAGATGATTGATGATGCCCTGGATATCTCCACCATGCCGTCCGTCTGGATTGTTGCGGTCTGCTTTCTCCAGCAATTCGTTCATCGTATCATTAGACATATTACCATTGGCAAACCGGTCGGGCATGAGCAGGTAGATTACATCGGAATTATCAAATCCCTGATGCTGCGTCCTGTTTTTTGTTCGTTCTTTTAGCTCATAAGGAAAACTCTCGATAAGCTCTCCATTTTCTTTTATCAGAATGTTAATTGTTTGAGGTGATATATTTTTCGGAATTTCAAGATTTAAAAAAAGGTAATTTGGATTTTCTGTTTTTTGAACAGAGTGTAGCAACTCATTATGGCTTAATGACAGGTCGTAAGCTGCAATATTATTTCCGTACAGCATAATTTGCAGTTCAGGGTTTTTCATCCCTGCCCACCAGTTGGGTGGCTCTGTTTTACTTATGACCTGAGCATTGGAAATGGTAATTTCCAAAAATAGAATAAGTACTGTTAATGATTTAGAAACTATTTTTTGTGTCATTGATTTAACGAATTTCAAGCGAGTCATTTGCATGAATGGAATAATCTACTCCGTGAACAATTATTTTTACCTTTTCATTGTGTTGATTATAAACGATTGTTTTTTCTTTAGTAACTTCAATTTTTATCAGTTTTCCTCTGAACTTAACAATAAACGAATATTTGTTCCACTGTGGGGGGAGAAACGGGTTGAAATGCAACTCCCCGTTTTTTATGCGCATTCCGCCAAATCCTTCTACAATAGACAAATAAGTTCCGGCCATGCTTGTAATATGTAAACCCTGATTTACCTCGTTATTGTAATCATCCAAATCCAATCTTGCGGTACGTAAATAAAGTTCGTAGGCTTGTTCTTTATAGCCTAATTTAGCAGCTAAAATAGTGTGTACACAAGGTGATAATGATGATTCATGAACAGTTAGTGGCTCATAAAAATCGAAATTCCTTTTTATAGTATCTTCATCGTAATGATCTTCGAAAAAAAATAGTCCCTGTAAAACATCAGCCTGTTTAATATAGCAGGATCGTAAAATTCGATCCCATGACCATTTTTGATTGATAGGCCTTTGTTCCGGGTCAAGGTCTTCGGCAAGTATAATCTCTTTATCCATAAAACCATCCTGCTGTAGGAAAATATCGAGATCTTCATTTTCGGGAAGATAGATATTATCAACAATATTGGTCCATTTGCCTGCTTCCTTCAGCTCATTGAAATGAATTTTTTCTTTCAGCTTTCTATATTTTTCAGGAGCTTCGGTCTGTACTTTAGTAATTATTTTTAAAGTATAATCAAGGCACCATCGGGCTATCGTATTGGTATACCAGTTATTGTTAACATTGTTTTCGTACTCATTGGGTCCGGTAACCCCTAACATTACATATTGTTTTTTTTCTTTGGAGAAATTCATCCGTTGTGCCCAGAAACGACTGATGGCAATGAGGACCTCCAGTCCGTAATCCTCGATATATGATTCATCGCCCGTGTAGCGGGTATAATTGTAAATAGCATAAGCAATAGCTCCATTCCGGTGAATCTCTTCGAAAGTAATTTCCCATTCGTTGTGGCACTCTTCGCCATTCATAGTAACCATTGGATACAGTGCAGCGCCATCTTTAAAACCTAATTTTTCGGCATTTTCAATGGCTTTGGGTAAATGGCGGTAACGATATAGTAATAAATTTTTGGCAACCTGTTGTTCTGATGTCCTTAAATAAAAAGGGAGACAATAGGCTTCGGTATCCCAGTAGGTACTTCCACCATACTTTTCGCCGGTAAATCCTTTAGGTCCTATATTTAAACGTTCATCATCGCCTGTGTAAGTCTGGTTTAGCTGAAAAATGTTAAATCGTATGCCTTGCTGGCTGGCAACATCACCTTCAATTTTAATATCGCTGGTTGTCCATTTCTTTTTCCATGCGTTGGCGTGTTCTGTAAATAACTGGTCAAACCCTTTTTCAATGGCCGATTCTAAATTGTTGTGGGCAGCAATGGTTAGTTGCTCTTTATCATGATTTTCGGAATGCGTGATGGAGGCATATTTATATATGGTTATCACATCATCGGCTTTACAATCTACAGAAACACGCTGACTCAGGTATTTTGTTCGTTTGTTTTCTTTTACCGTATTGTTTATTACGGTATTGTTTTTTTCAATGCTGAATTTCATGCTGGTACAAACATAAAAATCAAGCTTTTTGGTTTTTGCTGTAACATAAGCTTCGCCTGGTCTGCTTTCGATACCCTCTTCTTCCCAGAATTTTTCGTTGTAGTTAGCGTCTTCGTTTATTACATCCGCATCAATATAAGGCTCAATGGTTATTTTATCATCAATATTAACACATCTGATTTGATATTTAATACAACCTAATTCGTTTTGAGTGATGCTTAAAAAACGATTGGCCGTAACTTCTATGGCTTTTCCATCGGGAAATTCAGCGTAGAAAGTACGTTCTAAGAATCCTTGCTGCATATTTAATACCCGCCGGAAATTTTTAATTTTTACATTCGCTAAGTCAAGCTCGTGTTTCCCTACTAAAATATTAATACCAATCCAGTTGGGGGCATTAAGCACCTTGGCAAAATATTCGGGATACCCGTTTTTCCACCAGCCTACTTTTGTTTTATCGGGATAGTAAATTCCGGCTATATAGTTCCCCGGTAAGGTATCGCCACTATATTGTTCTTCAAAATTAGCCCGTTGGCCAATATGTCCGTTTCCTAGCGAAAAAATACTTTCTGATGATCGCTGATTTTCAGGATTAAAACCTTCTTCTATTATACACCATTCATCATGTTTAAGATATTCGTTCATTGTGAAGGATTTTTATGATTTTAACTATTTTCAATTATTGAGATGTTTACATTTTGAAAGCCGGGAATCACCTTATCTGATTTAGGTAAGTTTTCCGGTTTTCCTACACCGATGGTTTTCATTCCGGCATTTTTTGCCGCTTCGATACCCGATTCAGCATCTTCAAAAACCAAACACTGTTCGGGTGGTATATTTAATTCCTGAGCTCCTTTTAGAAAAACTTCAGGATCGGGTTTTGAGCGGGTGATTTTTGTTCCGTCCACTATGGCATCAAAGAAATTTTTCATGCCAATGCGTTCTAAAATGGTTCCTGCATTTTTACTGGATGAGCCGATAGCAATTTTGTAATGGGCCTTTTTCAACTCTTCGAGAAAATCTTTAACACCGGGTAAAATATCCTGTGGTGTCATTTTTAAGATATTTTCTCGGTACCACTCGTTTTTACTGGTGGCTAACTGTTGTTTTTCTTCATCCGGGATAGCATCTGTTTTTCCGATTTCGAGCAATATATCTAAAGATTCTAGCCTGCTGATACCTTTGAGTCTTTCGTTTTGTGCTTCGGTAAGATCAAAACCCATGGTATTGGCCAGCTTTTTCCAGGCCTGGTAATGAAATACTGCAGTGTCGACAATCACACCATCCAGGTCAAAAATGATTGCTTTTATTTTTTGTGTCATTAGTCTCTGTCTTTTACAAATACAACTAAAATACCGGCTAATATCATCGAAAATCCGCCCAGTATTAATGCATAAATGGGTTGATTGTTAAATACTGTTTTTACCACAAATCCCAGGATACTGGCAGCCAATATCTGAGGGATTACAATAAAAAAGTTAAATATTCCCATGAAAACGCCCATTTTATGGGCTGGTAACGAGCCGGTTAATATCGCATAAGGCATGGCTAATATGCTGGCCCAGGCTAATCCGATTCCTACAAACGGAACCAGCAGCATGGTTGGGTTATTAATAAAAAATATGGATGCTAAACTGATGCCGCCAATGATTAAAGACACCGCGTGGGTAATTTTCCGGTTGGTGAGTTTAGCCATCAAGATGAGTAAAAAAGCAAATACTGCAGCAAACCCGTTGTAAATACCAAAACAAATGCCTACCCAGTTAGCCCCTTCGTTATATAAGGTTGAGGTGGGGTCGGTAGTTCCGTAAATATGGCTGGTAACACCTGCAGTGGTATAAATCCACATGGAAAAAAGGGCAAACCAGGAGAAAAATTGTACTATAGACAACTGTTTCATAGTTAGTGGCATGGTGTTAAAATCCGAAACAACGGCTACAAAACCATTGTTTAGTTTTCCTCTTTGTTTTAAAAAACCACTAAATAATTCAAGCAATCCAAATATTGCAAGACCGATTGAAAAGATAAAAACCTCTTTATCAACTTTAATAAAAGTAAGCATAAAAGTGATAATGATTCCAGTAATCAAAAAAATCAGTCCGTTTTTAAAATCACCGCTTGAATTTTTGATGTTGGCTAACTCAACTTTTTTCATTTTTGCTTCTAACTCCTTATCTTCAAATTCGGATAATTCTTCGGGCGAATATTCTTTGGAAGTGAAAACAGTCCATAATACAGAAAGAATGAATACTGCACCGCCAAAGTAGAAGGATAATTTTACAGACAATGGAATTTCACCGGGAGGAGCCGTATTGGAAACATTAAACCATTCGGTAAAAATATAAGGAAGAAAAGAGGCAACCACAGCACCAGTACCAATAAAAAAACTCTGCATACTAAATCCTATAGTACGCTGGTGCGATGGAAGGTTGTCGCCAACAAATGCTCTGAAAGGTTCCATAGAAATATTAATGGAAGCATCCATAATCCAAAGCATTCCGGCTGCTATCCATAAAGTGGGTGAATTAGGCATGATAAATAATGCTATAGAAGCTAAAATGGCTCCAACAAGAAAGAACGGGCGACGTCGTCCTAAACGGGTCCATGTTTTATCGCTTAAGTGACCAATAATGGGTTGAACGATTAGTCCGGTTACCGGAGCTGCAATCCATAAAATGGGAATGTTATCTACCTTGGCTCCAAGGGTCTCAAAAATTCTGCTCACATTGGCATTTTGGAGGGCAAAACCAAATTGAATGCCTAAAAATCCAAAACTCATGTTCCATATTTGCCAAAAACTCAGTGCTTTTTTTTCTTTTTTCATCGTCGTAATTGATCCTTAAATTAGTGATTTTTAATGGTTTTATGATACCATCAAATATACCATAAATAAGTGGCAAAAACAATGTATCTTGTTAGTAAGCAGGTAATTATAATAAGTTTATAAAACCTGTAAGCATTGTTTCAAACGTTTGCGAATTGTAAAAAAGGGGATTATTAATTTATACTTTTTTTTTATTTTTATGTTTTTGGTCAACTGTTTTTGTGCACTGTTTAAACCCTACTTTAAAAAAAGATGTTTTTAATGTTGATAAAAAAATAAATAAATGTCAGGATGCCAAAAAAAACAGTTAAAAATAAAAGACCATAGTGCTGCACTATTAATTAAACGTCATTTTTTGACGTAGTCTTGCCTTAATTTTGTTTTAGGCATAGATTTTACCTTAATTTAATTAACTTTATATTGATTGATATTTTTATTGATGTAAATGAATTTTAATTCAATTAAAAGTGTTTTATTATGTCCCTCCAAGCCGCTATAAAAAGATTATCTCTTATCATTGATAAGGTTTCTCGTTCACATTATCCAACCAAAAAAGAAATTTTGGAGTATGTGAACGATACCGGAATAAAATTGTCTGAGCGCACATTAGACCGTGATTTTGAGAAACTACGCGATGAGTTTGGCGTTGAACTAAAATACGATCCGGCTAAAAATGGGTATTCTATTTTAGAAGAAGAATCACCCAGGTTTAATACTTTTTTACGGTTAATTGAATTAAATGAAACAGCCGATTTAATATCCACTACACTAAAAGAAGGCAAAGAAAATCTAAAATATATCGATTTTGAAACATCATCAGCATTTAGAGGCATTCAACATTTGAAAGATTTATATCAGGCTATCCGGAATCATCATTATATCTCGTTTGATCATACAAATTACCACTCCGGTGTTACAAAAGCTTTTTTTAATATCGAACCCTATTTGCTTAAAGAATATCAGAACCGTTGGTATTTGGTGGGTAGAATAAAAGGAGCAGATCATTTCATTACTTTTGGAATCGACCGTATGAGCAGGTTACAAATCATGAACAAACAATTTACTCCTAAAGATGATATTGAAGTTCGTGAGCTTTTTTCAGATATTGTTGGTATCGTATATTCTATTTCCGAAGTAGAAGAAGTATTGATGGCCGTAGATGAAAAACAGGCTAAATATTTTAAAAGCCTGCCCTGGCATGAGAGCCAGAAGATTTTCACTGAAAATGGCAAAACTTTTATGCGCATGCATGTAAGGCCTAATTTTGAATTAACCCAAAAAATAATGATGCAGGGAGATCTTATTGAAGTACTGAAACCGGAATGGTTGCGGGAAAAAATTGCTCAACTGCATCATAACGCTGCAAAAAAATACAAACAATAGCCTGCAATCCTGATGATGACTTCAAAAAAATTTTTCAAATCATCAAAAATAGATGTATAAATAAAAAGTTTTTTTGATTCAAAATAACTACGCCAAGTTTTGGCGTTACCATATGATAAGTTTGTAAAAAAAAACTTATGAATATGGAAAAGAACAATACTTTAAGCACTAAAGAGATTATTCTAAAGCGGGATTTGCTTACCCGTGCAGCTATTATTTTAAAAAAAGAATTTTTTGGCATCGATTCGGTGATTGATCAAGTGATTGAATCCATATCATCCTGGTATCTGTTTCCACACATGCAAAAAAGGCCGGTTGTGGTTAACTTGTGGGGAATGACCGGTGTAGGCAAAAGTGATTTGTTGCAACGGCTTGTTCAACTCCTGCACTTACCGGATAAATTTTATGATTTTGATATGTCCGAAATTGCCGATGGAAGAACCAAC
>Ga0209942_1000871_pt1 | contig 17348 bp, 7 predicted proteins | sample SalPonR1_A_D2_MG_FD_185695 | JGI IMG/M metagenome (GOLD analysis project Ga0209942, IMG submission 185695) | Salt pond soil microbial communities from South San Francisco under conditions of wetland restoration - Salt Pond MetaG R1_A_D2_MG... ... | reverse complement strand
CGTTGGTTTAGTTCACTATCTTCACAAACCAATATTTTACCATTATATTTTTGCGATGTTTCCTCTTTCTCAGTTTTGGAAACCTGTGTCTGTTGCAAGGTCTTTTCAAATGGAATATCAAAAATGAAATCGGTTCCCTTCCCATGTTCACTCTGCACCTCAATACTCCCTTCCTGTTTTTCTATAAGCTGCCTGGAAATATTAAGGCCCAGACCGGTACCGCCGTACTTTTGTGAGGTGGTTTCTTCTGCCTGCAAAAAACGCTGAAAAACAGTATCTAATTTATCTCGGGGAATGCCAATTCCGGTATCGGAAACTTTAAAATTCAAAATAATTTTTTCGGAAATATCTTTGTTTACCGTAACCTCCAGGGATACTTTACCCTCAGAGGTAAATTTTATAGCGTTTCCTAGAAGATTAATAAGCACCTGTGAAAGTCTGTTTTTATCCCCAATTAATGATTTTGGTACATCAGGATCAACGTAAGGTTCGAATTCAATTTTCTTTTGATGCGCTTTGAGATGCAAAATTGAAAAAACCCTATTCACCACTTCTCTAACATCAAAGACATCTTTATCTATTTGCAATAAACCAGCATCCATCTTTGACAGGTCCAGGATATCATTTACGATAAACAGTAAAGAATCACCAGCTGTTTTTACTGCATTTAGGTAATTCACCTTGTGTTTATCTTCTTCATTTTCGAGTAAGAGATCGGTAAAGCCAAGCACAGCGTGAATTGGCGTACGGATTTCATGACTAACATTGGCGATAAAGTTGTCCTTTTGCCTATTGAGATCTTCAGCGATTTCTTTAGCTTTTTGTAGTGATAATTTAGCTTCGATTTCCTTAGTAATATCCTGGGAAATCTTAACAACTTTTATCACATTCCCTTCAATATCCTGAATTGGGTTGTAACTAGTTTGTAAATAAAATTCAGACCCATCTTTATGCATCCTGCGCACACGTCCGGTTTTGGCTTTACCACGCCTCAAAGATTTCCAAAAATGATCGCTTTCAACGTAATCCTCTGGAGTAATAAGTATTCTATGATGATTCCCTAAAAGTTCACTTTCAGAATAACCAGAATATTCTTCAAAATTCTTGTTAACTGATATTATAGTACCGTCTGGGTTAAACTCTACAACTCCGCTAGAATTTTTGACTGCATTCATAAGGTCTTTATTCTCGATTTCCTTAAGTTGAAGTTTTCTTTGGGTTTGCTCAATACGCTTTTCGAGAATACTATCCAATTCAGTGGTCAGATTTTTATTTTTCTGCCTAACCTCTATCAGATGCATAGCCTGCTTTGTAAGCAACTTTAATGCTTTTTTTTGCCGATCACTGAGTTCTCTCGGCTTAGCATCAACAACACAAACAGTTCCTATATTGCTACCATTTGCCGCTTTTAAAGGCATTCCCGCGTAAAAGCGAATTCCATTCTCTGCAGTTACGTAGGGATTATATTTAACACGTTCATCTAACGAAGCGTCAGGTATTTCAAGAAGTTCATCCTGCACCACGGTATATTGGCAAAAGGTCTCTTCTATAGGTGTTTCCTTTTCTTCAATACCTACCTTGGCTTTATACCATTGCCTCTTATCATCTATCATTGAAATAAAGGCGATGGGCACATCACAAATAAGCGCAATTAGCTGCGCTAATTCGTTAAAATTCTCTTCGTAGGGCGTGTCTATAATATTGTAAGAGAGTAAGGTTTGGAGCCTTTTTATCTCTTCAATGTTTTCAATTTCAGTATTATTCATAGGGGCATTATGAACCTGCAAAGGTATTAAAAATTTTTCTCTAAAAAACTCGAAACTTCCTTGTTAACAGCTGAAAATCAATATGTTTTAAGATTGACAAAAAACCCCTCCAAACTAAAGTCTGAAGGGGTTTTTTTAAATAAATTAATAATTTAAGTTTAATTATTTATAGACCTTAACATAATCTATTAAAAATTGTTTTGGAAAAATAGAGTCGTCCACATCTGGGCCACCAAAATTACCACCTACGGCAAGGTTCAATAAAAAGTAAAACGGGTGCCTGTAAGGATAAGTTTCTTCATTTTTCTCTTCTGGTGAAAACGTATAGGTTTTTACATCATTGATGTAAAAAGTAATCGCATCTTCAGTCCAATTCATTTTGAAGGTATGGAAGCCTGCAGTTGCATCTTCTACTGGTGTGCTTTTGATATTTTCAGTATCACCATGGCTTGCAGGCGTGTGTAATGCATTATGGATAGTGTCGGGTTGACGCCCTACAAACTCCATAATATCAATTTCACCTGAAGCAGGCCAGCCTACCTGATCTATATTCGCACCTAGCATCCATATTGCAGGCCACAGTCCGTGCCCGTCTGGCAACTTAGCTCGAACCTCTACGGTTCCATATTGAAATTCAAATTTATCCTTACTATTTAATTTTCCGCTATAATATGCGTCTCCCACCTTATCGGCAGTAATTACAAGATTTCCGTCTTTTACAGCTACATAATCTTCGCTGTAAATTTGGCGTTCATTGTTACCCCAACCACAAAGATCGGGGCATCCATCACCGGTCTCGTAGCTCCAGTTCTCCATATTAATGGACTTGCCTTCAAAATTTTCTTCCCAAATTAATTCCTGGGCAGCAACCTGAAAGCCCATAAATACACAGAGGCCTAAAATTAAATTTCTCCTCTTCATATTTATTTCTTTAAACCGAACTCAACTTTTTGCAAATCACGAGAATTTCCACCAACCATAACTTCAAATTTGCCTTCCTCAGACTCCCATTTTTCATTGGCAGTATAAAACTGAAGCATCTCTTCGTCAATTTCAAAAGTGACAGTTTTTGTTTCTCCGGGAGCTAAAGTCACCGCTTTAAAGCCCTTAAGTTCTTTAACAGGACGCGTAGTGCTGGCCACAAGATCTCTTATGTAAAGTTGAACGATCTCTTTACCTTCCTTTTCACCGGTATTGCTAAGGCTTAAACTAACCTCAATAGGGCTTCCAGGAGTTAATTCTTCTTCAGAAATTGTTAAATCCCCATACTCAAAAGTGGTATAACTAAGTCCAAATCCAAAAGGATAAAGTGCATCTGTTCGCTCATCGGTATACCCAGAATAAGTTACGTGGGTAGGATTAGAAGGACGCCCTGTACTTTTTCGATTATAGTAAAGAGGTTCCTGACCTACCGCTCTTGGGAAAGATACCGGAAGTTTTCCGGAAGGATTATAATCTCCCAATAAAACATCGGCAATCGCATTTCCGCTTTCTGAACCTAGTTGCCAGGCTTCAACAATAGCCGGAACATTTTCTGAAGCATAGGTAATCTCCATTGGTCTACCATTAATAAGTACCAAAACAATATTCTTATTCACTTTAAGAATCTCTTTAAGCAGGTCTTGCTGAACACCAGCTAAACCAACATTCACCTGGCTTCTTCCTTCCCCGGTTTGAAATGCATCTTCACCTAGTGCCATAATTACCAAATCGGCTTCAGAAGCTTTGTTAATAGCTTCTTCAAATCCTGATTTGTCAGTTTTATTAATTTCTAATGGCATTAAAAAACTTCTTTCACCCATACCAAGATCTGCACCTTTAGCATAAGTAATATCTACATCTTCACCCATATTGTTTTTTAAACCTTCTAGCAGGGAAACGGCCGAATTAGCCTCACCCTGCGCTCTCCAGTTTCCAATTGGCGTATCCTTATCATCAGCCAAGGGTCCGATAACTGCGATCTTTTTTATCGAATCTTGTAAAGGAAGTAGATTATTCTCATTTTTTAATAACACAATAGACTTCTTAGCTACATCGCGAGCTACATTCGCATGCTCCTCAAAAGAGATATCCTCTAAAAGCCCTGGATTAGCGTATAAATAAGGATCATCAAAAAGACCCAGTTTAAATTTTACACGTAATACACGCGATACTGCTTCGTCTATATGTTCCTGACTTACTTTTCCTTCTTCTACAAGGCTTACCAGGCTAGACTCGTAAGCACCACCTTCCATATCCATGTCGCTACCCGCATTTAGGGCAATTTGTGCTGCATGCTTCTTATCTCTGGCCAGCCCATGTTCGATCATTTCAGGAATAGAACCCCAATCTGAAACCACAAAGCCGTCCCAATCCCATTGCTTTTTTAAGATCTCTCTTTGAAGAGTTTTATGGGCAGTAGCCGGAGTACCATCAATATCGTTAAAGGCATTCATAAAAGTAGCAACTCCTGCTTTGGCAGCTTCTTTAAAAGGTGGAAGAATGGTATTATGAAGTTCATTCTCTCCAATATGGACGGTATTATAATCTCTACCGGCTTCTCCAAACCCATAACCTGCGAAATGCTTGGCCGTAGCCGCTATACTTCGTGGATTTGAAAGATCCTCACTTTGGTAGCCATTAACCTTTGCCACTGCTACTTTGGAGGTTAGGTAGGGATCTTCACCAGATCCTTCCATTATCCTTCCCCAACGTGCATCGCGAGAAACATCAATCATTGGAGAAAAGGTCCAGTTCACTCCGTTTGCGGCAGATTCTAAAGCTGCAATTTCTGCTGTTTTCTCCATAGCTTCCAAGTCCCAGCTGGCAGTTTCTGCAAGCGGTACAGGGAAAATAGTAGTATACCCGTGTATTACATCATAACCAAACATTAACGGAATCTTCAAACGGGAATTTTCCATCACCAGCTTTTGTGCTTCCCTGGTAGCTTCTACCGACAGCACATTTAGCATAGCACCAACTTTCCCTGTTTTAAGGTTTTCTTCCTTTTGTTTGTTATTCATCGCAGAAGCAGGACCAGTAAGATCCCAGCTGCCGTTGTATTGAACAAGCTGTCCAACTTTCTCTTCAAGGGTCATTAATGCTAAAACGGAATCTACTTTCGCTTCTACATTTTTAACCGAACTTTTTATGGTTGAATCCTGGCCTTTTGCTATAAAACAACTAAACAGGAATAAACCTAATAAATATCGTTTTTTCATTTTTGTGTATAAAAAAACTGCCTGTACTATGCGTGGTAATTGAGTTTGTGGCCTACAAACAAATTATCTTCAACCGTAAATTTACATAGTAACCAGGCAGTCTGGTTTGTTAATTCTTACTCCTGGTAAACTCGTATGTAATCAATTTCCATTGAGCTTGCCTCAAATGCTGGATCAATTTCTCCACCAAAGGTTCCACCCATCGCTACATTAAGAATAATAAAAAAGTCTTTATTAAATGGGGAATCTGGATTGTTAGCGTAGGTATGGTAAACTTCGCCGTCTACAAGAAACAATATCCTTTCGGGAGACCATTCCACTGTATAAGTATGGAATTCATCACTAACTCCTGGTACATCAATTGAGCCTCCATCAGCATTTCCACCAGAACGGCCAGGGTAATGTAATGTTCCATGGATTTCATTTTGCCGGTTTCCTGCGTGCTCCATAATATCTATCTCCCCGGTTTCAGGCCAGCCTACTTCGTCAAAGTTTGATCCTAACATCCAAATGGCAGGCCATGTTCCGGCTCCTTCAGGCAACTTAGCACGGGTTTCTATTCTTCCGTACTGAAATTCAAAGTTATCTTTCGTAGTTATTCTTGAAGAAGAGTAGTCAAACCCGTTGGTTTCTTCCGCTTCTGCAGTGATAACAAGGTTTCCACCTTCTATTATCGCGTTATCTTCGGTGTAATATTGAGATTCCTGGTTTCCCCAACCATCATTATTACCAATTTCAAAATTCCAGATATTGGCATCAACCGGACCATCGGTATCAAAATCCTGTTCCCATATCAGGTTTTCATATTCGGTTTCAAATTCTGCCTGCTCATCTCCACCATCACGGGAAGCAGAGGTAAGAATAAACCACCAGTCAAATTCGCCATTACCGTCTGTAGATCTAATGATTAACTCATCGGTACCTGAACGATCAAATATTTCATATTTATGATCACCACCAATATAATAACCAATAAACCCAATTCCGGTAAGATTAATAGTCTCATTCCCGCCTGGGGCTGATATTGACCAGTTTTCAGTATAATCATCAAATGGTATATTAAGAACATCGGCACCTTGTACTTCACAATCGCAAGAAACTCCTAATTGATCTACCAGGTTAATTCTTCCAAAAACAGTTCCTGAAGGATCTACAGTTGGTTCGTCGTTGGTGGTATTAGTGATATGAGTAAAAGTACCATCTTCATTAAAGATATAACCATCATCATACATTCCAACACCAACTTTTTCGTTTGCACCGGCAGCATACCATTCGGTAGGAATATTTCCTCCAATAGGTCCAAGTCCAAAGTGACCGGGAACTTCTGCTTTAATTCGCCATTCTTTTCCAACCAATTTATCAATTAGATCTGCTGGTGGCTCATAAGTTACGAGCACCTCTACGTCTACCATCATTGAACTCGCTGTACCTCCCGGTCCATAAGCTATAATAGTTACGGTATAAGTTTTAGTACCTGTTTCTGAAAATTGATGTGTGTAAACACCGCTTGAAGAAGTAATAGAACTTCCATTTTCAAAAACGTATTTGTAGGTCATTGCACTTTCTGCACTGGCATTAAAAGTCACCTGGCCGCTTCCATCTCCCTCAGGCATTTCGTCTGATTGGCCTACAATATCCGTTTCTACCTGTAAATTGGTAGGAGCAGTTATTTCACCAATATCGTAATCGTCATTGGAGCATGCGCCGGCAAATACCAGCGAGAGTGCTACAAGGCCTGTTTTTAGTATATTTTTCATTATCAATTATTTTAATTTGTAAGTTGAATATCGTCAAAGTAGAAGCTAGAACCTTCCCCGGCTGTTCCGAAGTCGTAAAATATTACAACTCTATCGTAATTTGCATTGGGATCAAAACCATCAAAACTGGTAAGATCAAAACTCATTTCTTCCCACTCATTTGAAGTACTTGTGTCCTGGAAAACTTCAGCTATTACTGAAGGATTGCCATCCTGGTTAGGTGTCGACTGCGAGTCTTCTAATTTGAATAATATAGTAGCCCCTTCTTTTGGAGACCAGGCTTTAAGTTGAACAGTGGTACCGTTGGCAAAATCGATAACCTCCTCCAAGTTTAAAGAAATACCACCCCAGGTTTGAGCGCCATCAGATTTGATTAACTCAGTAACACTTGAACTAGTATTGATTCCGGAAGGATCTGGATTCGCAATTACCGAACCTGTTGCACCACCAAAACCGCCCCAGGAATAGGAAAGATTTTCCGATTCAAAAAACAATGGAATCGCAACGGAAGTAGCCTCACCAGTTGAAGCCTTCTGTATATCATCAAGATAGAAAGTTCCAGCTGTATTGCCAGGACCGTCTATAAAAAGGGTCATTGTACCGTATTGTCCTGTTGGAACAAACGATTCTCCTACCCCTTGTGATCCATCAATAAAGCTCTTAATTGCATCTGTACTAAAGTTAAAGGTAACTTCCTCCCAACCTGATCCGGTATGGTTAGATGATACTTCAGTTTGACGTTCGCCATTTACACCACCTTCAAATTTCAGTAAAATAGGTAGCGCAACATCTGACCAGAATTTCATAGTGATTGTTTTATTATCACCACTGAAGTCTACCGGTTCTCCAAGGTTAAAAGCAACCCCTTCGTAAGCATTTCCAGCGTTAGTAATTGCACCTACCATTGAATCTGAGTTATTAGCTCCTGATTGATCTGGATTAGCAACTATCTCGAAAGAAGCTCCACCGAAAACACCTGGTGTATAGTCTACAATATCGCTATCAAATGTCATAGGAAGTTTTAATGGCTCCAAAGTAGTGGTTTGAATATTATCGAAATAATAAGTTTCTCCACTTCCTGAAGTTCCAAAATTGAAGAAAAATACTAATCTACCATAATCAATTGCCGGATCTACGGCGGTCATATCGAAAATCAGTGTTTCCCATTCATTGGCTACTGTAGTTTCTACTGTACTTTCAACAAAAATATCAGCATTATCAAGATTCTCAATTTTTAGGATTATTGGTGTTCCAGCAGCAGGAGACCATACGTCTACGCTAATATATTCACCTGTCGAGAAATCTATAGGCTGATCAAGAGCAATGGTTGTTCCTGCCCATACTTCAGAACCTGCCGGCTTAGTATAAGATGCAACCTTAATGCTGGTATTAATACCGCTTGGATCTGGATTGTCAATAACAGGAGCTCCGGCACCTTCACCTCCGCCAAAATTAAAGAACGTATAATCTTTGGTTGGAGATTCAAAATCTATCGGTAAGAACATAGGATCTGTAATACTTACCGTTTGAGTAGTTTCGGTAGTAGCAGCGCCACCACTCAAAGCCACCACTCTAACATCATAATCGCCAACAGCATCATAGGTATGGGTAACAGTTTCACCTATCATAAATGCAGTAGGCTCTTCGTCGTCCACATCTCCAAAATAAACTTCAAACATTGCAGCGAAGTCAGCTGTAGCTGATACTGAAATAGCATAATTGTCATCTGGCGCTTTCGCGATTGTTACTTCAAGGTTTTCCGGTTGACGAAAAGAAACAGTAAGTGGTTGGGTTCCTGTGGCAGAAACACCATTTAAGTTCGTTCCTGTTACTTCAACATCATAATTACCTTCAGCATATACGTGCTCTACACTTTCGCCCGGTCTAAGCTCAGAAGAAACGGCACTCCCGTCTCCAAAATCTACGGTAAAAGTATTGGCACTAACACCTTTTGGTGAAACGGTGACAAAACCTGAATTGTCTTGAGTGATCTCAAAACTGGCTCCAAGATCTGCAGGAGTAGCTATAGTACTGAGATCTACCAGCGCATCGTCATCACTCTCACAGCCTACAAAAGGTAGAGCAAGTAAGAATGCGAAAATTAATTTTAAGTATTTTTTCATAATTCTAATTTTTTAGTATCCCGGATTTTGCTCCCAGTTACCCTGAGAAAATTCTATTTCTTCTAAAGGAATTGGGAAAAGTTCATTTTTCCCTGTAGTAAATCCTTCGATATTGTCTGCTGCTCTACCAGTCCTTACTAAATCGAAGAAACGGTGACCTTCGCCTACCAATTCTCTTCTTCTTTCGTCGTAAATAAGTTCTGTAAGAACATTCCCCGAAGCTTCTACTGCCTCTAAACCTGCTCTTTCACGAACTTCATTTAGGAACATTCTTGCCTGAGCATCGTCTATTCCACCACGGTTTAAAGCTTCAGCAGCCATCAACAGTACATCGGCGTAACGTATAGAACGGTAATTATTAGGCTGGGTAAGATTCGCGTCACCTACGTTATCGTTTTTACGAGGAAGATACTTACGGTTAAAATAACCCGTATGCTTATAACCTTCAACATAAGTTGCACCAGTTTCTTCAGCCCAGGCTTCAATATCTAATATAGAAAGATCTTTCCTAATATCGTCTTCAGAAAAGATATCGTATGTTTCCTGGGTAGGAACATTAAAACTAAATCCAGGTTCAAAAAGAGGACCAGTATAATTTCTTATTCCCTGAAAACCTACTGCTACATTTCCTTCGCTACATTGCAGGCAGCCAAAACCAGCTCCTTCTTCACCTGTGTATTGAACTTCAAATACAGATTCTTCATTATTCTCACCTTCTTCTAAGAAAAGTGTTTCAAAATTAGATAAAGCATAAGGACCATTTTCGATAAGCTCTACCAATACATCTGCAGCCTGATCAAATTCTTCCTGGTATAAATGTGCTTTACCAAGCAAAGCCATTGCAGCACCTTTGGTTGCTCGCCCAGTTTGTGGGGCGGTATAATCAAGGTTGTCTATGGCAAATTGTAAATCGCTTTCAATTTGTGCATAAACTTCTTCTGTAGACGCTCTTGGGATAGAATTTTCGTCACCCAACACGAAACGCTCGTCGCCTTTTATTGGGATTGGACCAAACCATTTTAGCAATTCGAAAGTGAAGTAAGCACGTAAAAAGCGAACCTCAGCGATAATCATTTCACGACCTTCAAAATCGGTTTTATCCTGAAACTCCAAAACATAGTTTGCACGTTGCACACCGGCAAAATTCCAATCCCAAACATCGTCCAGGTTGTCGTTTACAGGAGTGTGTGTCATTTCATCTACTTGTTGAAAGCCTATCACATCGTTAGCGCTTTCCCCTCCACTTAGTGTATTATCTGAAGCAATTTCGCCCAGCAATACATTTACGTATGTAGATTGCAGAATATCATAAACGCCAATCATCGCGTTATAATAATCTTCTTCAGAATTAAAATAATTCTCTGAATCTATAGTGTATTCTTCTGTCTCATCCAAATAGTCTTCTGTACATCCAAAGCTAAAAGCCAACAGGAGCAACAGAAGCATTTTATTGAATATGTTATTGTATCTCTTCATTGTGCAATTTTTTAAAAGTTAAGGTTTAATCCTGCAAGGAAAATTCTTGGTACGGGATAGAAACCGTAGTCAATTCCACCACCAATGGCTTCTCCCGTTGAGGCTGAAGGATCAAAACCTTTGTAATCGGTAAACGTATAAAGGTTTTGTACCGAGCCGTATATCCTTAAACGGTTAATTCCTGTTTTTTCAAGGAAGGTTTTAGGTAGGCTGTATCCTAATTGAAGGTTCTGAATTCTAACGTAAGAAGCATCTTCTACATAAAAATCAGAAAAAGCGATATTAGAAGTAGCTCCTGTTGTTAAACGTGGCACTTCGTTACTTGTTCCAGGTCCAGTCCATCTTTCCAGGTAATAGGCGTGACGGTTCACATTTGGTTGGTTACGCTCGTAATTTCTTACCATATCGTTTCCTATAGAAGCGTAGGTATAGGCAGTAAAGTCAAAATTCTTATAATTGAAATTAAGATTTAGACCCATTGTAGCTGTAGGAATTGGATCTCCAATATTGGTACGATCATCTACATTTATAACACCATCACCATTTGTATCTACAAAACGAATATCTCCAGGAGAAGCTGGTGCTCCTAGTGCCTGCTGAGAAGGGTGTGCATCTACTTCTGCCTGATTTTGGAAAATTCCATCAGTTTCATATCCAAAGAAATAACCAATTGGGAAACCTTCCTGGAAACGTGCCGGTTGTGGTTGTCCTACTCCAAATTGTCCACCTGGAAGAAAATCGGTACCGTTAACTTCGGTCACCTCATTTCTTAGGAAAGTAGCGTTATAACCAATTCCAATTCGTAAATCATCACCAAAATTCTCTTTATAATTTATGGCAAATTCCAAACCTTCATTTCGGGTAGTTCCCGCGTTTATAGTTGGTGCACCAGAACCCGGAGCGCCACCACCAAAGATTCCCGAAACAGGAATACCGGCAATTAAAAGATTTTTACGATCTTCTCTAAATATATCGGCTGAAATATCAATTCTATTGTTTAAAAGTCTAAGATCTAAACCAATATTAGTTTTTTCAGCTTCTTCCCATCCGGCTCCAGGGTTAGCAATTCTACCCAAGGCAGTACCATTCACTAGATTGCCATCTAAAACATATGTAGCCTCACCGTTTAATAAAGAACGATAAAACTCGGCTCCACCGGCTTCGTCATTACCCAGAACACCAAAACTACCTCTTAATTTCAAGAAAGAAATCACATTAGAATCACTTAAAAAGTCTTCTTCAGAAAGTATCCAACCTGCGGTTGCAGAAGGGAAATATCCTACACGGTTTTCAGGTCCAAACCTGGTAGAGGCATCTCTACGTAGCATACCCGAAACCAGGTATTTTCCCTGGTAATCGTACTGTAGTCTTCCAAAGAAAGATAATTTTCTAACATCATATTTATAGGCGCTATTGTTCAAACCATCGTTTGTTCCGGTGGTAAGGCTTATATCTGCGAAATCCCACGAATTATTTGGAACATCGTAACCGGTTGCAAATAGACCATCTCCCCAGTTTCTTATTACTGTCATACCACCTGTAAAGGTTAGGTGATGTGTGTCATCAAAAGTGTTTTCGTAAGTACCAAAAAGGTCATACGTATAAGAATTGTCGTTAATTCTATTTTGATTTACCGTACTACGTACATTATTGAAAACCTTACCAGGACCATAATCTATAATCGGGGCAAAACTTTTTCCTTTAGAATTAGAAAGGCTATACCCAATTCTCGACGTAAAAGTCAACTCTTCTATTGGCATATAGTCAAGACTGAAAGATCCATTGAATCTATTCTGATCATAATCATTAAACGTATTCTCAATTTGAGAAAGCGGGTTAATAATTTCGTTTCCTAAAATACCGTTTACATCTTCCTGATCGCGATCAAAAGTTGGAGGAATGTTCAAAGCGTTGAAAAGTACAGATCCTAAACCATTTTCATTTATAGATCTCCTGTTTAAGCTGGTATAAATAGTATTTGCTGTAAATTTAAATGAATCTGAAATATCTACACCAATATTAAATCTTGCTGTACTTCTTCTAAAATCAGATTTTTCAGCTCCAATAATACCTTCCTGATCAAGATTTGAAACTCCAAAAGAATAAGTCACATTTTCTGAACCTCCATTAAGGGTAAGGTTGTGACTCATAATTGGAGCAGTTTCAAAAACCTCATCTTGAAAATCAGTTCCTTCGCCCAGTTCACTAACATTTGGAAAAGGTAAAGGCTGACCATTATTGGCATAGCTCTCATTTAAAAGTAATCCATACTCCGTAGCATTTAATAACGGAAGCTTTCTGGAAGTTTCCTGAACCCCTACGTAAGCATCATACTGAATTGTAGGAGCGGTATTCTTCTTCCCTGATTTTGTAGTAACCAAAACTACCCCATTCGCACCGGCAATACCGTAAATTGCAGCCTGTGCATCTTTAAGAATAGAAATAGACTCAATATCATTAGGGTTAAGGGTATTCAAATCTGCCTGGTAACCGTCTATAAGTACAAGCGGTCCATTTTCACTATTAGAAGCGATACCACGAATATTGATATTGATACCCGCTCCAGGAGCACCAGAAGAAGGAGTTACATTAACCCCTGCGGCTGTCCCCTGAAGGGCTTGCTCAATTTTTACTGGATTAAGCTCATCAATAGTTTCGTTTGAAATTGTTGAAACAGCTCCTGTTACGTCCTTCTTTTGCTGCGTTCCATAACCAATAACCACAACCTCTTCTAAAGCTTCAGAATCGGTTTCCAGGGTTACGTTTATTACTCTCTCGTCTTCGCCTACTGCAATCTCTTTAGGTAAGAAACCTACGTAAGAAAAAACTAAAACATCTCCTGCGGTAACATTATCAATAGTATAATTACCATCAAAATCGGTTACCACACCATTAGAAGTGTTTTTTACAATAATGTTTACTCCGGGGAGCGGGAGACCGGTGTCTGCTTCTTCTACAGTTCCCGAAACCGAAAAGCTTTGTGCCTGTATGGAAAAGGTTCCAATACAAAACAAAATTAGTACAAGTATTCTATTCATTTCTTGAGATTTTAATTCGAATTCAATTTATTAATTAATTGTTAAGTCCTTAGAAAAACCACCTTTACAATACTTCAACATTTCAATTTAAAGACGATAATTTTGTAATTTCTTTATTATAGGGCGCTATAACCGAAGATTACGCAGTTTTAGAAAAATAGCGCTGAAGTATTGAGTTTAGGGTAATTACCGCTAATGTTGAGGTGATGTTGAGGTAAAACACCCAAATGTTAAGTGCTTAAAACTCGAGGATGTACTCCACCAGACCCTGATCATGGTCTAAGTTCATCTTTTTACGCAATCGATATCGTTTTATTTCGACACTGCGCACTGAAATATTCAATAAAGGAGCAATCTCTTTTGAAGATAAATTCAACCTTAAATAAGCACAAAGCTTAAGATCGTTGGAAGTAAGGTTTGGATGAGCCTCTTTTACCGACTGCAAAAAGTCTTTATCGGCATTATCAAAAGCCTCTTTGAAAAATTTCCAATTATCCTTTTCAGCAATATTTTTATTTATTATTGATATTACTTTTTGAATGTCGTCTTCGTTATTTGCTGAAGTCAATTTTTTCTTCAGCTCATTTAAGAATTCGTTCTTTTTAATAAGGTTCATAGTAGAAGCGGCAAGTTCCCGGTTCTTAGATGCCATATCGGCCTCCAGTTTTTGATTTTGAAGGGTAATTATTTCCTGCTGCGATTCCAGTTGCTTAATTTCAAGTTTCTTTCGATTACCCTCTATCAACCTGTTTTGTTGCTTTCGGAAATACCCTGTATAAACTTTATGAAAAATAAAAACCAGCACGAGAAATAACAGAATATAAATAATAATTGCCAAGGTACTTGCATACCATGGCAGGGCAATACTGAACCCATAGGAAGCTACATTACTAAGTTTATTATTATACTGCCCACGTACCTCAAATACATAATCACCGGAAGGGAGATTTTTAAAACTAGCTTTTCCGCTATTCTGCCATTCACTCCATCCAGTACTAAAGCCTTTAATTCTATAACTGTATGCTGGCTGGTTAAGCTTCGAATAAACAGGAATACTAAATGCAAAGGTGATATTATTTTCAGCATTGGGCAGTACGAGTTCTTCCAGCTTTAAGTCGTGATTTTTGAAATTATTCTCCAAACCAGAAGTTGAAACTTTATTGATTACAAGTTCCTCTATGTTAGGGAGATCTAGAGGCGTAGAAAAAATAGTATAACCTAAATTCGAACCTACAAGATATTCACGTTCCCCAATTAAGGAAATATTTTCAAATCCCTTCGCTATACTCCTATATTCTACAGGAATTGTAACAGATTTTGCATTTAATATATCCTGGAAAGCATCCCTCTTTACATAATTTAGCTTTTCCCTGCCAAAACTCCACCAGGTATTATCGGGTAAAACCTCAGATATACCAGTTATTCTCGGCTCTTTGATAAGGGCGTTTAAATTGTTTTCCTGAAGGAATTTATTTTTGGAAGGATCAAATTTATAAATTACATCTTCGGTAGAGTAATAAATAGAATCATTAAACTGAAAAACTTGTAAACCCATCCCGTCTTCATAAGATACGCTATAGTTTTCTTCGCTTTGAACTTTGCTGACTTCGGCATCTATTTTTAGTTTAAAGATACCTTTATGGTCATGCCCCACCCATACGGTAGAATCATTTTCTATCACGAGATTACGGGAAGAAAGATCGAAATTAGCTAAGTACTCTGGATCTTCCTGAAATTCTCCATCTTCCCAAAAGCTAATTCCATCGTAATGCCCATTAAGCAATCCATTTTTAAATTCTTTGATTTCCCAAACTCCCTGCCCGTCAAAGATATGAGTTGCAATATTTCCTTCTATGCTGAAAATGCCCCTATCGTGGCCAGCATATAAATTCCCGTTTATTTCGTTGATACTCCAAACCTGTCCACTTGTACCCGGAATAAGCTCATAATCTTTAGAAGTGTCGCTACTAACATATAAGCCCTGGTTGGTTCCTAAATATAAATGATCCTGAAACTGGTAACTTGAATATACCGTACCTACTTTTCCGTAAATGTCTGTAAACAATCGAAACGGACTTTTACGATTAATAAGCACCAGGCCATTATCCAGCCCACCCCAAATATTGCCGGCTTTATCTTCCATTATTGATAAAACGGTATTATTATTAATCACGGGTTGCAGCAATTGGTAATTTAAAGAACTTTCCAGATTATAAACATGCAAACCATTACCAATACTACCTAGTACTAATGTGTTGTCATCCAGCAATTGTGAAGTAAAAATACTTTCGCCTATTGGATAATTCTTAAAAGGAAAAGCCTGCCAGTTATTTCCTTCTATGGTGAAAAGTCCGTCATCCCTGGTTACAGCCAGCATTTTATCTCCTTCAAAAGGAAAAAGACCAACTATTGGTCTGTCCTTAATTATGGCATTTGTGATTACGCGTTCTATTACGCCATTATCTATGGCATACAAACCATCTTCGGCTACCTGGTAATATAACTTATTACCAACTAAGAATAAGTTGGAAATAATATCGCCTGCAGTAATGGTACTTATTTGCCTGGTTTTCTTATTGTAGCTGTATAACCTACGCAAACTTTGAAAAACAATATATTCTTCCAGCGCTGCAATATGCCAGAATTGTTCTCCATCAAGAATTGATTCATCTGAAAGATTGGTAAGACTGGTATAGGTTAGTTCACCTCTTTTATTATGCTCCCAGAATCCAAAATCCATATAAGAGCCCGTATATATTCTATCATCCTGAGCTAAAACCGACCGAACTGCACTAGCATTGGGAACCTTATGAAGATTCCATTGTTCCCCATTAAAGCTGAGTAAGCCAAGATTATTAGCGAAATAAATATGATTATTGGGCGCCTGGGAAATCATCCAATTCTGGTTGCCGGCATTATAAACACCAGGATCAAAATTGGTAATTGGAGGTAATTCCTGCGCAAACAGGCTGAAAGTAAAAAATAAAAAAAAGGCTAGTAAACGCATAGTTTGGTAAAAAACGGAAATTACTAAATAAAATGGGCTTTTGCTAAGAAGATTTTTTTGTCTTTTAATACAGTATAAAAAGAATTCGAAATTAGGAATTTGCACGCACGAATATTGTAGAAGAATCTAAAAGCTATATGGTATTAGCGAAACTGTTGGAAATATATTCGTTCCTTATCAATAAAGAAAAAAGCCTTGGATATCTATTAAGACATCCAAAGCTTCCGCAAATTAATATCTAATTATGTTTTTCTATTTGTTTAAAAATGTTCTTCTAAATGATGGTGTTCATCAATGAGTGGACCACCAGATAGAATTTGCTCAGAAGCCTGCCCAGCAAATTTTTCAAAGTTCAAATGGAACGAGTGAGCCAGCTGAATAGCCTTTTGAATATAAGCTCCTTTGTTTTCCCAGGTGTTTATAGGGTCCAGCGTTTCTGTGGGAACTCCAGGGCATTCAACAGGCATGTGAAGTCCAAAAATTGGATGAACTTTAAAATCTAAATTATCTAGTTCTCCCTCAAGAATCGCTGAGATCATTGCACGGGTATATTTGAGTTTTATCCTGGAACCTATCCCATAAGGACCACCGCTCCAGCCCGTGTTTATAAGCCAAACCTTCACATTAGCTTCAGTCATCTTTTTACTTAGCATTTCTCCGTACACGGTTGGATGCAAGGGCATAAAAGGTTCTCCAAAACAAGCAGAGAAAGAGGGAACGGGCTCGTGAATTCCAGCTTCTGTTCCGGCCACCTTTGCCGTGTATCCCGAAATAAAATGATAGGCAGCCTGACCGGGAGTTAGCCTGGAAACCGGGGGCAGTACACCAAACGCATCACAGGTAAGAAAAAAGATATTGGTAGGATTTTCTGCGTAGGAAGGTTGCTGAATATTTTCAATATGATCTATGGGATAACTTACCCGGGTATTCTGGGTAATACTACTGTCCTCAAAATCTACTTCCCTGCTATTATTCTTAAAA
>Ga0209942_1000868_pt1 | contig 17374 bp, 18 predicted proteins | sample SalPonR1_A_D2_MG_FD_185695 | JGI IMG/M metagenome (GOLD analysis project Ga0209942, IMG submission 185695) | Salt pond soil microbial communities from South San Francisco under conditions of wetland restoration - Salt Pond MetaG R1_A_D2_MG... ... | reverse complement strand
CGTGGCGCGATCTCGATCGGATCGGTGTGGGCATCGGTCCCGGCAATTTCACCGGTATCAGGATTTCCGTGGCAGCCGCGCGCGGGCTGGCTCTGTCGCTCGATATTTCTGCCATTGGAATCAGTAGCTTCGACGTGATCCGCGCGGGTGGAACGGGTGGCACGCCCGTTGTACCCGCACCGCGCAGCATGGTTCATGTCGCCCCGCAGGGTGCGCGCCCGGTACTGGTCTCCGCCTCTGGTGTGCCGGACCCTGCCGGACCGCCCGCGCCGTCTGAAATGGCGCGGCGGATCGCACTGCTGGCGCGCGCGGCCCCCGCCGATGCACCGCCGCCCGCGCCGCTCTATGCCCGGCCCGCCGATGCCGCACCGGCCCGTGACACGCCGCCGGTGATCCTGGATGACGCCTGAGACGCTTTCCGCAGCCCACGCCCGCGCCTTCGCGGGGCAGGGGCGGGGATGGTCCGCGGCAGAATTCGCGGATCTGCTGGACAGCCCGCATACCTTCGTCGCGGGCGATGCGCGCGCCCTGGCCCTCGGCCGGGTCATCGCGGACGAGGCGGAACTGCTGACGCTGGCCACAGATCCGCTTTACCGGCGGCAGGGTCTCGCCCGTGCCGTCCTCGCGGCCTTCGAGGCCGGGGCGCGGGAGCGCGGGGCGGTGCGCGGCTTTCTCGAGGTGGCCGATGACAATGCGGCGGCGCGTGCCCTCTATGCTGCGGCGCAATGGCGGGAGTGCGCGCGCCGCGCCGCCTACTACCCCCGTGCTCCAAGGCGCGCCGCAGATGCGCTTATCCTGGAGAAAAGCCTGCGCTGAGCCGCGCCCGTCCGCGCATTGCGAAACACGCTTTTCGGCAACAAGAATTTACCGCCCGTGCCGGGCGCAAACCGCGCCGCTCCCTTGCATATGGCGGCGGCATGGGGCTAACAATCGACATGCAGATTTATCTCCCCATCGCCGAGGTTTCGGTCAACGCCTTCCTGCTTCTCGGGCTTGGCGGGATCGTGGGTGTGCTGTCGGGCATGTTCGGGGTTGGCGGCGGGTTTCTGATGACGCCGCTGCTGTTTTTCATCGGCATCCCGCCCGCCGTCGCCGTGGCGACCGAGGCCAACCAGATCGTCGCCTCGTCCTTCTCTGGCGTGCTGGCGCATCTGCGACGAAAGACCGTCGATCTGAGGATGGGCACCGTGCTGCTCATCGGCGGTCTGATCGGGGCCGGGCTGGGCGTGATCCTGTTCAACTATCTGAAATCTCTGGGGCAGGTCGATCTGCTGGTGAAGCTGTGCTATGTCGTCTTCCTCGGCGTGATCGGCGGAATGATGTTCATCGAGAGCCTGCGCGCCATCCGCAATACCCGCCGGGGTGCCGCGCCGAAGCGCAAGAAGCACGGCTGGGTGCACGGGCTGCCCTTCAAGATGCGGTTCCGCACCTCCGGGCTCTATATCTCGGTGATCCCGCCGCTGCTGGTCGGGGTGGTGGTGGGTGTACTCGCGGCGATCATGGGCGTGGGCGGCGGCTTCATCATGGTGCCGGCGATGATTTACCTTCTTGGGATGCCGACCAAGGTGGTCGTGGGCACGTCTCTCTTCCAGATCATCTTCGTCACCGCGTTCACCACGCTCTTGCACGCCACCACCAACTTCACGGTTGATGTGGCGCTGGCGGTGCTTCTGCTGGTGGGGGGCGTGATCGGGGCGCAGTTCGGCACCATGATCGGCACCCGCATGAAGGCCGAGCAGTTGCGCATCCTGCTGGCGGTGATGGTGCTCGCCGTTTGTGGCAAGCTGGCCTTTGATCTGCTGGTGATGCCGTCGGAGCTCTATTCCATCGCGTCGGGCGCGGGGGGGCATTGATGCTGCGCCTCGCGCTCCTGCTGTGTCTGGCGGCGCTGCCCCTGCGCGCCGAGGAGGTTGTGCTGGGCCTGTCCAAGGACCGGGTGGCGATCACCGCCACCTTCGAGGGCTCGGACATCCTCATCTTCGGCGCGGTCAAGCGTGAGGCACCGATTTCGGAGGTGCCGCTCGACGTGGTCATCACCGTGGCCGGGCCGTCACGACCGGTAACGGTGCGGCGCAAGGAGCGGCGTTTCGGCATCTGGATCAATACCGACATGGTCGATCTCGATGCCGCACCCACCTTTTATGCGGTGGCTGCGAGCGGGCCGCTGGAGGAGGTGCTCACCAATACCGAGGACCTGCGCCACCGGGTCTCGATCCCGCGTGCGATCCGCTCTGTCGGCGCGGCGAGCATGGCCGAGGATGTCGAGAGCTTTACCGACGCGCTGGTCCGCATCCGCGAGCGCAAGGATGCCTACCAACTGCTGGAGAATGCCGTTGCCCTCGATGAGCAGACGCTGTTTCGTACCGCGATCAGCCTGCCCGCCAACCTGACCGAGGGGGCCTACAAGACGCGGATTTTCCTCACCCGCGAGGGGCGCGTGGTGTCGCAGTTTGAGACGGTGATCGACGTGCGCAAGGTGGGGCTGGAGCGCTGGCTCTTTACCCTGTCGCGGCAGCAGCCGCTGGTCTACGGGCTGATGTCGCTGGCCATCGCGATCGCCGCGGGCTGGGGCGCTTCGGCGGCGTTCCGGGTCCTGCGGCGCAGCTGAGACCGGCGGGCGCAGGGCGCTCAGGCGACATGCGTCGCGCGCCATTGGCGCACCATCTCTGTCGATGTGCTGTCCGTGGGGGCGAAGCGGTGCAACGCGGCAAGGCGGCGGCAATCGAGGGTGATGCGGTGATGCGCGCCCTGCGGTGCGGGGCGCATCTCGATGCGTGCTCCCGCCGCGTCGGCGAGCCCCGCCATCGCCACCGGCTCGGGTGCGGCGATGTTGAGCGCCTCGGGCAGCGGTCCGGGGTGGTGGCAGAGCGTGGTGAGCACTGCGGCGAGCGTGGACGGCCCGATATAGGAGCGCACCGGCCCGCCGCCATCGGCGAAACGGTCGATCACCACCGCGTCGCCCGGCCCGGCGCGGGCCACGTTGAGCAACAGCGCATCCGCCCCCGCCACGTTGCCGATCCGCAGCGCGCAGATGTCGAGCCCGCGGGCGCGCCAGGGAGCGCAGGCGGCCTCCATCTCCAGCTTGGCGGCACCGTAGGCATTGACCGGCGCGAGCGGAGCATCCTCGGAGAAGGGCGTGCCGTCGCCCGCCCCGTAGACCGCCGAGGACGAGGCCAGCAGCACGCGGCGCACGCCCGCCTGCAGGGCGGCATCGAGGGTCGCCTCGGCAAGGCGTCGGTTGAGGGTGAGATCGCGGCCGGGGCCCGGCGTTACCCCCGCGAGCGCCAGGATGGCCAATGGGCGGCCCGCATGGGCGACGTGATAGAGCAGCGCGCCCGGCCCCTCAAGCGGGTTCCATGAGAGCGCGCCCTGCGGCGCGGTGCCCCGGTATTGCGGAACGAGGGCGAGATCGGGCACCGCATCCCGCCAGCAGGAGCAGAGCATCTGCCCCACGCGCCCCGAGGCCCCGGTGAGAAGGATGGAGTGCTGTGCCGTATCCGTTACGCTCGTCTGCGTCATTCCCCGCCCTGCCAGTGCCCTGTCGGGTGATCTAGCAAGCAATGGCGCGCGGAGACAAGGCAGGCGTGTCATCCTGCTTGCTCGGGCGCGGGGCATCGGCTAGCCTCGGTACTTGCAGGGGAGTCCCGCCCAGGGGACTGAGAGGCTGACAGGTGGCGACACCGGCGACGCGACCCTTTGAACCTGACCCAGTTGATACTGGCGTAGGAAGCTGAGGACCATCGCGCGCCCCTGCGGGTGTGCCCGGTCCGACAAGGGGCCGCGTTCCACGCCCCGATGCTCCCCGGCCACGGCTCATCTGGTCTCTTTGGCACCGTGCAACGAGGAGCACCAAGCATGACCATCCCTACCAGAGACACCGCCCCCAGTGTGACCACCGGCCCGCTGCCGGCCTCGCGCAAGATCTACGTCGCGGGTGCGCTGCATCCCGAAATCCGCGTGCCGATGCGCGAGATTTCGACCCATCCGACGGCGGGCGAGGTGCCCTTGCCGGTTTATGACAGTTCCGGCCCCTATACCGATCCCGAGGCGGTGATCGAGGTGGCGCGCGGCCTGCCGCCCCTGCGCCGCGACTGGATCATGGCGCGCGGCGCTGTCGAGGGCTACGAGGGCCGCCGCGTGAAGCCCGAGGATAACGGCTTTGTCACGGGCGACCGGCTGGTGCCGGAATTCCCGGTGCGGGTGCAGCCGCTGCGCGGCACCCAAGATGCAGCTCCCACGCAACTCGCCTATGCCCGCGCGGGCATCATCACGCCGGAGATGGAATTCGTCGCGATCCGCGAGAACCAGCTGCGCGAGGCCAGCGTCGCCGCCCGCGACGGCGAGGATTGGGGCGCGCAAATCCCCGACCATGTGACCCCCGAATTCGTGCGCGCCGAGATCGCGGCGGGCCGCGCCATCATCCCGGCCAATATCAACCACCCGGAACTTGAGCCGATGATCATCGGCCGCAATTTCCTGGTGAAGGTCAACGCCAACATGGGCACCTCGGCCGTCACCTCGTCGATGGAGGAAGAGGTGGAAAAACTGGTCTGGGCGATCCGCTGGGGGGCCGACACGGTGATGGACCTCTCCACCGGTCGCAACATCCACAACACCCGCGAATGGATCATCCGTAATTCCCCCGTGCCCATCGGCACCGTGCCGATCTACCAGGCGCTGGAAAAGGTGAACGGCGTGGCAGAGGACCTGACATGGGAGGTGTTCCGCGACACGCTGATCGAGCAGGCGGAGCAGGGCGTGGACTATTTCACCATCCATGCGGGTGTGCGGCTCCATATGGTGCCGATGACGGTGGAGCGGGTGACGGGGATCGTCAGCCGCGGCGGCTCGATCATGGCCAAATGGTGCCTGCATCACCACCGCGAGTCGTTCCTCTACGAGCATTTCGAGGAGATCTGCGACATCTGCCGTCGCTACGATGTGAGCTTTTCGCTGGGCGACGGGCTGCGTCCCGGCTCGATCGCCGATGCCAATGACGCCGCGCAATTCGCCGAGTTGGAGACGCTGGGGGAGCTCACGAAAATCGCCTGGGCGAAGGATTGCCAGGTGATGATCGAGGGGCCGGGGCACGTGGCGATGCACAAGATCAAGGAGAACATGGACAAGCAGCTCGACTGTTGTCACGAGGCCCCGTTCTACACGCTGGGGCCGCTCACCACCGACATCGCGCCGGGCTATGACCACATCACCAGCGGTATTGGGGCGGCGATGATCGGATGGTTCGGCTGCGCCATGCTGTGCTACGTCACGCCCAAGGAGCACCTCGGCCTGCCAGACCGCGACGACGTGAAAACCGGGGTGATCACCTACAAGATCTCAGCCCATGCCGCCGACCTTGCCAAGGGCCTGCCCGGCGCGCAGCGGCGCGACGATGCGCTCAGCCGCGCGCGGTTCGAATTCCGCTGGGAGGACCAGTTCAACCTGTCGCTCGACCCCGAGACGGCGCGCGATTTCCATGACCAGACCCTGCCCAAGGAGGCGCACAAGGTGGCGCATTTCTGCTCGATGTGCGGTCCGAAATTCTGCTCGATGAAGATCAGCCACGACATCCGCGCCGAGGCGCAGAAGGAGGGCATGGCGGCGATGGCCGAGAAATACCGTGACGGCGGCGATCTCTACGTGCCTGTCGCCACCGGCGAAGACGGCTAAAACGAAAAGCGCCGCCCGGGATGATCCCCGGGCGGCGCTTGTCCTGTCCCTCGTGGGCGACCGGCGTTAGGCCACGAGGGCCTTTTTCGCCTGATCGACGATGGCGGCGAAGGCCGCCGGCTCGTGAACGGCGAGATCGGCGAGTACCTTGCGATCGACCTCGACACCGGCGAGGCTCAGCCCGTTGATGAAGCGCGAATAGGTGAGCGTATCATCCTGTGCGCGCACGGCGGCGTTGATCCGCTGGATCCACAGCGCGCGGAAATTGCGCTTGCGGTTCTTGCGGTCGCGCGTGGCGTACTGGTTGGCCTTGTCGACGGCCTGAGCGGCCACCTTGAAGGTGTTCTTGCGGCGACCGTAATAGCCCTTGGCCGCGGTGGTGACTTTCTTGTGGCGAGCGTGGGTGACGGTCCCACCTTTGGTGCGTGACATCTCTCAAATCCTCCTTAGCGCGAATATGGCATCATCGGCTTGATGATCGCCTCATCAGCCTTGCTCAGCGTGGTGGTGCCACGCGCGTTGCGGATGAATTTGTTGGTCCGCTTGATCATCCCGTGGCGCTTGCCTGCCTGGGCGGTGATGATCTTGCCATTGGCGGATACCTTGAACCGCTTCTTGCAGCTCGACTTGGTCTTCATCTTGGGCATTTCCGGCTCCTTTGTCGGTCGATCGTCCCGCTGACCTCGGCATGCCTCTCCGGGCCGGACCAGCGGATTGAGCGCGCCGTATACGCCAGCGCCCGGCATTGTGCAAGAGCCGCGCGCGCCGGTCACGGCAGGTAGCGCGCCATCACGTTGAGGATGACGGCGGGCAGTTCGGCGAAGGTGTAGCCGCCGGGCTTTTGCGTGATCGCCCACAGGATCATGCCGCCCGCGATCATCATCACGAGCGCGCCCACGCGTGGCGGGCGGGCCTCCGAGATGGCCGAGAGAAGGGCGGGCACGGAGAACACGCCGAGCACCAGCCCGATCGCCATCGCCAGATCCGCATCCATCGAAACACCTCCCGCGGGACGGCCCGCATCGGCGTGATTATCCCGGATCGGTGGCGTAGATCAAACTTTCCTTGCACGGCGCGATGCGCAGGATGTTGGTGGTGCCCGGCACGTTGAAGGGCACACCGGCGGTGACGACGATCTGGTCGCTTTCGTCGGCATAGCCCTGCGCGCGCGCCGCGCGCGCGGCGTTGAGCACCGCCAGCTTGAAGCGGGTGAGCTGCTCGGTCATCACGCAGTTCACCCCCCATGTCAGCGCCAGCCTTCGCGCCGTGCTTTGCAGGCTGGTCAGCCCGATGATCGGTACGTGCGGGCGCTCGCGCGCGGTCAGGAGCGCGGTGGTGCCCGATTCGGTATAACAGCAGATCGCCTTGATATCGGTGGTCTCGGCGATCTCGCGCGCAGCCACCACGATGCCGTCGGCGATGCTCTGGCGATTGACGCGGCGGCTGGCCTCGATCACCTCGCGATAGGTTGGGTCACTCTCGACCTCGCGGGCGACGTTATCCATCGTCGTCACCGCCTCGACAGGGTAGTCGCCGGCGGCTGATTCGGCCGAGAGCATGATCGCGTCCGAGCCCTCGTAAATGGCGGTGGCCACGTCCGACACCTCGGCGCGGGTGGGCATGGGCGACTCGATCATCGATTCGAGCATCTGCGTGGCGACGATCACCGGCTTGGCTGCCGCGCGGCACTTGCGCACCAGCCGTTTCTGGATGGGTGGCACGTTCTGCACCGGCAGTTCCACACCGAGATCGCCGCGTGCCACCATGATCCCGTCGGAGACAGCGAGGATGTCGTCGAAGCATTTCACCGCCGCCGGTTTCTCGATTTTCGACAGGATGGCGGCGCGGCCCCGTGCCAGCGTGCGTGCCTCGTTCACATCCTCGGGCCGCTGCACGAAGCTGAGCGCGAGCCAGTCGACGCCAAGCTCGCAGACGAACTCGAGATCGGCGCGGTCCTTGTCCGACAGTGCAGCCACGGGCAGCACCACGTCAGGCACGTTGACACCCTTGCGGTTGGAGATGGTGCCGCCCACCACCACCTCGCACTCGGCGAAATCGGCACCGCATTCCTTCACCCGCAGGCGGATCTTGCCATCGTTGACCAGCAGGTCCGCCCCCGGCTCCAGCGCCGCGAAAATCTCCGGATGGGGCAGACAGACACGGGCGGAATCGCCCTCCGCCCCGTCGAGATCGAGCCGGAACGACGCGCCCTCGATCAGCTCTTCCTCGCCACGGGCGAACGTGCCGACGCGCAGCTTGGGCCCCTGCAGATCGGCGAGGATGGCGATGGGGCTGTTCATTTCCGCCTCGATCTCGCGGATGATGCGGTGGCGCTCGGCGATCTCGTGGTGCTCGCCGTGGCTCATGTTGAGGCGGAACACGTCTGCGCCCGCCTCATGCAGCGCACGGATGGTGGCATAGTCCGACGAGGCGGGGCCGAGCGTGGCCACGATCTTGACATTGCGGTGCCGTCTCATCTGCTGTCCTCCTGCTGGTCGTGGAACTGTTATCGCTAACGGTGTGCCGGGGGCGTTATGACCCAATTCCCTTTTCCGGGCAACTGTCCTAGAGCAGGCTTGAGCGAAATACCGACCCGGACCATGCATCAACCATATCACATCGAGGGTGATACGCGCCCCGCCCGCTGGCTCGTGACCTGCGATCACGCCACCAACGCGGTGCCAGGTTTCGTCGGCGACGGCAGCCTCGGTATCACGCCCGAGGACATGGCGCGCCACATCGCATATGACGTCGGCGCGGCCGGGGTGGCCCGCGCGTTGGCCGCTGCGCTCGACGCCCCGGCGATCCTGTCGAATTTCTCGCGGCTCGTGATCGATCCGAATCGCGGCGAGGACGATCCGACGCTGGTGATGAAGCTCTATGACGGCACGGTGATCCCGGCCAACCGGCACGTCAGCGACGAGGGTTTCATGCGCCGACTCAACCGGCTCTACCGCCCGTATCACACCGCGCTCTCGGAGCTGGCGGCGCGGCGCGCGGACACGGTGATCGTCTCGGTCCACAGCTTCACGCCGCAATTCCGCGGCCGCCCGCCGCGCCCCTGGCATGTCGGGCTGCTCTATGCTGCCGACACGCGGCTTGCGCGCCCGCTCATTGCGCGGCTGCGGGCCGAGCCAGACCTCTGCGTGGGCGACAACGAGCCCTATGGCGGCCACCTGCCCGGCGACAGCATCGCGCGCCATGCCATCGCTCATGAGCGGCCCAACGTCCTGATCGAACTGCGCAACGACCTGATCGCCACACAGGCGCAACAGGCGGGCTGGGCGGCGCGGCTGGCCCCCATCCTGCAGGAGGTGGCGGCGAAGGTGGGTGTCTGACGGGACTTGCATGGCGCGGCGGCGCGGCCCATCTTTGGCCAAAAGGGAGAGAGATCATGGACGACCAGACCCGCACCGAGCTCGAGGCCGCCGCATTCCGCAAGCTGCGCCATCACCTGATGGACAAGCGCCCCGACGTGCAGAATATCGACCTGATGAACCTCGCCGGGTTCTGCCGCAACTGCCTCAGTCGTTGGTATCAGGAGGCCGCGCACGATCGCGGCATCGAGATGTCCAAGGATGCGGCACGCGAGACCTATTACGGGATGCCTTATGACGAGTGGAAGGCGCGCCATCAGACCGATGCCGATGCCGAGAAGCAGGTGGCCTTCGACGCGGCTTTCGCGCAGAACGTGGGCGAGAACGGGTAGGGGTTTCTTCTTGGCGAAAATACTCGATGCCCCGCCCGTGCGCCCGGGGCGAATGCCATGAGCGGGGGCTACCGCCTTCATTACGCGCCCGACAACGCGTCTCTCATAGTGCGGCTCGCGCTCGAGGAGTTGGGCGCACCCTATCATACCGTGCTGGTGGACCGCCGTGCGCGGGCGCAGAAATCGCCCGCTTATCTCGCGATCAACCCGGCGGGGCTGATCCCGGTGCTGGAGACGCCGGACGGACCCGTCTTCGAGACCGGCGCTATCCTGCTGTGGCTGGCGGACCGGCATGACGCGCTGGCCCCGGCCACGGATGATTCCGAACGCGCGGCGGTGCTCAAGTGGCTGTTCTTCCTCGCCAACACGCTGCACCCGGCGCTGCGCATGATCTTCTACCCCGATCAATACGCGGGCGCGGACCCCGGCCTTCAGGCCGCATTGCGCGGGCACATGCAGGGCGAGGCGGCGCGCCATCTCGATGTGCTGGACCGCGCGGCGGGCGACGATCCCGTTCTCTTCAGCGGTGCCAACCCCACGGTTCTCGGCCTCTATCTCGGCCCCGCGCTGCGCTGGGCCGCACTCTACCCGGTTGGCGGGACGGATTGGTTCGATCTGGCGCGATGGCCAGAACTCGCGGCGCTGGTGCGCAATCTCGAGATGCGCGACAGCACCCGCGCCGCCATCGCGGCCGAGGGGCTGGGCGCGCGGCCCTTCACCGCGCCGGTCCTGCCCGATCCGCCCGACGGCACGGCGCTTTGAGCCGCGCACATGTCAGCGACACGGCCCCGAACGGTCGCTTTCGGACAAGTGATCGGGGTGGAAAACCCCGATAACCCACGCGACCCAAGGAGCGCGCACCATGTTTCTGTCGGTATTCGAGATGTTCAAGGTCGGTATCGGCCCGTCCTCGTCGCACACGATGGGGCCGATGGTCGCCGCTGCGCGGTTCCTCGACCGGATGCGCGCCGAGCCGTTCCACTACGCGGGGCTGCGCGGCTCGCTGCATGGCAGCCTCGCCTTCACCGGGGTGGGGCACGCGAGCGACCGCGCCACGATCCTCGGTCTGGCGGGCTTTCGGCCCGACACCTACGATGCCGAGGCCGCCGAGGCCACGCTGGCGCAGATCCGCGAGACCCACACCGTCACGCCTCCGGGCCTGCCTGAGCTGAAATTCCACCCCAAGGATGACCTGATCTTCGATTTCGGGCCGAACCTGCCGGGCCATGCCAACGGCATGATCCTGATGGCCACCGACGCGCAGGGCGACGTGATCCTGCAGGAGACCTACTACTCCATCGGCGGCGGCTTCGTGATGACCGAGGCGGAACTGGCGGCGGGCAAGAACACGGACGAGGGTGACCCGGTGCCCTATCCCTTCAAGTCCGCGGTGGAGATGCTGGACATGGCGGAACGCTCGGGAAAGACAATCGCCGAGATGAAGCGCGCCAACGAGATCGCTCGTGGCGGGACGGAAAACCTGCGCGCGGGCGTGGCGCGCATCTGGCAGGTGATGGATGACTGCATCGAGCGGGGGCTGAGCTCTGACGGGGTCCTGCCCGGCGGGCTGGGCGTCAAGCGCCGCGCCAGGGGCATCCGCGAGGCGCTTCTGGCCGAGCGCGGCACCAACCTGAGCGCGCCGCACAAGATCAACGACTGGATGAGCGCCTATGCCATGGCCGTCAACGAGGAGAACGCCGCCGGCGGGCAGGTGGTGACCGCGCCCACCAACGGGGCTGCGGGGGTGGTGCCCGCCGTGATCAAGTACTGGCTGGAGCATGTGCCGGGCGCGCACGAGGCGCGAACCGAGGAATTCCTGCTCACCGCCGCCGCGATCGGCGGGCTGGTGAAGTTCAACGCGTCCATATCGGGGGCGGAGGCGGGCTGTCAGGCGGAGGTGGGCAGCGCCTCGGCGATGGCCGCCGCCGGGCTGTGCGCGGTGCTGGGCGGCACGCCGCAGCAGATCGAGAACGCTGCCGAGATCGCGCTGGAGCATCACCTCGGCATGACCTGCGATCCGGTGAAGGGGCTGGTGCAGGTGCCCTGCATCGAGCGCAACGGGCTGGGCGCGATCAAGGCCGTGTCGGCGGCGTCGCTCGCCCTGAGGGGCGACGGGACGCACTTCGTGCCGCTGGATTCCTGCATCGAGACGATGCGCCAGACCGGTCAGGACATGAGCGAGAAATACAAGGAAACCTCGCTTGGCGGGTTGGCGGTGAACATCCCCAATTGCTGAGGGGGAGCGGCTTCTGGCCCTTCGCTGTCGTTGACGAACGGAATCTTGAAGAGATTCCGTATAAGAAAGTTTAAAAATTTCTTGGTTTCACCTTGTCGCGACGGTGCGCCGAACGCTGACGTCTGACCTCCCCTCCAAGCCAGATACGGTCAGCCGCCGCCTTACCAGCTTTGACAACCCTGCGATTTTCGTGAAGGTGACGCGCGGGGGAGGGCAGATGATGGACAATGCAGGACGGATGTCGCTGGGTATCCTTCTGATGATCGGCTTCTGCGTGCTGGCTCCGCTTCAGGACAGCTTCGCCAAGCTCATCGGCGGGGCGGTCGCCGTGGGGCAGGTGGCCGCGACACGGTTCCTGTTTCAGGCGGGGCTGCTCTTGCCCGTGGCGATGGCGTTCGGCTGGCTGCATCGCCCCGGGCGGGCCGAGATCGGGCTGCACCTGCTGCGCGGGGCGCTGTTGCTGGTGGCCACCGCGTTCTTCTTTACCGCGCTGCGATTCATGCCGATTGCCGATGCCATCGCCATCTTTTTCGTCGAGCCGTTCATCCTGACGCTTCTGGGCGGGCTGCTGCTGGGCGAGCCCATCGGGCCGCGCCGCTACATTGCCTGCGGTGTGGGGTTCGCCGGGGCCTTGCTCATCATCCAGCCGTCCTTTCAGGAGGTGGGCGCGGTGGCCTTCCTGCCGCTTGTGACGGCGCTGTGTTTCGCCTTCTACATGATCCTGACGCGGCGGATGGCCACGCGGATGCACCCGATCACGTTGCAGGTCTATACCGGGCTGGCGGCGATGGTCATCGCCCTACCCCTGCTCTGGGTCTTTCGCGGCAGCGGGTTCGCGCCGCTCGATGCGCGCTGGCCCGCGCCGGAGATGCTGCGCCTCTTGATGGCGCTGGGGGTGGTGGCGACTCTCAGCCATGTCTGCCTGAGCTTTGCACTGTCGCTGGCCCCCGCCTCTCTGCTGGCACCGCTGCAATACCTGGAGATCGTCAGCGCCACGGTGCTGGGCTTTTACATCTTCGGCGACCTGCCGGACGGGCTGAGCGTGGCGGGGATCGTGCTGATCGTGGCCTCGGGCCTCTTCGTATTCCTGCGCGAGCGGCACCTGGAGCGGCGGCCTACGCCACAGCCCTGAGCCGTTTGCGCGCGGTCACCGGGCCGTCGCCCTGGGCCTCGATGCGGGCGATGGCGTCGCGTAGCGGCTCGTAGGCCACCGCCATGTCGTGGGCGTTGGCGTGCAGGAGCGTGTCCGGGTCCACGACCCAGGCGACATGGCCGCGCCAAAACAGCAGGTCGCCGCGCGCGAGCGGGGCGGTCTCGGGCAGGGGGGTGCCAAGCGCCGCCTGCTGCTCGGCGCTGTCGCCGGGGCAGGGGATGGCGCAGGCGAGGCAGGCCATCTGCACCAGTCCCGAACAGTCGATGCCGAGGGCGGAATTGCCGCCCCAGAGGTAAGGCGTGCCGACGAGACGCGCGGCCACCGCGACGGGGTCGGTCTCGGGTGCCTCGAGGGGGGAGAGATGGGCGCGCGGCACGAAACCCTGTCGCGTACGGGCGAATCGCCCGGTCTCGTCCAGCACTTCCAGCTGCGCGCCGAGGCTGAGCAGCGCGCGCTCGGGCGTCTTGACATCGGGTGCGGGGTAGAGATGGGTGGCGCGGGCGCTGACCCGGTGCGTCACCGGCGCGTCGCGACCGAGAGCGGCCTCGGGGACGAAGCCGGGATAGCCGTCGCTGCGCGCGCGCAGTTCGGCCCAGCCGTTGCGCTGCCCCGTGACAATCACCGCTTCGCCCATCAGCAATTGCCGGTCGCGCGGGCCATTCGGCGCGCGGCTGAGATCGACCAGGGGCCAGCCTATGAGGCGCGTGTCGGTCACAGGCCCAGCACCTCGGGCAGGGCGTCAAGGAGCGCGCGCGCGCCCATGCCGACGCCGCCCTTGGGGCGGGCGGGGGCGGGCTTGGGCTGCCAGGCGTAGATGTCGAAATGGGTGTAGGGCAGGCCGCCCGCGAAGCGGCGCAGGAACAGCGCGGCGGTGATCGAGCCTGCCATGCCGCCCGCGGGGGCGTTGTCGAGATCGGCAATGCCCGGCTCGATCATCGCCTCGTAGGGGGTGTGAAAGGGCATCCGCCAGACCGGGTCGGCCACCCTCTCCGCCGCGGCGTCAAGCGCTTTGGCGAGGCGCGCATCGTCGGTGTAGTAGGGCGCGAGATCGGGGCCGACGGCGACCCGCGCCGCGCCGGTGAGCGTGGCCATCGAGACCATCAGGTCGGGCGTGTCCTCGGCGGCGAGGCTGAGCGCGTCGGCCAGCACCAGACGCCCCTCGGCATCGGTGTTGTTGACCTCGACGGTGAGGCCGTTTCGCGCGGTCAGGATGTCGCCGGGGCGAAAGGCCGTTGCGCTCACCGCGTTCTCCACCGCCGGGATCAGCACGCGCAGGCGCAGGGGCAGGCCGAGCGCCATGATCATCTGTGCCAGCCCAAGTACAGTGGCCGCGCCGCCCATGTCCTTTTTCATCAGTGCCATGCCGCCCGCGGGCTTGAGGTTGAGCCCGCCGGTGTCGAAGCAGACGCCCTTGCCCACGAGGATGAGCGTCGGGCCCGCCGCGCCCCAGCGCATGTCGATGAGGCGCGGTGCTTGTGCTGCGGCGCGACCGACAGTGTGGATCATCGGGAAGTTCTGCGCGACCAGGTCGTCGCCGCGGATCACCTCGGCGCGGGCACCAAAGCGCGCGGCGAGATCGGTGCAGGCGACCTCCAAGGCTGCGGGGCCCATGTCGGCGGCCGGGGTGTTGACGAGATCGCGGGTGAGCGCTTCGCCCGCGGCGATCGCTTCGAGCCGGGCGGCATCGACGCCCTCGGGGGCGATGAGCCGCGCCTTCGCGGTACCCTGCTTGCGGTAGCGGTCGAACGCGTAGTGCGACATCAGCCAGCCGAGCGCCTCGACCTCCTCCGCCTCGGGGGGCAGGCTCTCGGGCCGGTAGGTGCCCTCGGGCAGGGACGCGGCGGCGGCGGCGAGATGAAACCGCCCGCGCGCGCGGGCGGCCCCGGTGCCATAGCCCGCCACGGCAAACGCGATACCGCCCGCGCCGTCGGGGACCGGCGCGGCCTGCCCGAGTGCCGCGGTAAAGCCTGTGGCGCGCAGCCAGCGGGCGGTCGCCTCGGGCTGCGTCGCGAGCCATGCCTCCAGGCCGTCCTCGGCGATGACATGGAGCGGGATGGCGGGCGTGCCGGGATTGGCAAAGGTGAGGGTCATCGGCGGTCTCCGGGACAGGTCCTGTTGCACAGCCTAGCGGGGATCGCGCCGCCTGCAAGCCCCTGTGCCGAAAGGCTCAGAACGCGCCGTCCTGCATGTCCCATATCTCGCAAAGCGAACGTTCGGCGATGCGCAGCAGGCGCGCGAAGCTTGCACTGAGCGCGGTGCCGTCGCCCGCGGCGATGCAGGCCGTCACGTCGCGCGCCACCCGCGCCATGAGCGGCATACCCACCTCCTCGGCCATGCCGACGAGGCCGCGGCATCCCTTGCGCATCTCGTCGAAGCGCGCGGCGCGATAGTCGCGCTCGGCGCAGGCGAGCCGGGCGGCAATCTCTTCGAACGTTCGGCAGACCACGTCCTCCGCTCCGCGCGTGCCGAGCTGTATGTAAAGCGCCTCGAGCCGATCGGCGTCGAGACGCACCTGCTCTGCCGGTTGCAAGACCATCACCTGTTCCATTGTGTCACCCACTGTCGTTCTGCCGCGCCCCCACGGACGGATGGAGGATGGCGGGCAACGGTTCCCAAATGGTTGTCGGGCGGGCTGATTCTCTCTCGAATTCCCCGAAAATACCGTTTAATCGGGGCCTGTCCGGCCGAACGGAGACGATCATGGATCATGTGCGCCCCCTGCCGTCCTACCTGGTGCAGCGCTACCACGGCTGGCGTGCCACGGGCTATGCGGAGAACCAGGCGTGGTATCGCCACCTTGCCGAACAAGGGCAGCACCCGCGCGCGATGGTGATCTCTTGCTGCGATTCCCGCGTCCACGTCACCTCGATCTTCGGCGCGGATCAGGGCGAGTTCTTCATCCATCGCAACATTGCCAACCTCGTCCCGCCCTTCGAGACCGATGGCGGACAGCACGGCACCTCGGCGGCGGTGGAATACGCGGTGACGGCGCTGAAGGTGGCGCATATCCTCGTGATCGGCCATTCCGCCTGCGGCGGTGCCAAGGGATGCCAGCAGATGTGTTCGGGTCAGGCACCGGAGCTGGAAGAGAGAACCAGCTTCGTGGGCCGATGGCTGGAAATCCTGCGGCCCGGCTATGAGCGGGTGAAGGACGAGGGCGATACGGCGGCGCAGCTCTCCGCGCTGGAGCGGCAGACGGTGGTCGTTTCGCTGGAGAACCTGATGAGCTTTCCCTTCGTGTCGGAGCGGGTCGCGACAGGATCGCTGTCGCTGCACGGGTTGTGGCACGATATCGGCTCGGGCGCACTGGAGCAGTATGATGCGGTGAAGGGCGCGTTTGCGGCGCTGTGACCCGCGGTGCCCGAGGCACCCCCGCGGCGCGGGGCGGGACCATGAGTATTTTTCCAAGAAGAAACCCCGCGCGCCGGTTGGCCGGCGCGCGGGGCTTAACGGATGTCAGGCGATCGGTGTCAGGCGGCCTCTGCCGCCTGGCCGAAGCGGGCGTAGACGCCCTGGTTCTTGTCGGCCATCTCGCGCAGGAGAGCCGGCGCGGTGAAGCGGGGGCCGAATTTCTCGGTCAACTGATCGCAGCGCTCGGCGGCATAGGGCGTGCCGATGATGTCGAGCCAGCTGAACGGCCCGCCCGACCACGGCGCGAAGCCCCAAGCGAGGATTGCGCCGACGTCGCCCTCGCGGATATCCTCGAGCACGCCCTCTTCGAGTGCACGGACCGCTTCGAGCACCTGCGCGAACATCAGGCGGTGCTGCACCTCGATAAGGTCAGGCTGGTCCTCGGCGCGGGGGTATTTCTCGGCGAGGCCGGGCCAGTAGCCCTGTCGCTTGCCCTTTTCGTCGTAGTCGAAGAACCCGGCATTTGATTTGCGCCCCAGCCGCCCCTCGCTCTCCATCCAGAAGATCACCTCGTCCACGGCCTCGTCGGGGTACTCATCTCCCATCGCGGCGCGGGTGGCGCGGGCGATCTTGGCACCGAGGTCGATCGAGGTCTCGTCCACCAGTTGCAGCGGCCCGACCGGGAAGCCCAGCTGCCGCGCGGCATTGTCGATGAGCGCGGGGGCCACGCCCTCGGCCACCATTCGGATGCCCTCGTTGATATAGGGGATGATGCAGCGGTTGCAGTAGAAGAACCGCGCGTCGTTCACGACGATGGGGGTCTTGCGGATTTGCCGGACGTAATCGAGCGCCTTGGCCACGGCGCGCGGGCCGGTCTGCTGCCCCTTGATAATCTCGACGAGATACATCTTCTCCACCGGCGAGAAGAAGTGGATGCCGATGAACTCCTGCGGGGCGTCGCTTGCCTTTGCCAGGTCGCTGATCGGCAGGGTCGAGGTGTTGGTGGCGAAGATGCAGTCGCTGTCCACCTGGGCCAGCGCCTTTTTCGTGGCCTCGGCCTTGATGTCCGGGTCCTCGAACACCGCCTCGATGATCAGGTCACAGTCCTTGAGCGCGGCGTAGTCGGTGGTGGCGGTGATGCGGCCCAGCATCCCGGCCTTCTTCTCCTCGGTGGCCTTGCCGCGCTTGATGCCCTTGTCCATGTAATCGGCGGAATAGGATTTGCCCTTGTCTGCGGCCTCTTGTTTCTGGTCGA
>Ga0209942_1000865_pt1 | contig 17396 bp, 12 predicted proteins | sample SalPonR1_A_D2_MG_FD_185695 | JGI IMG/M metagenome (GOLD analysis project Ga0209942, IMG submission 185695) | Salt pond soil microbial communities from South San Francisco under conditions of wetland restoration - Salt Pond MetaG R1_A_D2_MG... ... | reverse complement strand
AATAATTCTTATATTTATAGGGACTGGTTCTAGCCCACCTATAGGCATTATAGTAGATGTAGACAAGACCCGCAGCAACTTTACTTGAACCTGCAAAGGCATACATTCTATTTCGTCAAGAAAAAGAGTTCCCTCGGAAGCATATTCTAAAAGGCCTTTTTTACCTTTTTTAATGGCACCTGTAAAAGCACCTGGTTGATAACCGAATAATTCACTTTCTATGAGATCTTTTGGTATAGCTCCACAGTTAATAGCTACAAAAGGATTGTTTTTTCTAGAACTTTCACAGTGGATAGCCTGAGCAAAAACTTCCTTGCCAGTACCACTTTCTCCATATATTAGGACAGGCGAATCAACTCTAGAGGCTTTAAATGCTATTTCTTTAGATGTTGATATTTTTTTAGAATTTCCTACTATATTATCAAAAGTAAAAAGATTATTTGATTGTTTGAATTCTCTATCATTCATCTGTAAAGAGTTATTGTTCTTGAAGATCAAATTTTCATATATCCTGGCTAAAGAATAAACTATATTTAAAGTATCAGTATTAACAGAAGTATGGAGAAAAGAAGCATTTATAGTACCACATATATTATTATTTTTATCATAAAAAGGAGCAGCAGCACAACTAAATTCATGGAAATTATAATTATAATGCTCAAAACCTTTCACCAAGAATGGTCTTTTTTCTAACAAAGCAAGGCTTGTTGAATTTGTACCAATCAAATTTTCAGAGACATCCTTAAAATACCCTGCCTTTGGATATAACTCATCAAAATTATGAGGATAGTTAATTATATATTTTAATTTAAAATTATCTTCATAAATACTTATATTTATTTTCAAGTTTTTTACAATGTCACAAAATTCTTTGAAAGAAGGATTATTATACTCTGGAAGATTTTCAATTACATAATTATGTTTTTCATCGGGTCTAACTAAAATAGACTCATCAAAACTATAAAGAGGAACACCAGATTTTCTGCACCTTTTCCAAGAATTAAGGATATCTTCTTTAATCAAAGACCGGTCAAAATCGATGCCTTCTACAAAGTTCTCCCATAAATTTTTATTTCTTTTATCCATTCAAAACACCTCTATATATTATTACATACCATTTCAATATAAATTACAAATTCAAATCTTCTAATACTTCATTTATTATATTTTACCACAAAATAGCACGCATGAACCAACTATATAGTATGTTTTATAACAGTAAATGCAAAATATACTCGCGTTTACTATTTCAATTAAGAAAAGGAAGGGAGTTTTTATTAAAAATAATCTCATTAAAAGTGTTATGTAAAAGATAAAAGGTGTTATCTTAGGGTAACACCTTTATATTAGAATATAGCTTAAAGCATTTAAATAGCAACAATAGATCTTTGGCATATTAATTGCATTTAATATGACTGGAGGTGTTAAAATGAGTAATGAAAAATATGAGACTCTATATTATGAGTCTGAACCAAATGAAGAATTGGTAGCATGGAACTTAGGAGAGACTGCATTATTGATTGTAGATATGCAGAAGCAATTTATCTTAAGAGATTTTGGTGATGCGAAGTATATGAAAGAAATAGGAGAATGGGAAAAATGGGAACCTTTCCACGACAGATTAGACAATATTGCAGTACCAAATAATAAAAAACTTCTAGATTATTTTAGAAAAAATAGTATGGAAGTGACTTTTGGGAGAATTGCATGTCATCATAAAGATGGAAGAGATAGATCTCCCGTTCAAAGGAAACAAGGATGGAATAATATTCTTCTACCTATGGGATCATATGAAGCTGAAATGATTGATGAATTAAAACCTTTAGAAGATGAAATTGTCGTTAACAAAACCACTGATAGTGTTCCAGCTGGAACTAACTATACTTTTTTATTAAGGAATATGGGAATAAAAAATGTAGTTGTGACTGGAATAGTAACGGATCAGTGTGTAGCATCAACAGTTAGAAGTTTAGCAGATGAAGGATTTGATGTAATAGTAGCTGAAGATGGATGTGCTGCAGCTACGGATGAACTTCACTTTTCAGAGCTCAGAATCATGAATAACTTATACTGTAAAGTAATGGAAACGGATGAGGTTATTGACTTACTAAATAAAATAAAAGAGGGTGAATAATAATGAATGAACTACGTAAAGAATTAAAGTTATACCATGTAATAGCAATGGCTGCAGGAGGTATGATAGCAGCTTGGATGGTAGAAATAATATATTGGTTTCAGTTAAGTGGGCCAGGAAGTTTTTGGGCACTTTTAACTACAGGAGTTTTGGTTATTCCACTTGCCCTAGTATATTCAGAAATGTCCGGTATGTTACCATTTGCTGGAGGAGAAAATATTTGGATTTCAAATGCATTCAACTGGGATATAGGATTTTTCTTTAATTGGGCACTATATTTATTATATGTTCTAGCAATGCCTACTGTTGCATATGGAATAGTTACAATGACTAATTATTTCTACCCATTAACTTTTATGCAAACTAAAATAATTGCTTTATTAATTTTAATTTTATGGCTTTTTATAAGCAATATAAGAGTTAAGTTATTAGGAGACATACAATCAGTATTATTCTGGGGAATGGTTGTAGTTTCACTATTTGTTAATTTAAACTTTTTTTTAAGTGGGAATTGGAGCTTAGCGAATTTGAAACCTTGGTTCCCAAATGGAATATCCGGTTATCAAGCAGCTGTTGGAATTTTAGTATTTAAGTTTATAGGTTTTGATTTAGTACCACAACTTTCCGAAGAGGCTGATTTTGAAAGAAAAGATCATTGGAAGGCATATGCTGGAGCTATTGCTGTAACATTTCTAGTATATGGAATGGCAATAATAGCAAATGCTGGGATAGTGGGGACAGAATGGATTTTACAAACAGATATAGTAGATCCTAGAGTGGCAGATTTTATAGGAAGGCATTATCTTGCAGTGCTTATAGTTATAGTAGGAATATTAGGAACAATAACAACCTTAAGTGGATTTTGGTTGAGTGCAGCTAGAAACTTATATGGAGCAGCAAAACAAAGACAATTACCTGAATTTTTTATGAAAATTAATAAACATGGTCAACCTATAAATGGAAATATTATAGTTGGTGTATTTGCAATATATTTTACAGTATTTGCTCCTGATGCTTGGGTAGAATATATATATACAGTTTATGCTTTTGTAGCAGGGTTAGTTTATATGATGGTTGCACTATCATTTTTGAAAATTAGAAAAGAACATCCTGATTGGGAAAGACCATTTAAACTTAAAGGAGGAATAGTTTTTGGAATACTTGCCTTTCTTTTTACATTATGGATTATTATAGCTTCTATATCAGAGATAGCATTATCATCTCTTTATATATTAGGTGGTTATTTTGCGGTTGGAATTGCTTTTTATGTCTATGCGAAAATAATGCAGAAAAAAGATCCGGAAAATTGGGAACCTAATGTTTTAACACCGGATGATATAGCAAAATAATTTAAAAATAGTTAAAGAATCCTCGAGAGAGGATTCTTTATGTTATAATAAGAGAAAAAGAGGGATGAATATAGTGAATAACAAGTACTTTATAAAAATACTTATGATTTTTCTTTTAATAGTAACAATATCCTCTGGAGTTATTACTTATTTGTACATGTCGGAGAGTAATAAGAACACACAGAATATTATAGAAGAAAACATATCGGATATTGTAAACCAAAAAGTAGATTTCATGGATTTGAAATTAGAAAAAATTGAGGGAGAAACAATTAATTTATCAATTATTTTAAATGAAAAGTTAAAGAATATTAATTACGAAGCTTTTAATATGGAAGAAAACTATTCAAAAAACTCATCTGGTATGATAATAGATAAGAATCTTATAGATGGGAAAAGTAGTACTATAATTTTTTCTCAAATAGAAAATTCAAAAAAATTAGAAAAAGATTTAATATTATTTAAAGATTTAGATAATATTATGAAAAATATTTTAGTAAAAAACGAAGAAATTAAATGTGTTTATATAATAACAGAAAATGGATCATTAAAAGTATTTCCAGAAATGTCTCCAGATTCATTTAATCATAATCATAATTTAAAAGATGATATTTATTATAAAGAAGTATTCGAAAGAAAAGAACTGATATGGACAGAGCCCTATTTTGATTTCGCTGGAAGAGGATGGGTAGTTACCTGTGGGTATCCGCTCATTATAGATGGTGAATTTTATGGAGCAGTGTTTAGCGATATCACTATGAATTTTTTTGAAGATATTATTCAAGACTTTAGAATATCAGAATCAGGTTACGGTTTTTTAATGAATCAAAATGGAAATATAATTTTTCATCCACAAAACATGAAACAAGGTAGAGAAAAAGGAGAAATATATAGAACTAGATTAGAAGAGTATGAAGATAGTAATTTAGTTGAAACTATTAATATTTTAAGAAATAAACCTAATATAATTGAAAGGATAAATATATATCAGGAAGAACTAATTATTGCTTACAAAGACTTAATCAGACTGCCCTGGGGCTTAGGATTTTCCATAAATGAAAATGATTATATTATCAATTATACTGATTATTATGGTTCTTTATATAATATTGTATTATTCATACTACTTATAACAATTATCTTAATATTTATAGCCACGCGAGTATTTACCTCTCCTATTATAGAATTATCGAAAGAAGCTGAAGATATTTTAAAAGACTATACGAACAAAAAAAACATAGAAAAAGAAGGGACATTAGATACAATTACTAATTCTTTAAATGTTTTAAATAATTCAAATAAACAATATATGATAGAATTAGAAGAAAGAAAGAATTTGTTAGAAACTATAATTAGAAATATAGATGGTAAAATCTTTTTGTTTGATAAAAAAACTGATAATAATAAAAATTTTATTTTCAAAAGTATAATTAATAATACAAATATAGAATTTAATGATGAAATAATACAAACTACCTTAAAAAATAGAAAATCTACAGTTGAAACTTTGGTTGAATCTGGAAAGGTTTATGATTATAGATTGTATCCTATAATCTCAAAAAATAAAGAGGTTAAAGGAATAATATTACATAAAATAGACATCACGGAAAAAACAATTTTCGAAAATGAACTAAAACAAAAAGAAAAACTTGCGAGCATAGGCAAAATATCTACAGGAATAACCCATGAACTAAAGACACCTCTATCAGTAATAAAAGGAGAAATATATTTACTTAAAAACATGTTTGAGGAAGTTAATGAAGAAGAGAGATTGCTAAAACAAATAAAAGAATCAATTACTAATATTGAAGAAAACACTAAAAATTCTGAAAAAATTATCAAAAATTTATTAGACTTCTCTAAAAAATCAAAAGAAAAATCAAATATTAATTTACCTGAATTAATTGATCAACTTTTATTAGTATTGAATGACAGGGTAATAAATAAGAATATAGAAGTAAATAAAAAAAGTATAAATAATTACAATAATTTAATAGTTAATATAAATAAAGAATCATTAAAAATAGTTCTTTTAAATATTTTAACGAATGCACTTGAAGCAGTTAAAGATAGAGGTAAAATAAATATAGAGATAGAAAAGAAAGAAGATAAAATTATTCTTATAGTCGAAGACAATGGAGTTGGAATAAAAGATGAAAATTTGGAAGATATATTTGAGCCATTTTTTACTACCAAAAAAGAAGGTACTGGTTTAGGACTATGGCTTGCAAAGAATGAAATTGAAAAGCTTAATGGTGAGATTAAAATTACTATAAATGAATACGGATGGACTAGAGTTTCAGTTTTAATATCCTTGTAAAATGGAGGAAGATAATGAGTAGAATATTGATGATAGACGATGAAATTAACTTTTTAAAAACATATTCTAAAATATTAAAAACAAAAGATTATGAAGTTAAAGTAGCTACAGATCCAGAGAAAGCTCTTAATATGGCTTCGAAAAATTATTATGATATTGTTTTATCAGATATGGTAATGCCTATAATGAGCGGCATAGATGTTTTAAAAGAGTTAAAAAAAATAAACCCAAACTATAATGTTATTATTTTTACAGGGGAAGGATCTATTGAATCGGCAGTAGAAGCTATGAAATTAGGTGCTTTTTCTTATATTACTAAACCTATAGATATAGAAGGACTATTTATAGAGATAGAAAAGTGTATTAATCAACAAAAAATCAAAGATCAAAATGAATATTATAGGAAAGAAATAAATAAAACAAAAAATGATCTTATTGGAGACAGCAAATTTATTAGAGAATTAAAAAAGGAAGTAAAAGTTATAGCACCTACGGATTCTTCTATACTTGTAACTGGAGAGAGTGGAACAGGAAAAGAGTTAGTTGCAGACCTGATACATAATTCTAGTAAAAGAAGAAACAAACCTATTATTAAAATAAATTGTGATGAACTTTCAAAAGGAGTTCTTGAGAGTGAGTTGTTTGGACATGAGAAGGGAGCATTTACAGGAGCTACCTATTCAAAAAAAGGTAGATTCGAAATTGCTAATGAAGGAACTCTTTTTCTAGATGAAATTGGAGACATACCAATGGAAATACAGACTAAACTACTAAGAGTAATACAAGAAAAACAGTTTTATAGAGTTGGAGGGAAAAATTTAATAAAATCAGATTTTAGATTGATATGTGCTACAAACAAAGACTTAAAAGAATCAATAGCTTGTGGAGAATTTAGAGAAGATTTATATTATAGAATAAATGTATTACCTATTGAAATAATACCATTAAGAGAAAGAAAAAAGGATATAATTGAACTTGTAAATTATTATATAGAAAAAAATTGTCAAAAATTAAAAAAAGATATTCCTAAAATATCAGAAAAAGCAAGAATAAAGTTAATTGACTACTATTGGACAGGAAATATAAGAGAATTAATAAATGTTGTAGAAAGGATTATTGTATACAATCAAGATAATACTATTGGAATTGAAGATTTGCCAACGGAAATAATAATTAACAAGAACAATGAAAAGACAAAAAATAAACTGACAGAAGCGAAGGAAGAATTCGAGATGTTTTTTATTATGGATGCAATAAAAAGAAATAAAGGAAATATTGCAAAAACATCAAGAGACATAGGTATTGCAAGAAATAATTTGTATGATAAACTAAAAAAATATAATATTGAATGGTAAATAAAGTAGTTTTCATTTTGCTTTCGAAATTATCAAGTTTTCTTTAATTACTTAGACTCTAGTGATATCATAATTATATTAAAAGAAATTCAAAACATCCTTGAATAACGAACAAACGTTTGATATAATTAAATCAATAATAATAACCAGGAGGCACCAATGGATAACTCTATAAAACCAATCGTTAAATGGGTTGGAGGAAAAAGACAAATAATATATGAAATAAAAAAATACATTCCTAATCCAGATGAATACAGTACCTACTATGAGCCATTTGTTGGTGGGGGGGCTGTACTATTTGATATAAAACCCAAAAAATCAGTAATAAACGATATAAATGAAGAACTTATAAATTTATATAAAGTAGTAAAAGAAAAACCAGATCAACTAATAGAAACATTGAAACAACATAAAAACCAAGAAGAATATTACTATACGATAAGAGAACTTGACAGAGATAAGGAAAGATATGAAAGTTTAACGGATTTAGAAAGAGCTGCAAGAATCCACTTTCTAAATAAGACTTGTTTTAATGGTATGTTTAGGGTAAACAGTTCTGGAGAATTTAATGTTCCCTTTGGAAGATATAAAAACCCAGATATAATCAATAAAAAAACTATAAAAGCAGTTAGCAAGTTTCTAAACAAAAGACACGTGAAAATTAAAAACTGCGATTTTGAAGAAGCAGTAAAAGGAATAAGAAAAGAAGCCTTTGTATATTTCGATCCGCCTTATGATCCGATCTCAGACAGTTCAAGTTTTACAGGCTATGATAAATCTGGATTTGATAGAGAACAACAAAAAAGACTAAAAAAATTATGCGACAAATTAAATAAAAGAGGAGTAAGGTTTCTTCTTTCAAACTCTTCAACAAATTTCATAAGAGATCTATACAAAGATTATAAAATAGAACCTGTTATGGCTAAAAGAGCTATAAATTCAAAAGCTGATAAAAGAGGGGAAGTAGAAGAGGTATTGGTGAGAAACTATGACTGAAACAAAAAACGATAAAGCATGGGGAAAACTATTCGAAAAATACGATATAAAAAACAAAATTGACAGAGAAGGGTATTTCAAGATTTCCTCTACTCAAATCAAAGAATTCAGAGAACCTAGACTCGCTACTAAATTTGATCACAGAAACAACCTACCAAAACAATTTAAAAACAAGTACAATATACTGCCTATTACAAGGGGCAGTTATATTATATCTAAATTTGAAGCATATGAAAATTTAAGAGAAAAAGGAAATAAAACTAAAAAAGCTAAATTCCCTACATATATTCAATCTATTGATTACAAAAATATTACCAGTGAAGCAGTTGCATTAAACTGTGCTTATACTGCAGGAATAATAGATGATTTTATACAGGATAAAGATATAAAGCCCACTGTTTCTGGAAGAATGAGTTCTTCTGGTTTTGAATTCAATATAAATTTGAGAAAATCCAATAATAAACTACCAATAAAAGTTAGAAATTCTCAAATAGAAATTGATGGAGGATACGAAGGAAGAAATTATTTGACTTTAATTGAAGCTAAAAATACTATTCCCGAGGATTTTCTTATTAGACAGGTATATTATCCTTATAGACTTTGGGAAAATAAGATTGAAAAACAAATAAAAAATATTTTTATGACATACTCTAACAACATCTTTTCTTTATATGAATATGAGTTTAAAGATTTACTGAACTACAACAGCTTAGTATTAGTAAAACAAAAAAACTATATTATAGATCAAGATAGAGAAATAACCTTAGATGAAATTGTTGATAAACTAAATAAAGTAAATACAGTAGATGAACCGGAAATCCCATTTCCACAGGCAGATAGCCTTCCAAGAGTTATAAATTTAGCAGAATTAATATCCCAAGAATCGAGAAGTAAAGATTTTATTTATGAAAATTATGACTTTGATCCACGACAAAGTGATTATTACACAAATGCAGCGAGATATTTAGGATTGATAGAAAAACACAAAATAAAAAACAAAGCTAATTATAAAACATCATCAACAGGCAGAAAACTGTTTAATCTACCTTATAAAGAAAGGCAACTAAAGCTAGTTGAACTTATACTACAGCATAAGGTATTTAACAGAGTATTCAGAGAAAGTATAAAAATAGGAATTGTTATAACAAAACAAGAAATAGAAGAAATAATGCACGAATCTAATCTATACAAGGTAAATACAGAAAAGACCTATAGAAGAAGAGCATCTACAATATCTGGATGGATAAACTGGATAATAGAATTAATAGATAACACTTAAAAAACACAAGAGGAAAATACTATGATAACAAAATTGAAACCTAATAAATTTAAACTTGAAACCGATACTATTTGGAGTTTTAAAGATAGAGGCAGTTGGGCTACTCATAATGGAAAATATCCTGGCAATTGGTCACCATATATACCAAGAAATGTTATTTTGAGGTACTCTAAAGAAGGAGACACTGTTCTCGATCAATTTGTTGGAAGCGGAACTACCCTCATAGAAGCAGGACTTTTAAATAGAAAAGCTATTGGTATAGATATAAATCCTGATGCATTAAGTATTACAAAGAGAAATACTAATTTTTTTGAGAATAAAAAAAATATAAAATTAAAAATTGGAGATTCTAGAAATCTTAAATTTATTAAAGACCAATCTATAGACCTGATTTGTACACATCCTCCCTATGCTAATATAATAAAATACAGCAAAAATATTAAAAAAGATTTATCACATTTGGACATTAAAGAATTCTCCAAAGAAATGGAGAAGGTAGCAAAAGAATCCTTCAGAGTGTTAAAAAAAGATAAATACTGTGCTGTTTTGATAGGAGATACAAGAAGAAATAAACACATAATACCCTTAGGATTTAAAGTTATGGAAAAATTTATCAATGCTGGTTTTCTTCTAAAAGAAACTATAATTAAAGAACAGCATAACTGTAAATCAAGTGATTATTGGGAAACAAAAAGCATAAAATACAACTTTCTACTTATATCTCACGAATATCTTTTTATTTTCAGAAAACCTTAGATAAAACTTAACTTCCGAAAGGGAGTTTTTTTATTTACCAAATTTAATTGAAAAATGAAGTACATCAATGTATAATAGAAATATATGTGTCAGTTATAAAATAACAAAAAAATCATTAAAGACATTTGAAGGATTATCATGAAAGAAGAAATATTATTAAACAACACATTAAAAAATATCTCGAAATTTCAAATGAAAGATTTCTCAAAGCTAAGGAAATGACAGAGACAGTTTTCACCTGGAAAACCAAAGAAAAAGAAAAAGAAAATATAATGGTAATCCTCCATGGAAACCAACAAAATAATCAAATACATAATGCTCTTAGCAAAACCAATTGGGTAGATTATAATAATAAAGTGCTAAGCGGATTTTCATCAGGATCCAATACAATTTTAAGAACATTAACCGAGACCGACACAACCTGCGATAAAGTCATATTGATATCTCTATGGATACCATATACAGAGAAATATGCTGAAAATATAATCAATAAATTAGTAGATAAAGATATAAAAGTACTAATTATATGTGGTAAAGAAGACTAGGATTGCTATCCCCAGTGCAAATTATTTGAATCTCAATCAAAAGAACATGGAATAAAAATTAACTCGATTTACATAGATAAGTTAGGCCATGGATATCCAGATGATTTTTTGGATATGGTAAAAAAATTTATAGATTAAACTTAGCTCCCAAAAGGGGGTTTTTATTTGACAATTTAATTGAAAAATATACTTCACTAATGTATAATAAAAATATATGTGTCAGTTGAAAAATAACAAGAAAATATTTCATACTACCGTTATATGTCATATTATAGTGGTAAAATAAAAAAGATAATAAATTACAAGACATTTGAGAGAAGGACATGATTTTTTTGTGTCCTTCTCTGCCTTTTTTCAAGAATTAGGAGTAAATAATGAAAGAAAAGTACTATAGCTGAGTTATGTATATATCAATATAGCTGATAATATAAGAAAAGATTACATCTTAGATTAAGCGGGAAAATAGGGAGTAGAAAAACTCTTAAAACATTATAGAAGCAAGAATAATTTAAAAGAACTAAACACTACCAAAGATAATTCATAAATTTAAAAATTATATTTATTAATCTTTTGTATTTTATAAAGATAAAAATAAAAGAAAAATTTAAATAAGCAATGGAGGGGAAAACTTGAACTTAGAAAAAAGTCAAAAAGATTTATCACAACTAGCTGCTATAGTTTATTCCAATAGTGATAAGAGTATAGCTAATAATAAGAATAATATAATACTAAAAGTTATTGTATTATCTATATTCAAAAATGATAATAGGCAAATAACAATTTACTTATTAAAAGAATATATTGAAGAAACTTTTGGATTAATATTTACAACAACAGAAATCTATAATTCAATAGAAGCTAATAAGGGTATATTTACTTTACCTCATATTTTTGAATCAGCTAAAAATGATTCAGTTGATAATCTATGCATTTATCTTAAAGCTAATGAATATAAAAAAATTAATAATCAAATTACTGGAAATTCTTTGGATAACATTATAAATAAATTCTATAATGATGAATGCGAAAATTTATTTAAATTGGATAAAGTAAAAAGGATAATTTATATTTTTTTATTTAATCATTTTTCATGTAACTTATATAATTATAAATCTTTAATCGAAAAAAATAGTAATCGATACAATAAAGATTTTCTAAAAGATATTAGGAAAAATATATCCATTAATTATACTGATGAAAAATCTAGAAAGATAATTAATAGTTTTATTAACTATGAAGATGATAATAAAGATAAATATATATACTATGTGATTACTCTTGCCTTTGAATACTCAATGACATTAAACTTTTCTGATGGGGTCACTTCTTCTGAATTACTAGATAGAACTATTTATTTAGATTCAAATATTATTTTTAGGGCGCTAGGACTTAATGGAAAGAAGAGAAAAAAAAGAATTGATACTTTCTTAAATAAATGCCTTATTGAAGGACAAAAATTAATCATAACAAATTTAACTGAAATTGAATTTCAAAGCACTCTAAAACATCATACAGAAATTTTGGATGATTATAAAATCAAAAGTTCAAAGAGTTATAATTATATATACAGCGAAGATATTACTTCTGCATACTTAGAAGAAAAAAGGGAAAATGCTTTTTTAAATGCTGAAATATTTAGATCTAATATTCAAACTAGATATAAGAGATTCAAGGAGAAGTTTGGTATTGATATTGATTCAATAGATGAAGATCTCAAAAAGAAAGATGAAAATAATACACTAGCAAAATCTTTGTTTTGTTTTAAAAATAATATAACTTTTGATGAGTCATATGACTATCTCGAATCATATTCAAGAGATATTATAAATACTGAATATATTTCAAAAATAAATAAAGATGAACAAATTTTACCATCAAATATATTTGTTTCTGCAGATGGTAAACTTCTATCTTGGATAAAATCAAAGCCTAATTACATAAATTTTGCAATGTTACCATCCGACTGGTTGTCATATATATTGCGGTTTAGTAGTAGAAGTAACGATGAGTATAAAAGTTTTGTCGAATTATTAAAAATTTCACCGATTAATAAACTACATTTTCAACCTATTCATATAAAAAAAATATTCGATGCTATTGATAGTTTTTGCGAAACTCCTGAACAAGAAGAAGACTTTATCAGAACTATGATGGAAAATGATATTGAAAAAATTAATGAAATTTCAAATATAAAAGATAAAGACAAAATTAACAAACAAATAAATGAACTTTTATTAAAAGAAATGAATATACAGCATACTAAAGAATTAAAAATGAAAAATAATGAAATTAAAGTTAAAGATTCGAAATTAAAACAAAATGAAATTGATAAAGAAGAAAAAATAAAAAGAATTGATAGCCTAGAAACTTCGTATAAACAAATAAATGAAGAATTAGATAAATCTAAAAAAATTAATAGATTAAAAAAAGATTATATTTCAAATCGTTCAATATTAATAAAATATTTAATAATATTTTCGTTTATTGTATTATTATTAACAAACATGCTAATTAGAGACGAAGTTCAAAGTTTACTGGAAATTAAAGAATTTTCCTTAATGATGGTTATAGGAATAAATTTAATTAGTCAATTAATTTTTATTGCAATTGCATGGGTTATAGGTTTTACCAAAAAAGATAATATAATAAAAAGAACAATTGCATCTTACAGAAAATATAAAAAAACAGTAAAAGAAACTTAAATTAAACAAATAGAATTATATTGTAATTAAGAAATAAAAACAATGAATTATTTCATACTAATGCAAAATAAAACTTACGAAGCCGAATTAAAAAACGTATACATCTGGGCTCCAAAATTTAACACTGCAGGGAGAAAGGTTTTTCATTGGGAAAACATGACAAAACTTAAAAAAGGAGACATAATTTTTAATGTAAAAAAACAACATATTTATGCTTATTCAATAGCAAAGGGTGAAGCATCAGATCAAGATATACCTGAAGAACTTGATCAATTATGGCAAAAAGAAGGTAGAATAGTTCAATTAGACTATATATTTTTAGAAAACGAAATAAATACAAAAGATTTATATTACGAAATTAAAGATATGCTTCCATCAATATATTCGCCTTATGATAAACTGGGTGGCTTCAATCAAGGATACCTTTATGAATTACCAAAAGAAACAGGAGAATATATTATAAATAAAATACCAGAGGTTAAATAAAATCTTTATAATCTTCAAATTATTTATATTGTGAATCAAAATCAATCAAGGTAGAAAAATCAACACATAAGTGATAAAATTATAAATGTATAAAAAATCGAGAGGTGGAGAAATGAAAGACTATAATGCATCAATAAATGTTTTAGGAAGCATAGCAGATTTAAATATAATAATTGAAACTATTAGAGATTTTAATGAACGTAAGGATATAAAATTAACAAAACAAGAATTCATAGAAGGAAATGCTTTTGGATTCAATATTACCAGTAGCAGAAAACGATTTTTTGCCTTTATTAATAAATTATATCTGTCAGAGCCTGATGAAGAGTCTAATAGTTTTTTTATTGAAGCTATTTCTAACCCAAATCCAGATATGACTTTCAAAAAAATGATCTTATACATAGAAACATATAGAAGAAATTTACTTTTTAAAGATATAACAAAAGAATTAATATATAAGAAATATCAGGAAAACAGAAGACTAGTGAGTACAGATGAAATTTATGAATTTTTAACTGAGTTTGGAAAAGGCACCAAGATAGAAGAGTGGACTTATAATACAGTTAGAATGCTTGGTTCAAAACACATATCTTTCATGAAAAGAGTTGGTTTATTTAAAAAGGATAAAGGTAAAAAAAGTATGATAGTTTTTCCTTTTCCAGAAGAAAAACTAATTACATATGTTATATACTTATTAAAGAATACAAATCTATCAGATAATGAAATATATAATTCAGATATTTTTGATTCATTAATGTTAAGAGAAAATGAAAAACTTGAGTTATTAAAAAAATCTTCGCTAAAAGGATACTTTGATTTCAGTTTCTCTGGTACTAAAAATGCTACATTTGATCTGAAGTATGATAAGGAGGAAATAATAAATGAGCTCTTTAAATAAAAGTTTAGATAGCAAATTTTATGAAATAAGTAAGGCTATAAGTGAAGAAAGAGGAAGATGGCCTTCATCTCAAGGTTCAAATGCTTTAGTTGTAGTTTATCCTCCTAAAGAAGAGAAAAAATATCTAGCAAGAGTATATGAGACTTTTAGAGAGGATTATATTATCGATTTATCAAAACTCTTCATTGAATACATAGATAATTATGGATTTGATACTTTCAAAGAAATGTATCAAAACTATAAATCTACTTCTGTATTTGTAGATATTGGAGAAGAGGAAACTGACTTATTAAAAATGATATTAAATGAAATAGAAGAAGCTATAAATTTGGAGAAAATTCCTGTGATAATAAGAACAGGAATTTTATACGGAACAGGTATTAGAAACAATCATATACTCGAATCAAGTCTATTAAACAAATCAAAAAAACCATTACTTATATTTTATCCAGGAAAAGTAGATAAAGATTTAGAAGGGAAAGAAAGGGTATATTTTTTAGGTGTAGTAAAAGCAAGTGATTATAGAGGACAATTAATATAAAAGGGGTTGTGAAAATGGAAATTAAAAATTTGTTTAAAATGAATTTTGAGAAAGAAATAGAAGCCGTTATTAAAATAGGAGAATATAGCGAAAAAAATGCTACGGAAGAAATTAATAACTACATTGTAACAGAACAAATAGCTGATAGAATTGATAAGTTTATTGACTACTATGGCACACCACATAGAGAGGAAACAGGAGTTTGGTTATCAGGATTTTATGGCTCTGGTAAATCATATCTTGCAAAAGTCATAGGATATTTATTATCCAATCCTGCATTAATGGGAGTTGAAGCAAGAGAGTTATTTATTAACAGATTAACAGGATTAGAAGATAAAGCATTGCTGGAGAATAAAATACAAGGTCTTTCAAATATTAAAACCAAGACAGTGTTATTTGACCTGTCAGGTGAAAGTTTAAATGGAACTTTTTATAAAAAATTATTATTAAACTTTTTAAAATCAATAGGATTACCCAAAAATTACATTGGATATATAGAATTTCAAATAATGAAAGCAGGAAAATATGATCAATTTTTAGAGATAGCTAATTCTTTAAGTAGGGAAAAAGCAGGAAAAGATTGGAATGAGGTTAGGACTAACAAAGTCTATGCCCCTTCTATTATAAAAAATGCATGGATGAATATACTTGGAGAAGAAAATATTGATATGTCTCAAATACACAATAGTATAGAAAATATTGATGCAGACGAACTAATCAATGAATTAGACGCTTTCCTCAATATAGATAAAAACTATGATAGAGTGGTTTTTATTATTGACGAAGTAAGTGAAGCAATAGACAAAGAACACGTAGAGTTAACTGAACTTAGAGGTTTGGCTCAACATCTGTCTCAGGATGAAAAAAGCAGATTTTGGTTTATCGCTACAGCTCAAGAAAAACTAGATAATGTTTTAAGCAGAAGATCTATAAATCAAAACGATATAAATATATTAACAGATAGGTTTCAACTAAAAATTCATTTATCATCAGCTCAGGTAGATAAAGTAATAAAGGAAAGAGTATTGGCAAAAAATGAAGAAGGAAAAAGAGAATTAGAGAGATTTTATGATAATAATAACGGAGCTTTATCCTCAATATCAAATCTTGAAGGAAAATTTGATACGCAAATCAAATCGAAAGAAGAATTTATAGAATACTATCCATTCTATAATTATCAAATGAGACTACTTAAAAACTTCCTCTATTCAGTGTTCCAACAAGCCCAATCCGGAGGCTCGGAAAGAGGAATGTTAGTTACTGTTGATCGATTATTGAAGAATGAAGATATTTATGGACTTGATGTTGGACATTTTGTATCAGGACATCAATTATGTGATTATGGATTTCCAATGCCTCAGTCAGAATTAGAAGAAAAATATAGCAAAGCTAAAGAAGATCTTGGAAATGAATTTAATATGATTGACGGATCTAAATTGTTAAAAACAATATTCTTTTTAGAAAAATCGGAGGACTTAAAAAGAAATGATGATAATATTGCAAAATTATACAACAATAAATTAACTTATATTGGAGATATAAGAGATAATTTCACTAATGCATTAGAATTGCTAGAGAGTAAAAACCATATTCTCAAAGAGAATGGACAATACAAGATAACAAACGATATAGAGGAAACTCTTATGAGAGAAATGAATCTAATAGAAGAAAATTGGGAAAAAAGAGTTGAAATAGTAAGAGATAAAATCAAAGATTTATCTTTTATTACAAATTTCTCGACATATAGATTAGATCATAAAACCTATAATATATCTATTCTAGATGAAGACAAGGTACTTTTATCAAGGAAAAAAGGTGAGGTAAAACTTATAATTTACAATGTATTACATTTAGATGATGATATAGAAAATGAATTAGATAAACTTAAAGATAAGTATATTGACTTAGATACAGCAGTATTAGTGCCAGAAATTAGATTTAAAAAAGAAATAAATGAACGTGCAAGAAAAATATACAAGTATGAAGAAATTATTTCAAGAAATAGAAATACTACAGATGAGGATAAAAAGAAAGT
>Ga0209942_1000863_pt1 | contig 17426 bp, 15 predicted proteins | sample SalPonR1_A_D2_MG_FD_185695 | JGI IMG/M metagenome (GOLD analysis project Ga0209942, IMG submission 185695) | Salt pond soil microbial communities from South San Francisco under conditions of wetland restoration - Salt Pond MetaG R1_A_D2_MG... ... | reverse complement strand
TATGTAATTTTTATGTTTTTTGAGATGATTATATACTGCCAATAAGGATACACTGCCAAACATCATAACCAAAAACCATATAGTATTCATAAAATAGACTTCGGACAAATTATTAGCAAAATTTTTAATATTACTCCTTACAATGCCCAAGACTATCCACATTAATAAAGTGAAAATTATTATTATAGTAGTGTCTTTTCTAAAGATATTTTTAGCATTTTGATCCATTTTTTCTCCTTCTCAATTATATTGGACTATTACTTTAATTATGCATTGTCTACTAATCTACAATCATTTATTTAGATTTTTTCATATAATACATCTAAATAAACATTTAGATGTATTATATGTACAAACTATTCCTTGTTAAACTATTTCTTTTTTATCCAAATCTATTAATTTTTCATCTTTACATTCGTCTACTTTTTCATTTTTAATTCTAAACTTTTTAGAAGTCATTTTTATAACTGATATTAAAACACCAAACTGAATAAATAAAATTGGGAATGCTGCTACAATACTCATAGATTGAAGAGCCTCAGTTCCTACCGTCCCAGCAACTAATAAACATAGTATAGTTACAGCTCCTGTAATTATACCCCAAAATAATTTCATTGCTGCTGGTGGTTCATCTTCATGAGTATCTTTTGTGGTCATAACTGCAATTGTTGAAGTCATTGAATCTGCCAATGTTACAAATGAAATCCCTAAAGCTGTTATTCCTAGTATTATTGTTACCATAGGTATAGGCATATTTTGTAGTAAAGCATACATTGCAACTTCCAATCCACTGCTGTTGATAGTATCCATAATTCCAGCTCCTTGGAAAAAGTCATAAAAAATTGCTGATCCTCCAAATCCAGTAAACCACAAGAAAACAAAAGTACCTGGAATAAAAACATTTACAATTACAAATGATCTAATAGTTCGACCTATAGCTATTCTTGCTAAAAACATTCCTACTATAGGAGCATATGCTATCCACCATGCCCAGAAAAATATTGTCCAACCTCCATTCCAACCATCACCAACATTAAAGGCATCTGCATTAAAGGCTGTAGGTACTAAGTTTTGAATATATGATCCAATTGTCTCTACACCTAAATTAAGCAAAAATCTTGTAGGTCCGAAAATAAATAAAAATGCAACTAAAAATATATAAATAATAGAATTGATATTACTGAGAAGTTTTATTCCTCTCTGAAGTCCGGTATAGCTAGAAATAGTATATGCTACTGTTAAAATTGCTATTAAAACCACATAGACTGTATTTGATGGAGTTAATCCAAACATAAAGTCTAATCCTGCAGCAAACTGCATTGTACCAAAACCCAAAGATGTAATAACTCCTCCAATTAGTGCAAATATTGAAATTCCATCTACAAATTGTCCAGGAAGTCCATATATTTTATCACCTAAAAGAGGGTATAGACTTGAACTCACCCTAAAGGGTAATTTTAAATTATAGGCAGAAAACCCGATTGCTAACCCAAAAAGTGTAAATAAAGAATATGGTATATATGCCCAATGAAAAACACCTAATTGTATTCCTCTCACAGCACTCTCCGCTGTTTCAGCTTCAGCGCCGGTAAAAGTTGGTGGGTTGAAAAAATGTGTTAAAGGTTCAGCAACTCCCCAAAAAACCATGGCTGTAGCTATCCCTGCACATATCGCTATAACACACCAAGACCATACACTCATTTCAGGCTTTGCATCATTTCCTCCAAGCCTTATACTGCCTATAGGTGATATCATTATTGCTATTGTACCTGCAAAAAAAACAAATACAAAAAGCAAAAACATCCACCCAAATTCTATCAACATAAAATTCAATAAAGAACTCGCTACTTTTGCAAAGCTTTCAGTGAAAAATAATCCAAATATCAAAGTAATACCTAGTAATATTGCCGGTGGGTAAAAAACACCTTTTTCTATTTTAAATTTTCCAAACATAAATATTTCCCCTTCTTTTAATAATTTATAATCTATTTTGTTTTATTATTCTTTTTTTAAAAGGAGAACAAAATTCATTTATTATTCTCCTTTTAAAATTTTAAATTTTTAGCCTATCTTTTCTTCTTCTGATAATGTGTATTTTGATTCTTCAGCTAAATATTCTTTGTCTCTACTTAATGCTTTTACAACACTGTAAATCATAACAAGCATTAATAGCATATAAGGCCCTCCTAATACAAATGAAACTGTTTGAACAGCACTTAATCCTCCTGATAAAAGCAAAGCTATTGCTGTAAAACCAATAAAAATTCCCCATAAACTTTTTACAGAATTATCCGGTTCTAAATCTCCATTACATGTATACATGCCTAAAACAAAAGTTGCTGAATCTGCAGATGTTAAAAAGAATATAGTAACCATTAACATAGCTAATGTAGAAAGAAGATTAGTAAGAGGGTATCCATTAAATGTTACAAAGATGGCAGTTGAAACATCATTAAATGTTGCATCTACTATACCTCCTATACCAAATAATTCAAGATGTATAGCCGAACCTCCAACTACAGTAAACCATATTGCACTTAATATCGTAGGAGCAACTAATCCAGCCAATACAAATTCTCTTATAGTTCTTCCTCTTGATATCCTTGCTAAGAAGCTTCCAACAAATGGTACCCAAGTGATCCACCAAGCCCAATAAAATACTGTCCATCCACCTACCCAGTCATATCCTGTTTTTTCTGCAACTACTCCCGCTGAATCAGTAAAAAATGATAAAGGAATAACATTATTCAAATAACTACCTATACTTTCTGTGAAAATATTTACTAACCATAATGTAGGTCCTACAATTGCAAGAAAAATTAATAAAATTGCTGCGATGGACATATTTATATTGCTTAGCCACTTTATCCCTTTCTCTATTCCTGACCTAGCTGAAATAATAAATATTACTGTAACAACTGCAATAAAAATAACTCTAACTAGAAGTGAATTTGGAAAACCATATACCATTTCTAAACCTGTAACAACTTGTAATGTACCTAAACCTAGTGAAGTAGCAACACCCATCAATGTTATAATAACTGTTACGATGTCTATTGTTTTTCCAATAGGTCCTCTTATACCTTCGTCTCCAAGTATAGGATGAAAAATTGAACTAGCTAAAGCTGGCAAACCTTTTCTAAATTGAAAATATCCTAGTGCTATTGCCATAACTCCATAACTTGCCCAAGGATGAATACCCCAATGGAAAAAACAAGTTCTTAATGCTATTACAGCAGCTTCACGTGTTCCATCTTCTGCAAATGGACTTATAGCAAAATGATTAATAGGCTCTGCTACACCCCAAAAAACTAATCCTATACCCATACCTGCACTAAAAAGCATTGCAAACCAGCTAAAAGTTGAATATACTGGTTCTTCATCATCTTTTCCAAGCTTTATTTTCCCGAACTTGCTGAATGCAACTATAAAACAGAAAAGCACAAATACAACTGCCGCTAACAAATAAAACCAACCAAATTTTTGTATGAAAAAGTTAAAAAGAATTGAGAATACAGACTGTACATTTTCTGGTGATATAATTGCCCATAAAACAAATAACGCAATTATTCCTCCCGATACAAATGAAACTTTTTTGTTTAATTTATTAAACATATTTCCTCCTAGAATATATATTTTATTATTTATTAACTTACTAGTCTTCTTCCTTCTTCTGCAGCACTTGAAGCATCAACTGTATATAAATCCGCTTCTATTTCTTCAGCAAATTTTGTAGTTACTGGCGCTCCCCCTATCATAATCTTAACTTCATCTTTTAACCCAGCTTCTTTTAGAGCTTCAACTACTTTTTTCATGTTAATCATTGTAGTGGTTAACATAGCAGACATAGCTACTATACTAGCCTTGTTTTCTTTCACAGCTTCCACAAATTTTTCAGGAGTTACATCTACGCCCAAATTAACAACCTTGAATCCTGAACTTTCAAGAAGCATAGCTACTAAATTTTTACCTATATCGTGAAGATCACCCTTAACTGTTCCAATTACAAGTGTACCTATAGTAGGAATATCTTCTTCTTTGATTAGTGGCTTAACTAATTCTATCCCAGACTTCATAGATTTTGCCGCCATAAGTACCTCTGGCACAAACATATCTCCATTTTTAAATCTAACTCCTACAACATTCATACCATCCATTAGACCTTTATTTATTATGTCCAATGGTTCTGTATTACCAGTTATCATTTTTTTTACTTCTTCGACAACAAGCTTTTCATTCCCCTCAATTACAGACTTTGAAATATTCTCAAAACTCATTATAATCCTCCTTTTTTATAATTGATATCCTTTTTCTTCTAAATATTTAACTAGTTGACTCTTAGTATCCTTAGGAAAATAAGGTTTTTCGTAACTATTCAACATTTTATCCATTTTCTTCTTTATATTTTCATGATAAACTTTTTCTTGGTCTTTACCTATCACCGGACCTCTTATACTAAGGTCAGGAAAATATGCAGATTTTTTAAAATTACCGTAAGTATGCATTGAAGTTATAAACTCTCCTCCAGGTCCTATTTCTTTTATAACATCCACTGCTAAATCATTTTCTGATACATCTAGACCTTCTTTATATTTCTTTACCATGTCTAAGAGTTCCATATCTACAACAAATTTTTCTAATGACATAGAGTTATAGGCACCTAAAAATCCTGCAGTATGAAGAACGTAATTAATACCAGAATTAACTGTAGAAAATAATATCATCATAGCTTCGTAAGCAGATTGTATAGATAAATTTCTTGCATCTACTAAAGTTCCTCCTCCTCTTGAAGGTAAACCGTACATTTTTGCTAATTCTGCAGCATAGTCAACACATAATGCTGATTCTGGTGAACCAATACTGAAACTTCCATTTCTCATATCAGATGAAGACGTAGCTGAACCATATATTACAGGAGAACCTGGCTTAACCATCTGAGTCATAACTGCACCTAATATGCTTTCCGCATTTGATACTACTATACTTCCCGCTACTGTGACAGGTCCCGTTGATCCTGCCATAACAGCTGGAGATATTACAACAGCCTGGTTATTTTTTGAACATTCTATCAACGTATCCGTCATATTTTTATCGTACTGTAATGGTGAAGCACTACTTACTATACTTAAAGAATAAGCTTTTTCTTTTACTTCTTTTTCACCAAATACTATTTTTAACATATCAACTATTCTTTGACTCTCTACTTTTCCACCGTTACCACCGAAAATACATTTATCAGAGTGATCTATCATTGAATAAAGCATATGGGGAAATGGAACTTCTGACTTTATTTCATATGGAGTAACGTTTCCACTGTTTATATTGAAATGTTCCGAAACATGAGTTAATTTCAGAAATTTTGTGAAATCATCATAGTTAGGATCTCTTTCTGTACCGTCGTAATCTGTCATTATAGTAGTTCCAGAGTTACCAGGTCCAAATTCTATGTTGTCTCCACCTACGAGCATATCGTATTTGTTATTTCTAGCATGAATTTTGAATTCAGTTGGAGCTTTTTTTAACCATTCCATTATTTGGTTTTCTTTTAAGAAAACTCTTTTGCCCTGGGTTTTTATACCATTCTTTTTAAAAAGTTCAATTATTTCAGGGTTATGCACTATAAGACCAACATTTTCCATTACATTCATGGTAGCATTGTGAATAGCTTGTACTTTCTTTTCTTTTTCCAAAATATTTCCTCCTTTTATTAGTCTTCATTTTATTATTAATAATTTTTATAATCAAATAGATAAAAACTTTTTATCCTCCCATCAAAGGTCCAATTAACGTAATCTCTGTATTTTTTGAAACTTCGTGGTTAATTGTAACTTTCTTATTCTCTATCAATATAATAGGAGTTAAAAGAGGATTAACTCCTATTATATAAAGTATTTCACCTATAGTTTTCACTTCATCTATTATAATTGTTTTTTCTTCCTCCAAATTATTATATATAGATAGTAAACTATTTGAAATTTTCAACTTTATTTCCATTTATAAATTTATTCCTAATGACTCTAGTTTTTCTTTCTGAGGCTTTCCTTGGCTATCCCAACCTCTTGCTTCATAAAAGTCAGTCAACATTTTTTCTATTTCCTCTTTTTCAACAAGATGACCTTCATTTGGTCCATTTGGAATAGGATCTTCATATAGTCTAGCAGGTGGATAATCATACTTTCTACCAAAGTCTTCTATTTCTCTGAAGTTAAAGCATCTATTAAGATTCCATATTTTTTCTGATAATATTAGAAGATCTTTCCATTTTAATTTTTTACCTGTTATTGCTTCATAATTTTTTTCGTAATATTCTGTTTCGAGTCCAATCTCCATATATTGAAGTCTGCAGGTTCCTAAAATATCAAATGCAGGTCTAGTGTGCTGACTATCTAAAACAATTGGTACAACGCCTTCTCTTTTGGCCTTTGGAAGCTTATTGATTTTTTTGCCTCCGCTTATTAAGTCATGAACATTTCCTGCATCAGCAGATCCAGCAACATCATTTCCTAATACCCAGCATCTTCCATGATGTGCACCTATATCAGCCGTCATATAACCAAGCATCATACCTGGTGCATTTCTACATTCATATCCAGTCCATTCTAAACCTTTAACATGAATTGCGAATTTATCAGTATCATGTTTGGTTTTTTCAGAAGCAATTTTAACTCCTTCTGCTAATAAATCTCCAATTTTTTCTCTTTTACTTATAAGTTCTAATATTTTTACTACAGATTCTAAATCTCCAAAGGAAATTTTCATACCAAAATCATCTTCAGTAAATATTCCTTTTTCAAAACATTCTATTGCCCAGGAAGCCACAACACCAGCTGAACAAGTATCTACACCTAACTCATCACATATAAAATTAGCATAGGCTATCTCTTCTATCTCTGATAATTCACAATTACTTCCTAACATCGCTATTGTTTCATATTCAGGACCTTCTACATAAGTTGAACCTATTTTTGTTTTTGCATGACTGTATTTGCCGCAAGGAGTAGGACATGCGAAACAACCTTTATCAGTTACTTTAATTCTATCTATAATTGCTTTACCATTTATATTGTCTGCATAGTCAACATGGGATGTTTTAAAGTTTCTAGTAGGTAAGGCACCCACATCGTTACACCAGTTTGTTATACCGGCAGTACCCTCAGGTGTCCAACCTTTAAACCCAGGTTTTTCACTTGCTGCTTTATAGGTTTCTTTACCAAATTTATACAATGCTTCTGGGTCATATATAGGGACATCTTTTGTTCCTCTTACAGCTATCGCTTTTATATTTTTGGAGCCTAATACTGCTCCTATTCCTATTCTTCCAGCTTGTCTTCCGAAGTCGTGGGAAATACAAGAAAACCTAACTAAATTTTCTCCTGCAGGTCCTATTGTTAAAATTTGGTATTCTTCTCCTAATTCTTTTTTTAATTCTTCTTCAACTTCAAAGGAACCTTTTCCCCAATACTTTTCAGCATCTCTTACTTCTATTTTATCATTTTCTATTAATATATAACTGGGGGTTTCTGCTTTTCCTTTTAAAATTGTCATGTCATATCCAGCATATTTCATCTCTACTCCAAAATGTCCACCCATGTTGCTATCTCCATATCCACCTGTAGCTGGAGATTTTGCACCAAAATGAGTTTTTCCAGTAGCCGGCATAAAAGTTCCGCTTAATGGACCCATAGCAATAACAAAAATATTTTCTGGATCAAATGGCTTAATATTTGCCGGTAATTCATCATATAATGTTTTCGCAACAAAGCCTCTTCCACCTATGTATTCATCCACAAGTTCTTTTTTTAGGTCTTCTTTTGTAATTTTATTTTCTGTCAAATCAATTCTAAGTACTTTCCCGGCATATCCATACAGCATATTATAACCTCCTTTTAATCTACAAATTCTAATGCATCTCTAGGACATATACTTACACAAGCTCTACAATTTACACATTTAAATGGAGTATCATAATCTTCATGTTCAATGATTACGTCCTTTGGACAAGCTTCTACGCAAGCCATACAGCCTATGCAAATATTTTTGTCTATTTTATATGTGTCTCCTTCTTTCCTAATAGCATCAACTGGACATACCTCAGCACATATACCACATTGATTACATACTCTAACATTATAGTTTCCTGGATTAGGAAACTTTCCATCTATCCTTAAGGCGCTTTTGGAAGGATTATTTACTTTAAAATTCACAAGTGAACAAGCTAATTGACAAGTTCTACAACCAGAACATTTTGATTCAATATATTTTAAATGCATATTTCTCCCCTATATAATAATATTTTAAACTACACCTGTTTCTACTATTAATTCGCCTTTTGCGAATCTTTCTATACTTAGTTTATCAATAGGAATACTTGTTTTTTTACCAGCGATATGCTCAGCTATAAGCTTACCAATCATTGGTGCTAGCATAAATCCTTTGCCACATCCTAGCGCAAGGAAGTATCCATCATACTCAGGAACATTTCCTAAAATTGGTTGTCCATCCGGTGATATACCATAATGTCCAGCCCATTGCCTTACTACTCTAAGATTCTTCATAGCTGGAAATTGATATACTGCTTTTTTTGCCATATTTTCAACATATTGCCAATCATGTTCATAATTTATTTTTTTAGGTTCATCTGGATTTCCATAACCAAGTAAGAAACCACCATGGGGAACCTGATTTATATATGAATTATGCCCAAAAGACATTACCAAAGGGTCTACTATATGATCCATTGGCTCAGTAACCATTAATTGATGTCTTTCTGGCTCAACGGGATGTGATAATCCAATCATTTTTCCTATTTGCTTAGCATATGGTCCAGTTGCGTTTACAACAATATTTGTTTCTATTTCACCTTTGTTTGTAACTACTGATTTTATTTTTTTTCCTTCCGTTTTAATATCAGTTACTTCTGTATACTTTTCAATATCTACTCCTAAATCTCTAGCTCCTTTTTCATAAGCAAAAGTAGCTTTAAAAGGATTTATATGACCATCTTCCTGACAAAAAAAAGCTGCAGATAAATTTTCAGTATCTAAATGTGGAACTATTTCTTTAGCTTCTTCTTTAGTTAATTGTCTAGAGGGTATTCCCAACCTATTTTGTACTTCTAAGTTTTTCTCTAATCTCTTTTTTTGTTTTTTGTTGTATGTTATAAGAAGATAACCGCTTTGTCGAAATTCAATATCTCCGTATCCTGTATCTTCTCCGATAGTTTTCCATATTTCAGCACTTCCTTTTGAAAGTAAACAATTCATTTCAGTTCCCCACTGCTGTCTTATTCCAGCACCACATCTACCAGTTGAACCGCTTGTTATATATCTTTTCTCAAGAAGTACTATATCTTCAAATCCTTGTTTTGCAAGATAATAAGCCGTTGCACAACCTACTGATCCTCCTCCTATAACTACAATATTCGCTTTTTTACGCATCTTTTTCGCCTCCTACGATTTTACCAAGTTTAACTGGTTTTACAGGAGCTCTAGTAACTGGGATATCTATCTCTTCAATACTCTTACCTGTATACCTTGAAATCTCTTTAATAATTAAATCTTTACATGTTTTGCCCTGACAAGGACCCATAGTAACTCTTAGTTCTCTTTTTATTTCCTCCATAGATGTTATTCCTTTATCTAAAGCTTCGTGTAAATCTCCTAAGGTAATATTTTCACATCTACACAAAATAATATCTTTCTCATTCACTTATTTCACCAACCTTTATACTTCTTACTGAATATATATGCTTTTTAGGCAAGGCTATAGTAATAACATTAGTATTATCTAGAGATTTATTTGCTTGTACCCTTATTACTTCAACTTTATCAACCTCATTGCCTTCTCTATCTAGGGCATACACGAAATCCCCCTTTTTTGGCAATGGTAAAAGTTCATAGGGGATTTTTATTGTAAATTTTTCATCTGAATATGTCTCATCGATGACAAAACAAGCTAATCCAGGACAAGCACTAACACATAATCCACATCCGGTACAATTTTCATAATTAACTACTGGTATGTTATTTATATCATCATTAATTTCTTCTACAGCATTAAATTTACACGATGTACTACAGGGATTACATGGAATTCTTTGGTAACATTCAAACACTGCATATGGTCCTTTTTTTCTTCTAGCTTCACTTGGAAACTTATCTTTAATTGTTTCTAATTTTGGTATTCCTGTTTTTTTAAGCATTATCTCACCTCTATCCTTCAAGTTGTTTTAAACCTAGTCTAATTTTTTCTCCCATAGGTCCAGCTCTTAAGTCTTCTAAACCTTTAATATATTCTTGCTTTATGTTTTCAATTTTTTTACCGTAACCTAATGAGTCAGCTGCCGAAAGTCCGGCTATAGTTCCCTCCAACATAGCACTACTTGCTTCTTCTACCCCTGATACATCTCCTGCAACATAATAACCTTTTGCAGTGGTTTCTAAGTTTTTATCTTTTAAAGGTACAAATCCTCCTAGTAAAGCAGAGTATTTCATCTTACATTTTGTGTTGTTAAGAAGCTCTACTAGTGGCGACAATCCTACAGATAAGCATATTGTATCTACATCAAGTTCTTTTTCTGTACCAGGAATAAATTTCCAATTTTCATCTAAACTTCCTATTACAGCTCCCTCTACATAGTTTTTACCTATTGCTTTTTTTATAGAAGTAGAAGTAATTATAGGAACACCAAGTCTCCTTATTTTAGACGCGTGAACCAGAAATCCTCCAATTTCAGGAGCAGCATCTATAATTGCTTCTACTTTAACCCCTGCTTGTATAAGCTGATACGAAACTATTAAACCTATATTACCTGCTCCAATCATTAATACTTTATCACCAGGTACTACCCCGTACTGATTCATTAATGTTTGTACTGCTCCAGCACCATATACTCCTGGTATATCATTATTTTCAAAAGGAAGCATTTTTTCTGATGCACCAGTAGCTATAATTGTTCTCTCTGCAGTAATCCTTCCATAACTATTTCTATCTTCGTAAGTAATTACTCCATCGTGATATATTGATAATACAGTTGTATCTTTTTTTCTCTCTATTAGTTTGTTTTCTTTAACCTTATTCAAAAAAATATCAGATATATTTATACCTCTAGTACCAGCATACTCTTTTTCTGATCCAAAAAATCTATGTGTTTGTTTTACCAATTGCCCACCGTATTCTTTTCCTCGGTCAAATAAGGTTACTCTAGATCCTTGTTCTGCTGCAGCTATTGCCGCACACATTCCAGCAGGTCCACCACCTATAACAGCAATTTCTGTATTTTCCATCTATTATTCATCTCCTTTCAAAGAACCTTTACTATTTTGTTTTTTAACAATCATTCCTTCTTTTAGTTCTTCTACACAAACTCTTACATTTGATTCACCATTGACTTCCATTAGGCAAGATGAGCAATTTCCTATAGCACAAAATAATCCTCTAGGTCTTTCATCGTGTTTTAGCTCCCTAATTCCATTATCATGAAGCGCTATTGCTATAGGCTCTTTTTCATAGCCGTATAACTCCTTACCTTCAAATACAAATTTAACCTTTTTCTTTTCTTTGAACTTTAAAACTGGATGTTCTTTTATTCTCAATTTTTTACCTCCATTCTATGTATTATTTATATAATAATTATATTAAAGCAATTATTATGACAAAATTAAGTAATATCCTTTTCTGAAGTGTATTTTCAATTTATCTCTTATGAAATAATATTCAAAACCTCAGGTATATCCAATCCAAGTCTATTAATCGTTTCTAATGTAGGAACCCCATCATTATTCCAACCTCGTTTTTTATAAACTTCATCCATCAATGTTTCATAATACAATTCTTTATCTTTTCTCAATAATGACATCTTTTCATAAAGGGATAATTCGCTTAATTCTTTTTCTGTAAGTTTATCAACACGAACATCGTATTTATCTTGTCTTTCATAATATTCTTCAGGTGTAACCGGTCCCATTGCACGATATGGCGGACGATCATTTTCTCTGCCACCTACACCCATCTTGATATTAAAAGCTCTTTGGAATGTATGCATTCGTTCCGATTGTTCAATCATATCTTCTGCAGTAATAGTTTTACCAGTCACTGCACTAAATAATTCTCGATAATTTTTAAGATGTTCTTCAACTTTATATGGCTCATCAGTTTTGTCATTATCTGCTGGTACAACATCAGCCCAAGGCATTTTACATATTCCCGTCAATCCAAACCAAGTTCTTATCAATGACATTTCAAATATTGCTTTTGCTTTTGCTTCTATTGTTTCATTAAGTTTATCAAGAATAAAAAACCAAGCTTCATCATGTTGGGGTCCCTTATTAGCCATGGCATAACCTATTTGTTGTGCCGGACACTCTTTTGTAACATATTCAGAATATTCAAGTCCTTTTGTTTCCATTCCTATATCTTGCATTACCCTAGGATCAGCACCATATTTTTCTGTGAAAATTTGCTTCATTTTTTTAATACCTTGTCCTGCAATTTTACCAAAACCTTTTCCTTTACACATTTGATGTAATAATTCTATAGCTGCATCCTTATTTCCAAAAGTTAATTCTAGTCCTTCTGTAATGTTCTTATTAAGGATTCCTCTCTCATAACATTCCATAATAAAGGCAGTACCGGTTCCATAGGAAATAGTGTCTATTCCATAGGTATCACAATAAAAATTTGCTTCTGCTATATGTTGTGGATCAAAGATTCCACAGTTTGATCCTACAGCTCCTATAGTTTCATATTCAGGTCCATCTACACACACTTTTTGTCCCTTGTATGGACCTGTTTTTAACTCGAATCCATCTACAGCTTTAGCACATTGCATAGTGCAACCATACCAACAACCATCAGGGATTCCTTGAGTAAATTTCTTTTCCCAAACTTCGTGATTTATCTTATAATGTTCTGGATGTGATCCATATTTATAATTATTAACAGGTAAAATTTGCAAATCACTAACAACCTCAACAAGAAATGTTGTACCACGTTTTCTCATTCCATTTTGTTTACTATCAAGATTTGCAATTTCCCATTTTATTTTTTTTCCTAGTTTATTAATTTTATCCATATCTACTGGATTATTTAATTTTCCATTAACGCCTGAGTAGCGAACAACAATAGCTGCAATTTTTTTGTTTCTAAATACACTTCCAATTCCACCTCTTCCAGCCTGTTTAATTCTTATATATTTTCTTTTCATATCATAAAAAGAAAAATTTAATATACCAAAATTAGTATTTTCAGATCCTATTCCTGCAGAAACTACTGCCACATTTCTCTTTTCAGATTCACTTAAAGCAAAATCATTAGTGATTTCCTCAGCTAAAATATGGGAATCTAAATTTTTATATTTTGATTTAGATATATTCACTTCTCCAGTATCTCCATCAATAAAAATAATTATATCTTCCTTTGCTTTACCCTGAATTTCTAAGGCATCAAATCCTGAAAACTTCATTAGTGGTCCAAAGTAACCACCTACATTACTATCTATAACTGTATTTGTTAAAGGTGATAAACTAACTACTAAGGATTTACCTATCCCTGGATATTGGGTGATGCCAGAAATTGGTCCAGGTGCTATAATGATTTCATTTTCATCATCATTCCATTTTGTATCACTTGAAACTGCATCAAAAAGATATTTCAATCCATAGCCCCTACCACCTATGAATTTTTCTTTAGTTGTTTCAGGTATTTCTCTACTGTTAATTTCCATGTCTTTCAAATTTATATGTAATAAACGATCATTATATCCTTTTTCAATTTTACCTAAAGGATATTGGAAACTGGATAATATTTCACTTTTACTACTCATTTTACTAATTACTTTCTCGTTTTTTTGTGAAGCCATTTTTATCTCCTTACTTATTTTTTTGTTTTTAAAAATATATTTATATGTTTTTATAAATTTACTTTGTTTTATTCTTTTCTTTAAATTTTAAAATTATTTTTTTATATTCTCAATTTTTTACCTCCATTCTATCAATAGTTATTTATTTTCTAGTATTTAATAAAGCAATTATTATGCCAAAAATTTTTTTTATACTTTTCTTACTGTATCACTCAAAAATAATAGCTTTTCATTTATATATTTCAGAGATTTCAAAATTAGAGCAATAAAATAATGCACCAAGTATACTATAGGTGCATTATTTTATTGCTCTAAAACGTTTCCATATGGATTTAGATAATATTTAGTTAAATTTTTATCATTTTTTTATTTTAATATAGGGACTTTGAGCATTTATTCATATATATCATTAGTTTTGAAGCTTTTTTTGTTAAAAATATACTAATAAATAGTGCAATATATTATTGCGTTTAATGAATTATACTCCTAATTTTATATTATTTTTTAATATTATGTTTTTTTATTCTATATTGAAGTGCCTGTCTATGAATTCCTAGATTATCTGCCGCATGAGAAATATTCCACCCATTTTCATCTAAAGCATTAATTAATAATTGTTTTTCTACAAGATTTAAAGTTTCTGACAAAGTATTATTGTAACTTTTTTCGGATATATTCTTCATATCTTTCTTGTAGTCTTCTATGCTATCAATAATATGAAAAGGTATATGTTTCTCAAAAATCATACTCTCGTTACTTCCCATAATATTTAGGGCCGTTTCTATAGAATGTTCTAATTCTCTTACATTCCCTGGCCAACAATACTTATTAAAAATATCTAGAACTTTAGATGACATTCCTGTTACTTTCATTTTTATTTTTTTATTATATTTATTTATAAACATATTAGTAAGTATTGGTATATCTTCTTTTCTTTCTCTTAATGGAGGTATTTCAAGACTGACTCCGCTTAATCTATAAAATAAATCTTGTCTTAATTTATTTTCGTTGATTGCTTTTGATGGTTTAATGTTAATGTTTGATATAACTCTAACATCTACACTCTTTTCATCCACTGCTCCTAACCTCCTTATTCGACCTTCTTGAAGTGCCCTCAATAGCTTAGATTGCAATCCTAAAGGCATTGAATTAATTTCATCCAAGAGCAATGTTCCTTCTTGAGCTTGTTCAAATAATCCCGGTCTTTCAATAGCTCCAGAAAAAGCTCCCTTTTCCGTCCCAAATAGTAGGCCTTCAAGTAAGTTTTCAGGTATAGCTGCGCAATTTATAGCAACAAATGGTTTTCCTCTTCTATCACTTGAATCGTGAATACTCTGGCTAAACAGTTCTTTGCCAGTCCCTGTTTCTCCATATATTAATACGGAGGAATCGCTTCTTGCAGCTTTTTTTGCATACTTTATAGTTTCTCTTAATCTACTACTACTTCCTATTATATTACTGAATCTGTACTTTGTTTTTTCTGTTGGTTTTTTAGATTCCACTTTTTTACTCTTTTTACTCACAGATTCTCTTAAGTCAACAATTTCTTCTAGTAGTTCTTGTATTTTGGAATTGTCTCTAATAATTGAAACTCCGCCAATAACTTCCCCTTCTTGATATAGTGGATAAGTATTACATACTATGTTTAATCTCTTTCCTGTATATGTAATATAAGTTTGATGAGTATCTATAAAAGATCTTTCCTGTTTCATTGCTTGCATCATTAAACTTGTTTCTTCTGTTAAGTTATATAGTTTTGTTACATGTCTTCCTATAACCTTTTCTTTTATAATACCATCAAGTTCCTGTGTAGCCTTATTGTATAAAGTCATATAGCCATTTTCATCGCAAGCCATTATCGCTTCATCTATAGAATTTAGAATGCTTTCTAATATATCTTTCTTCAACATTTTTTTCGTTTTTTCAATATATAAAACTCTATACTTAGCTTTATTTTTTTGCTCACATACAAATCTTATTTTTATTTTTCTATCATCTCTTAGAGTATAGGTTTTTCTTGTAGTTTTCTTTGGTAAAGATTCTCTAAATAGCTTAGATACATCGATATTTTTATAATTGCTTTCCTCTAAATCTAATATTTTTAAAGCTTTTTCATTAATATCTAATATTCTATTTCTATCGTTTATGACTAAAACGCCTTGTCTTATGTTGTTAATTATCCTTGATACCAATCCAACCAAGCTTTCATCTTTTTTATACAATATAGCCCTCCTTACAAAATTAATTTACTTTTGTTTTATATTATACCTTATTTTGCAAATAAAAAAAGGCCGTATCTAAACAGCCTTTTTAAAATTAACCTAAAATTGGGTTTTCCCAAAGTGGTAATTTCCTCCCTATTCCCATTTCTTTAGCATTTGAATATACTCTATGAGCTTCTGATAAATCGTGTATTCCCATACCTATAGGATTAAAGAATATTATATCATCTTCTGATTTTCTTACTCTAATATTACCTACTACTGATTGGCCTAAATCAGTAACTTTTTCTCTCGGAATTACTCCTTCTTTCACTGCTCTGTAGCTTACATCTACACCATGGCCTGCTACAGCATCAAAATCATCTACAACTACACTATCTACGTGTTTTAATGCCTCAGTTGGTGTATCCCAAAATGATATTTCACAATGAAGAGCTCCTTTTTTATACCATGATCCATCAACATAAGGTTTTTTGGCCATTGTAGCTGTTGCTATTACATCGCTTCCAACAAAAGCTTCTTTTGCGCTGTCAACAACCTTAAATTCCATATCAGGTATTTCTTTCTTCATTCTTTCACAAAATTTCTCGGAAGTTTCTTTGTTTAAATCATAAACTTTACATAGTTTTAATTTAGGTGCTCCTGCTTTAAAAGCATGAGTTTGAGTTATACCCTGTACTGATGCTCCTACTAAACCCATTACTTCTGAATTTTTATTCGCTAGATATTTTACAGCGACCCCACTTGCTGCACCTGTTCTCATAGCAGATACAAGTGCTCCATCCATTACTGCTACCGGCATTAAAGTTTCAGGGTCTACTATTATAATAATAGCATTTGCTCTTGGTAATCCATATTTTTTTGGGTTATGAGGTTTACTTGGTATCCATTTTATACCTGAAGTGTTTACTGCTCCCAACAACCCTCTTTCTAATAGTTCGTCCTCATAGTCAACTCCACCCAAAAAACTAGGCATTGACATTATTCTACCAGTTGTTTCTTCAGTTTCAGGTCCTCCCCATCTTATAACCGGCTTATGTGGTAAAATAAAATCACCTTTACCGTGTAGAAAGAAAGATCTCTCTGTTGCTTTCATAGTTCCTTCCATATTATATCCACCTGCTTTTACACAATCCTCTTGCTGCAGATATAAAAATTCAACTTTTTTATCCATTGATTAATACCTCCTATTTTTTTATTCAATTAATACTAGATGCAAAATTTATGCCACATAACCAATATCAAATAAGAAATATACTCCGGAGAGGTTTCTGTTAGAGGCAAGAACGGATATGTGTAAAATATAGAAAACACTCCATCAAATTTCTTTACTGGAGTGTTTTTTA